>Ga0193742_1001866_pt1 | contig 12310 bp, 11 predicted proteins | sample L2c1metaG_FD_165511 | JGI IMG/M metagenome (GOLD analysis project Ga0193742, IMG submission 165511) | Soil microbial communities from a riparian zone of the East river system, Colorado, United States - L2c1 | ecosystem: Environmental > Terrestrial > Soil > Riparian zone | place: USA: East River... | reverse complement strand
CCAAGTGGTACGCACGTTGAGCGAGCACGATTCACCTGCTGTCGTACAAGCCTGGTTAATGGGTGTAAATCCTGAACTTGGCGACCGTGTTCCTCTGCGGCTTTTGCGCGAGAATGACATCGATGCAGTCGCGCCCGCGATTTTGAGCGCTGCGCGTGCCTTCCTTGCTGGGGGATAGACGCATGGAACTTGAAAAGCGCCGGCCGACCGAGCCGGTCTATCGTCTCGGTCGCCGCCCAAATGCGTGGCAACCGCCAGAATGGTTTCTCGCGCATAGCGATGGCACCTTCGGGAACCGATTCGACGATCCGCAAGGCTACTACCGTGTCCTATATGCCTCTTCCCAACGTCTCGCATATTTTGTCGAGACGCTAGCGCGCTTCAGACCGGATCTGTCGCTCTTGGCAGAATTGGAGGCGATCGAGGGAGAGAATGATTTCACGGCTCTCGCGACGCTTCCACGTGACTGGTTAACTGTCCGTACCATGGGGAGTGCCGAGATCGATGGAGTTTTTGCTGACATCTATGATATCGCTTGGGTGAGTCAACTTCGGCGAACGTTGGCAGGAGAAGCACTGAGACTCGGAATGAAAGACATCGATCTTAGCTCCCTTGAAAGAGCTGAGCCAAGGAGACTCACGCAGCTTGCCTCGCGGGAGGCGTACTTGCTGAGTTTCGCGGGCATCTTTTATCGCTCTCGATACGGGCAGACGCTCGAGAATTGGGCGATCTTCGAACCCTTCCCCCTGCAACGTGCTGGCTCGAAGGAATTCCATGAAGACGATCCAGACCTGTTGGAAGCGCTTCGGCTTCACGGAATCAGTTTTGCCTAGGCTTGTCTAGATAGGGGTCCAGTCAGAAAACGGACGATATAGCACGCTAAGGCTTACGTGTAGCTTTGCGAATTAAATGGCGTAACCGTTTGTTGCTTGACTAATTATCTGGCATACTTCTGTGCTAATTATTTGGCACACAAGGCTGGGCTTGGACTGCTCATCTAGGCTTGGCCGATTACCAGATTCTCTGGCGCCGTTTTGACAGTGCCGTTCGATAGGAAATTAACCCTTTCAGAAGCCACGTTTCGAGTCGAAGTAGACGCGATCTCACGAGACGCCTGCGGGATGGCCGAAAGGTCTCCCACGAATAAGTGCCAGATAATTGGAAAAATGTGTGCCAAATAATTAGCAAAACGACACTCATTACCGAAAAACGGGAGTGGAGTACCGACAGACCGACACCCCAATGACTGGTAAGAGGCGGCGCTTCCTGCGTACGAAGTATGGTGCCATTCGGCACTGGAGCCTGGAGCAGTGTCTCGAAAGCGAGGACTGTCCTGTCGAAAAGGGTGGAGGACGCGAAAGAGAGTGGTCAACTGGAGGGCTGGAACCAGGTACTCGATAAGCTTGCCGCAGTTCTTACGGACCTGGCGCAGGCGAAATAAGAAACTGAAGCTTTGATTCGCGAAACTCAATCGTGGGGGAAGAAATGAAAAGAACACCGTTTCTCGCTATCGTCCTGCTGGCATTCGCATTTCCCGCCCATGCCCAGGACGCGATGAAGAAAGATGCAGCCGTCAAACCTGCAGATCCGGAATTGAAAGTCGTGCTCGATTCCTGGAATGAGATTGGCCGCAAGCTGACGGCGATGGCCGAAGATTTTCCCGAGGACAAATACGACTTCAAGCCGACACCCGCGCAGCGGAGCTTCGCCGAGCAGTTGCTGCACGCGGCGGGTGCATGCTACTACTTCACGAATCCTGTGATGGGGCAGAAGCCTCCCGCAGGAGAAGATCCGAAGCGCGACCAATACAAGTCAAAGGCCGACATCGTTGCGTTCGTCAAGAAATCCTTCGCCGATGGCGCAACCGCCATCCAGTCGAAAGGCGAAAAAGGCCTGACGACGGAGGTTGTTTATTCCGCTCAGCAGAAAGCGCGCGTTATCGACATTGCATACGGCCTCATCGAGCATAGCGGTGAACACTACGGCCAGCTCGTTGTGTACTACCGCCTCGCAGGTCTTGTGCCGCCGGAGTCGCGGCCCAAGAAGTAAAGCTCAAGAGACCAGGTACCCCGTCCTTATCGCGCGCCGTCTGCGCGAATGGGCGGGGATTTTGGTTCTTGGGACCTTTAGTATTCAATGCGCCGCGCGGCATATGGATATCTCTGCTTTCGTTCCGCTGGAAGATTTGGGGTTCGGTCGCCGCGCCGACCGTCTCGCCGTCCAGTGCGTATTCCACAATGAGTGTCACGCTGTACTCAAATCGCGGATTTTGGTCAGTCTCACTAAGATACTGCACTCAAATCACGGATTTTTGAGGCGTGTATGTGTAGCTTGCGTCGTAATGTGGCGTAAGTCTTTGGGCGCTATATGGCGTGAATGGGGTCTGCCTCGCGGCGCCTGAAGCTTCGCTGCGATCTAACTTTATTCAAAGAACATCTCGCAACTGCCTCATTCGAAGTGGCAAATACAGACTGGTGCCTTTTGTAGCCGTAACTGAGTGGCCGCCCTGAGTTATCTCTTACGCCACTTATCTCTCAAATTTTTACGCCAGATAATTTTCAAAGCAACAGCTTGAGGCCCGTTTTTTTTAGAGCGCCCGTCCCGTCCGGATGCACCTTGATCGAGGTCGAGTCGAGCGCGAACGCCTCGATCTTGATCCGCACGATCTGCTCCGATTGCAACTTCTCGAACACCTGATCGAGAACGCCGTTCTTGGACCAGCGATTCATCCGCGTGTAGATCGTGTGCCAGCGGCCGAAACGCTTCGGCAGACCGCGCCATTTGCAGCCTTGCTCGGCGACATATAGCACCGCGTTCAGCACTTGCAGGTTGCTCAAACTCACATTCCCACGCTGCACCGGCAACGCATCCTTGATCCGCTCATACTGCGCTTCCGTGATCTCCATCTTGTCTTCAGATAAACAGAAGAACCTTGCAATAGTGTGAACACGCCCTAGTGGAACCCCGCGCGTCGATCAGGTCTGCTCTCCAGCACGCAGTCCGCGCCCAAAGTCCTTACGGTCGACCAGTTTCTCTATAGCAGCGATTCGTGTAGAGCCTGTTACCCAACCGACGTTGGAAGCAGCTTTGGCATCCAGCATAGCGACTTTGCTGCCCCTGTAAATTGCAGGTCCGATTGTTCTACAAGTAAAGGAATATTTCTACTTGTTACGGCATATTTCTACTAGTTACGGGAACATGCAAGAGCTTTGAAATCAATAAGAGCATTCTACGAGTAAAGGAAAAACGACATCGGGGAACAAACCAGCTAATGCGTCTCGGAACCGATGTAGGAGAGGCGTGCGCCAAAACCCCGGTCGAAGTCGTGGTCGATGCTGAGTCCGCACCACAATTATTTATTGGTTTGCTGGGCGGACTAGCTTCTTCTTGTCCTTCTCCATCTGGTGGTGAATCTCGTCAGCGTCGTCCATGTCCAGCAACTCTGCGGCCTGCTTCTTCGTCCTGGGCCTGGCGAGTTTTGCCCTGCCGGGCTCAAAGATACGTGGGTCCGCGGCCTCGGCGACATAGGGCGTCTCGTGCAACTCCATACCGAAGATGCCTGTGACGTCTCCTGCCAGAGCGTCCTCCAAGTTCATGGGACTTAGACCCAGCAGCTCGTTGACGGTACGTATGATGCTACCCATACTGGTGTGCTGATGAGAGACCGTTCCAGGAACGATCCACGGGCTGGCCACCATCAAAATGCTGCGATGTGCGTCAACATGGTCGACGCCATTCTGTGCGTCGTCCTCGGTCACGAACATGGCAGAGTCCTTCCAGATCGGTGTCTTCGAAAGATACTCAACAAGTCGACCCAAGGCGAGGTCATTGTCCGCAACATATGAGGCGCGCGCCGGATAGCCGTCCGCCGGGCGCGGCTCGGCGGTGTGGTCGTCCGGCAGGCGAATGACGATCAGGCCGGGGATTTTGCCCTGCTCCATGCGCCGCTGGAAGTCTTTGATGAACTCGTCCGCACGGTACTGGTCCGGGATACCCATATTGAAGGTCGGGTACTGCCTATCGCTGGATTCGAAGATCGGCTTCGGCACGGGCGCATTAAGGAAGAGACGCTGCCCCTCGGGCTCTGTGCCCGGCATCTCGGAGTTGCCTTCAACCTCAAGCCCTTCGCCATAGTTCAGGATTCCCTGGCCGGAGTTTGCGACGTGTTCCCACAGCGAACCGAACTGCGGCTCGTCCTCGGGCATCGGTGCGTCGGCACCTCCGAAGAAGGCGCGACGGCCTGGCTGCCTGGCGAAGGATGAGCTTTTGCGCCGTCCTGCATAGCCGCTGACCCATGCCGTGTTCATAAATGGCGTCGGGTTGATGCCGACTACCCAACGATGTCCGTCTGCCGAGACATCGCTGTCGACGTAAAAGTTGTCGCTGATAGCGAACTGCCTCGCCATCGCATGCAAGTTCGGCGTCACGTGTAGGTGCATGTCGGAGCGCACCTTCTCCGACCAGCCGTCCATTCCGTAACGTGTCAGGGAAGGATCGCCGTTTGTACCCGGCACATCGCCCAAAACCTCGTCGTAAGTGCGGTTCTCGCGGATGACGAGGAAGCAGTGTTTCAGCTTCGGTAATGGCCCCTGATGCACCAGAGCATAGGTATTGGCTGCTACCACAGCGTCAGTCATCGCCTTCGCATCGGCCAGACTGGAGATAGCCACTTCCTGCACACCACCGTACTCCAGCGCACCGACGTAGGTTGGGGTCTTCAGATCGTGCGCCGTACCCGCGTTCGCACCGCTTCCCTTGCCCTTCGCGTTGACGATGTAAAGCGTTTTGCCGTCTGGTGAGACAGCAACCGCCGAAGGGTTCCAGCCCGCCGGAACGTGTTCCACCACGCGCATCGTTGCTACATCGACGACCGCGACAGCATCAATGCCCGACTCCGCCACATAGAGCTTGCCGTCACGCAAAGCGAGACCGCTCGGCATCACGCCGCGCAGTGGACGGCCCTTCACATCTTCAAATGCTTTTCCTTGGAACGGCGTCAGTCCAACTTCGCCCAGGGCACGCTTACCATCGGCACTCACCTTGACGATAGAGTCCTCATGGGCCAACGAGACGTACACTGCATCGTCCGCCGCCGCGAGGCCGGTCGGGGCCGTTCCACCAACCGCTCCGTTGCGGGCCTCGGTGATTCGCGTACCCAGATGAAGTCGGGCCGTGTTCAAAGGACGAGTCCGATCATGCACGTCGTACGTCCAGATAGAACTACCCTGGATGGAGTTCTCATCTCCCAGGCCAGGAATTTTTCTTCCTTCGACTGTTCTGCCCTCACGCGCGGCCTTAGAGGGATATCCGAATGGGGCGAACTTCAGCCCGGTCTCCATTGGATTGCTCTCCGACGCGCCAGGAACGAGACTGTACTCAAAGATGCCGATGTTCGTGACGTAAAGACGGTTGCCATCAGGAGAGAGCGTGATGTCGAAGGGGTAACGCCCTGTCGGCACCGACGCAAGAAGCTTGTGCGTGACAGCGTCGATCACCACAACACGCCAGTTCGCCTGGTCAAGTGCGTACAGCGTCTTGCCGTCTTTCGAGACCAACACCGTCGCAGCGAAGCTCTGCTCGTAGTTTGTCGTGCCGGTCCTGCCGTCGAGGGAGATGTGTGTCTGCGGCTCCCAATTTGTCGTGTCGTACAGTGTGATCCTGCCTGAGTTGCCCGTCGCCACGTATAACACCTTGCCGTCAGGTGAGTATGCGACACCGGCGTGGGCCTCCGCCGAGTTCAATTTCTCTCGCGTCGCAGGTAAGCGATGTTGGGAGGGTGCCTCCGCGTCTGGGTGGCCGATGATGTTCAGACCAAATGGATAGCCAATTGAAGGTACCGTGGCCTCGGATCCATCCAGTTTAATCGCGATCCCAAACGGAAATGGAAAGGTCGCAATCCAATTGCCTGCGGGATGTACTTCGCGTCCATCGGGCAGAACCGCATGCACGCCTACCTGGGACATCGCCGCTGAAGACACTGCGCCCAGAGAACAAAGAAATGCCAACCGCCGGAACATACACGACAATGCAAAAAAGGCCATTCCTTCATCATGCCCACTGTATATGAACAAACCAACAAGCTCCGAGGGCACACAGGCTTCGCCTAAGATTGAATCCCTGAACCTCACCTGAAATGGCAGATGTGCTCTCCATGCCTGGTAGCTCAGATTGCCCGCAGGACCTTGTCGGTGCAGGTAAGCTCGGTCCGCCCGGCGAAGTTTGTATCAGTTTGAGTGATAGAGACTGAGTCTAAGGAGCCAGCTATGGGGCGAAGCAGGAACCACGCAGCGGAGCAAACTCGTAAAGCTGGGACGTGAGCACATGACGAAGACCATCAACACCGCGAAGTTGATCTGGACGCTAATGGAGAAGCCGGAGAGAAGCAAGGGGACAAAACGACATCGCGTGAACGAATATTCCCGTATAGTTTCTGCAACAAAAACTCAAACTCTCGGTCGCCGCTACGTTATGAATTTGGTGGTGGCCAGAGACGGCATTGGTCAGTGCTACACCCTCCTTTCCGGATATCGACGACTGGAATTGTGCTGAACCCCCGATTGGATCGCATGGCTGAAGCAAGTCTAACTTTTTTTGATAAAGTGAGGCTTCCTGCCGTGATCTGTCCGCCGTGGCGGATCGTCTGTCCACGTTCGGCACTATGCGTCAGTGGTGGTCCTTACCGTGATGATGGTGGCCTTCTTCACAAAGGCGCGGTGCTTTCATGCTCAAGCTCGATTGCTTATGGCAATTCCGGACGCGATATGGCATCTGTAGCCAACATCGTTGTCTCGACCATTTCCTTGCCCATCATTCCTGGGTACATCGTGAGCGCATGCATCTCGGGCAAATCTTCACGATGCCAATCTGATTCTCGCCGGGACGATCAATGTCGTCCTCTACAGCGGCACCTCCCTATGGCTGATCTCTAGGCGAAGTCGAATACGGTCAAGATAGTTCTTCGATGAAGGATGAGTTTCCAGCGCTGAGCGAGCTTTCCCCAAAAGTCCGGTTTTGACCAAGTTCGCGTTGGCGCGTCTCCGGGCCTTCCGACTAGTCAACTATCTTGGAGTTAATGATCAAAGAGGCGTTTGTGGATACCACTCTCGCCCTCGGTAGCCGTCGAATCAATTAAGATCCTCGAGAAATCGGATGAGGTCTTTGCGTTCCTGCAGTTTGGCAACATGGAACTCCATGTTGTTGCCGGGTACGAGGGTGTCGGGATCGGTGAGCCACTTCTCCAGTGTGATCTCGTTCCAGGTGATGTGAGCCTGTTTGATCGCGGTAGAGTAGCCAAAATCGGAGACCGAGCCGGAGACGCGCCCGAAGACTCCACGCAGACGCGGGCCTTCGCGATTCTGATCCAGGGAGTGACAGCCGATGCAGCGGCGTTCGAAGACGTCTTTACCGCGGGCGCCATCGCCTTCAGTCGTGACGGATGCAACCTGGGAGACAGCGGAACTCTGAGACTGATGGGCCCATTGCGTGAAGACGTTGATGTCGCTCTCTGTGATGCGGGCATTCCGGTGGATGACGCGATACTGCGGCAAGGGCATGTGGTGCGACTTTGCTTCGAGAAGTATCTTTATCTTGAAGGCCTGCTGTTCCTCGGCAGAGTAGCCATCCCACTGCGAGAGATTCATTGCATCGCGTGCTTCCACGATGTCACGCTCCATCAGCCACGAAACTGGAGCAAAGCGCCCGTACAGAGGTGCGCGGGTCTGGGTAGAGTGACAGTCGGCGCACTTGGTCCTGAGCGTCTCACGAGCATCTTGCGGTATGTCTGCGTGCTGCAGGATGGGTTCGTAACGAGACTGGGCGTAGAGGCCCGCGTCACCGAAGGGGTGAGCGCGGGCGAACAACAGCGAAGCCGAGAGGGCGACTGTCCAGACGATGATGGTGGAGCGGGCGCTGCTCATGCCTTTTCCTCCAGCGAGGAATCGACGATAGCGAGATGGCTTTGGTGGGCGATGTAGTTGACCTTCGTTACACCGAGGACGCTCTGAAGTTTTCCTGCGGGAACCACCATGGGACCTGCGTTGGGAGCAGCGCCGGGAGCAGGCTGCGGAAACGCAGTCGAGGCTGCGGTGTGAAAGGCGACGTTGCCTTCGACCTTCTGCACGACCTGGTGAATGTGTCCGTTGAGGACGGTGACGGAGCCGAAGCGTTTGAGGTAGGAGAGCGCCTCTGCGCTGTCCTGCGTGCCCCATCCCCACTGAGGGTAGACCATCCAGAGAGGGATGTGAGCGAAGATGACGATGGGCGTCGAGGCGGAGAGTGCGGCGACGTCCTGCTTGAGCCAGCTCAACTGGTCGGGGCCGAGCCTGCCCATGGCGTCGATCTGCAGGACGTTGTTGAGGCCGATGAAGTGGATGCCCTTGTGGTTGAAGCTGTACCAGCCGTTGCCGAGGGCGTTCTTGCCGAAGCGCTCGCGATAGAGAACTCCATCGTCGGATGCGGTGTCGTGCTCGCCGGGGACGTAGAAGGTCTCGCCGACGCGGGCGGTTTTTATGATCTGCTGGGCGGTATCGAACTCGCCGGGTTTTGAGGACTGCGTAATGTCACCGGTGTGCAGAAGAAGGTCGGGCGCGGTGGGAAGGTGGTTGATCTTGTCGATGGCTAGCTTTAGCGTTCCGGTTACGTCCTGGTTCGCGGCCTTATTGAAGCCGATGTGACTGTCACTGATCTGCACAAAGCTGAAAGAAGAAGCTGGCGAAGCTTTGCCTTTTGCGGTCTCGGCGGTGGCGGCGAGGAGCTTCGATGTGGGCACGCCTCCGCCGACCGTCCAGAGTAGGCCCGTTCCGGCCCAGGCCATGCAGCTGAGGAAGTTTCGGCGGTCGATGCCGTCATTGGCAGGGACGCGTGCGGGTGTGGGTTCGGTGGTCAGAGCATCAGTTGGCGCAGGTTCGGATACGCGATTGCGATCTTGGATATTCTTCACTGGTAGATCCTCCGCAGATGCAAACTGGGGGCTGCACGATTTATTCGGTCTCAATGCGAATAAAATTTAGGTAGGCTAGTTTTCATCTTCAGAAGAGAGTCGAAGACGATGACCTTGCTGCCATGGAGACGCACTGCCAAAGAGACAGGGGAACGGCCCTCGCTATTCGAGGACCTGACGCTATCCTTGCTCCCTGCGTTGTACAACGTCGCGTACTGGCTAACGCGCAACCCAACCGACGCGGAAGACCTGGTGCAGGAGACGCTCCTGAAGGCGCTGCGCGGATTCGCGGGATTCGAGGCAGGTTCGAACTTCAAGGCGTGGATCTTTCGTATCCTTCGCAACACCTATCTGACATCACGCAGCGGACTGGCGGCGCGGCGCACAGTTGCGCTGGAAGAGGAACTGGACGAAGGCGGTGGGTTCGGGCCAGGGGGTTACCCGGAGGCTGCGATCGACTGGGAGACGCCGGAGTTGAATCTGATTCGGCTGGCGGATCGCGCTGCGCTGCAAAACGCCATGGAAAAACTGCCTCCGCCGCTGCTTGAGGTCGTGCTGCTATGCGATGTGGAGGAGTTGAAGTACAAGGAGATCGCCTCGATTCTTGAGGTGCCAATCGGCACGGTAATGTCTCGCATCGCACGCGCACGAGCCCATCTGCGCAAATCGCTTGAGGGCAACACGTTTACCAGGGAGTTTCGCGCATGAGCGGTCATCTTTCATCTGCAACCTTGAACGCACTTGTCGACGGAGAGCTTACAGCCGAAGAGCTTGCTGACGTAAAGAAGCATCTGCACGGCTGTCCTGCCTGCACTTCGCATGCGCTGGAACAGTCGTTACTGAAGACGGTGACGGCGAGAGTGGGGCAAAGATACGCATTGCCTGACGATATGCGGCAGCGGATGGAGCGTCTTCTGGCTGTACAGGATTCGTCGCCGCGCATTACCGAAGGAAGCGAGGCGTCATTTCGTCCGGCAGCCCAGCGTCCGGCTTCGATGCGGCGTACGGAGTGGCTGGGATGGGCGATGGCGGCGATGGTTCTGGTGTCAGGCGCTGGGTTGATCTTCGTGGAACTGAACGATCGCGGGGTGCAGACTGTAGGCGTGGAGCGTGCTGCGCTGGTAACCGAGGTGAGCGATCAACACATCGCTACGCTGGCGGCGAATCTTCCTCCACAGGTGCTCTCTTCGGATCGCCACACGGTGAAGCCGTGGTTTCAGGGGAAGATACCGTTCAGCTTCAACCTTCCGGAAGGGCTTCCGGAGGATACGAAGCTGGAGGGTGCGAACCTGGCGTATCTGCACAACCGGCCAGCGGCACAGCTTCTGTACAGCATTGGAAAACATCGCGTTTCGGTATTTATAGAAGGGAAGACGGCTGGGACTGGGCTAGCCGCTCCGATGGCAGAGCATTCCGGATTTCGACTGGCCACTTTCCACACGAATGAGCTTGACGTGGTGGCGATTAGCGATGTAGCGCCGGCGAAGCTGACAGAGTTGATGAACTTGTTCGAACGCGCACAGGTGAACTAGGGAAGCGAACGTGTGACCACAGGTTCTTCCCGTGTGTTGTTTGACTAATTATCTGGCACACTTCTGTGCTAATTATTTGGCGTACCAGCTGCGAATCGGAGGTGAGAATGCTTGGGGCAGGCCCATTTCTGCCGAAAACTTAGGATTTATGCCCTCCTCGGAAACACGGGGGCAAGCCAGGAACGATAGTGTGCCAGATAATCCGAACAAGGATGTGCCAAATAATTAGCGAAACGACACTCTGCAAAACGCACATAAATTTCCGTTTCGTGAGGTATCCCCCTATGGCGCTAAAGGGGGTCACTACACCAAACGTCAAAAATAGTACGTTAGCGGGCGGATAGTCGCATCGTGCGAAAGTCGATGGTGAAGGGGGCCGTTTGCCGAATCAGGTCATACCCGAGGTTTCCTGCAGCCCATTCGCTCGGATCCGTCGTTTTCTGTAGAAGGACGTTTGCAGGCGAAAGGACGATTGTCCTTCCTGCCAGCGTGAATGACAGTTTCTCGACAGCTACAGAGTGTTGGGTCGTTTTTCTGGAATGCCCCGCCTTTTCTGAACCAGTTATGAACGATAAAACTGGAACAAGAGGAGCTTTTAATGGGACGAGGCAAGAAGCATACAGCGGAGCAGATTGTGAACCTGTTGCGACAGGTTGAGGTTGGTGTGGCGAACGGAAAGACGTTGCCGCAGGCCTGCAAGGAAGCCGAGATCGTGGAGCAGACGTACTACCGTTGGCGCCGGGAGTACGGTGGGCTGAAGGTGGATCAGGCTAGGCGGCTGAAGGAACTGGAGCAGGAGAACGCGAAGCTGAAGCGTCTTGTGGCGAACCTGAGCTTAGAGAAGCTGGTGTTGAAGGACATCGCGGAGGGAAACTTCTAAGCCCTGAACGGCGTCGTTGTGCGGTGAGCCATGCGCGGCAAGCGCATGGTCTGAGCGAGCGACATGCGTGCCTTGTGGTGAAGCAGCCACGGGGCACGCAACGCTACCGGCCGACACAGCGAGACGACGAAGACAGACTCACCCAGGCGATCGTGACTCTAGCCAACCAGTACGGGCGCTACGGTTATCGACGGATCACAGCCTTGTTACGACGAACAGGTTGGAGCGTCGGCAAGGATCGGGTGGAGCGGATCTGGCGTCGTGAAGGGCTGAAGGTTCCTAAGAAGCAGAAGCCGAGAGGCCGCTTGTGGCTCAACGACGGGTCGTGCGTACGACTGCGCCCCGAGCACGCAAACCATGTCTGGAGCTACGACTTCGTGAGTGCCAAGACCCATGATGGAAGGACGGTGAGGATGCTGAACCTAATCGATGAGCACACCAGGGAAAGCCTGCTGGTGCGCCCGGAACGACGCTGGTCGAGCGCCAAGGTGATCGAGGCGTTAGCCGACGTGATGGTCATGAAAGGAGTTCCAGAGCATATCCGGTCAGACAATGGTCCTGAGTTCGTAGCTCGAGATCTTCGCCAGTGGCTGGCTGCCACTGGAGCCAAGACGCTGTACATCGAACCTGGCAGTCCGTGGGAGAACGGCTACTGCGAATCGTTCAACTCGAAGCTGCGGGATGAGTTCCTCAACAGAGAGATCTTCTACTCGCTGAAGGAGGTGCAGCTGCTGGCCGAACGCTGGCGCATCCACTACAACACCATCCGGCCACACTCTTCCCTCGGATACCGTTCGCCCGCTCCGGAGACGTGGTATCAGGAAATCAAGACAGGGTATGGAGAAGTGGAAAGCAAAGTACGCTTCCCACTTCCCCACACCCTCGACGGCGGCGAGAAATCGACAAAACTTGCTGCGCTAAACTAACAAACTAACTGGTGCAGAAGATCGGGCAGAGCAT
>Ga0193742_1001865_pt1 | contig 12314 bp, 14 predicted proteins | sample L2c1metaG_FD_165511 | JGI IMG/M metagenome (GOLD analysis project Ga0193742, IMG submission 165511) | Soil microbial communities from a riparian zone of the East river system, Colorado, United States - L2c1 | ecosystem: Environmental > Terrestrial > Soil > Riparian zone | place: USA: East River... | reverse complement strand
CGTCGGCCGGCCGGCCGCTCGGGAAGGCGATCCGCGCGGTCTCCACATAGTCTGGCGCGCCCTTGGGCACCCGCTTCTGGTAGAAGGCATCGCCGCTGTGGTCACCGCGGGTCGACAGCTTCGCGCCGTCGAACACCCCACCGGGCCAACGCTCCAAAGTGGTCGGTCGGTCGCGCAGCGCGCCGAGGATTCCCGCGCCGACGGACAGGAAGTACTCGACGACGTCGAGTTTGGTGACGCCCCGCTCCGGGAAGTACGGCTTGTCCGGACTGGACACTCGCACCGTCCGGCCGGCTACGTCCAGCTCGACCGCGTTCGCTTTGGCCACGGTGGGAGAGCTTACGGCGCCCAAGGCGACACTGCGGAAACTCGCGTGCTCGGCGAATCGGCCGGCCGGTAGCGTTGACCCGGTGAAAACGGACCTCAACCCCGCGAGGGGAATGCGTGACCTGCTGCCCGCCGACGTCGCCGTACGCGACCACGTGCTGGCGAGGATCACCGAGGTCTACCACCGCTACGGCTACCAGCGGATCGAGACGCCCGCGCTGGAGAACATCGAGCGGCTCGGCGGCGGGCAGGGCGGCGAGAACGAGAAGCTGACCTACCGGGTGCTCCGCCGAGGGCTCGACGAACAGGTGCCGGCCGGCACCCCGCTGACCGACCTGGTCGACCTCGGCCTGCGCTACGACCTGACCGTGCCGCTGTCCCGCTTCTACGGCAACAACCGCAACACGCTGCCGCAGCCGTTCCGCTCCTTCCAGTTCGGCCCGGTGTGGCGGGCGGAGCGGCCGCAGAAGGGTCGCTACCGGCAGTTCACCCAGTGCGACATCGACGTCCTCGGCGAGCCGAGCGTGCTTGTCGAGGTCGAGCTGATCGAGGCGACCGCGCAGGCGCTGGCCGCCACCGGGCTGGCCGGCACGACTGTCCGGGTGTCCGACCGGCGCTTCCTCACCGCGCTGGTCGACGACGCCGGTGTGCCAGCGGAGCGCGCCGACAGCGTGCTGATCACCCTGGACAAGCTCGACAAGATCGGCTGGGACGGGGTACGCGCCGAGCTGGCCGGCCGCGGTCTCGCCGAGCCGGTGATCGCCCGGCTCACCGACACCATCACCGGCCTCGGTGGAGTCGCGCCGGCGAAGCTGGTCGACGGCCTCAGTGACGCGCTGCCCAACCTCGGTGAGGACGCCCTCACCGACCTCGCGACCACGACCGGCGCACTGGCCGCCGTCGCGGACCTCTCCTGGGAGTTCGACCCGACGCTGGTGCGCGGCATGGGGTACTACACCGGGCAGATCTTCGAGGTGACGCACCCGTCGTCGGCCGGCTCGGTGGCCGGCGGCGGCCGCTACGACAAGCTCATCGGCCGCTTCCTCGGCACCGACGTGCCCGCGTGCGGCTTCTCCATCGGCTTCGAGCGGATCGTGGACCTGCTCTCCACGGCACCGGCCACGGAGCGGGTCGCGGTGCTCTACGAGTCCGATGTGGACCCGGCGACCGTGCTGGCCGCCGCACGGGCGGTGCGCGCCGAGGGCCGCACGGTCGCCCCGGTCCGGCGCAGCGGCAAGTTCGGCGCCCAGCTCGGCCGGCTGGCTGGCTGGGGCTACACGTCGTTCGTGCACCTGCGCGCCGACGCCGCGCCGCAGGAGGAGCGAACCATCAATACTTGAGCGGCTACGGTGGAGCCATGGCCGACCGGACACCCGACGACGACCGGTCGCGACCGTCCCGGTTCGACGACGATCTTCTCGGCCTCGATCCGGACGACCCGGAGGCCAAGGCGTTCGCCGAGCATCTTGACCGGCAGGAGCGCGTCCGCCCGAGCTACACCGTCGAGGGCTACCTCGCCGACATGAGCGACTTCGCCGACTCCGCGAACCGCCTCGGCGGCCACCGCAAGCTGATGGCCGCCATCGTCGTGGTGCTGATCCTGATCGGCGTGGTGTTCGCCGTCTGGCAGGCGCTGGAACTCATCCTGCGCACCTACTTCTGAGCCGTTCGGGAATGGAAAGGTCTCGCGCTCCGGTTGCGAGATAGCGTGGAGCGCATGGAACAGAACGTCGAGCCGAAGGTCGCCAAGTCCGATGCCCAGTGGCGCGCGCAGCTCACGCCGGAGGAGTACGCGGTCCTGCGCAAAGCCGGCACCGAACGCCCCTTCACCGGCGAGTACACCGACACGAAGACCACCGGCGTCTACGAATGCCGGGCCTGCGGCGCCGAGCTGTTCCGCAGCGACGCCAAGTTCGACAGCCACTGCGGTTGGCCCTCGTTCTACCAACCCAAGGAGGGCGACGCGGTCATCCTCCGTGAGGACCGCGAGCTCGGCACGGTCCGCGTCGAAGCCCTGTGCGCCAACTGCCACAGCCACCTCGGCCATGTCTTCGAGGGCGAGGGCTACCCGACGCCCACCGACCAGCGCTGGTGCATCAACTCCATCTCGTTGAGGCTCGCGCCTGCACGCCACCAGTGACGTCCGACTCGCTGCTTGAGGCTGCGGCATGTTGCGCTCTACAGGGCATTGCACTCCACGGTCACCTCGTCCTGCCGTCCGTGCGTGACCACTGCAAACCCCGCTCGGAGACCTTGCGTCGATCGGCTGGTGTGCTGATCGGGTCGGACCGGTACGGGCTGCCTGCCGCTACGCCAGTCAGCTTGCGCAACACCGTCGAACGAGGCTTCAACCGACTCGAGCAGTAGCGCGGCATCGCGACCCGCTACGGCAAGTACGCGCTGACCTAGGCGGGATAGTCGCTTCGGTAGCGGGCGTGTGCTGCCGCGGTCTTGGTGGGGAGGAACTCGGTGGGCCAGTCGCCGTCGGCCGGCTGGTAACGCTTGAGCACCTCGCGGGCGAGCAGCACCTGGTGGACCTCGGTGGGGCCGTCCATGATCCCCAGCGCCGGGGCGAGCTGCCACATCCGGGCCAGCGGGGTCTCGTTGGACACACCGAGGGCGCCGTGCAGGTGCAGCGCTCGCCGCACGACGTCGAGCGCGGTCCGCTCCATCGCGATCTTGGCCGCCGAGATGTGTGCCCGCGCGGCGAGCGGTCCCTGGGTGTCCATCAGCCATGCGGTGTGCATGACCAGCAGCCGGAGCTGCTCGATCTGCAGGTAGGAGTCGGCGATCGCGGCCTGCACGAGCTGCTTGCCGGCGAGCACGCCGCCGCCGTAGGTCTCCCGCGACAGGGCCCGCTCGCACATCATGTCGAAGGCCTTGCGACATAGCCCGACGGTGCGCATCGCGTGGTGCAGCCGCCCGCCGGCCAGCCGCGCTTGGGCGATGCCGAACCCGGCGCCGGGCTCGCCTAGCAGCGCGTCCGGCCCGACCCGCACGCCCGCGTAGCGGATGTGCGGGTGCAGGCCCTGGCCGGGCGGGTCGCCCATGGTGCCCGCGTCGCGCAGGATCTCGATACCCGGGGCGTCGGTGGGCACCAGGAACATCGACATGCGCCGGTATGGGTCGGCGTCCGGGTTCGTGACGGCCGTGACGATGAGGAAGGCGGCGCCGCCGGCGTTGGAAGTGAAGTATTTCTCGCCGTCGATGACCCAGTCCGCGCCGTCGCGCACGGCCCGGGTGCGCAGCAGCCGCGGGTCAGCGCCGGCGTGTGGCTCTGTCATCGAGAACGCCGAGAACAGCTCTCCGTCCAGCAGCGGCTGCAGGTAGTTGGCCCGCTGCTCGTCGGTGCCGAACATCGCGAGGATCTCGGCGTTGCCGGTGTCCGGGGCCTGGCAGCCGAACACGATCGGGCCCCAGGCGGTGCGGCCGAGTATCTCGTTGATCAGCGCGAGTTTGACCTGGCCGAAGCCCTGCCCGCCCAGCTCCGGCCCGAGGTGGCTGGCCCACAGCCCCTGTTCGCGGACCCGCTGCTTGAGCGGCTCGACGATTGTGCGCAGCCGCTCGTCCAGCGGCGCGTACATCACGGCCTGGTCCGGCTCGAGGTAGTCCAGCGGCTCGACCTCGTCGCGGACGAAGGCGTCCATCCAGTCGAGCTTTCCCTGGAATTCCGGGTCGGTGCGGAAATCCCATGCCACGGTGCGCTACCTCCGGTTGAAGTCGGCCAACAGACGGCCGATGAGCGGTTTGAGCATGCGCATGGCGCGTACCTCCGCCTCGGGTGCGACGGCGTCGAGCAAGGCTGGAAGGCGCACCGGCTGCGCACTGACCAACACCTCGACCCGATCGTCGCGAACTGCCTTGACCACCGCGGCCCCGACCTGCTCCGGGCTGCGGGTCATCAGCCGTTCGACGATCGCCGGGGCATTCGCGAACAACGACGTACCCATGCCGGCGTCGCGAATCGCCCCTGGGTGAATCGACGAGAACGCCACCGGCGACGAGCCGTACTCGATGCTCAGCGAGCGCATGAACGCGGCGATGCCGTACTTCGTCGCGCAGTATCCGGGGTCGTACGGCAACGCAAACTTCCCCGCCACCGAGGAGATGCTCACGACATTGCCTCGGCCACGTTCGACCATGCCGGGCAACACCGCATGCGTCAGCAGCATCGGCGCGAGCAGGTTGACGCTGGCCTGAAGCGCGAGGTTGTGCGGGGTGCGCCGGGCGAACGAACCGACGAATTCCGTCCCGGCGTTGTTGACCAGGATGTCGATAGGCGCGAGCGCGGACTCCGCCTTGCCGGCCAGTGCGGTGGCCTCGGCGGCGACGGCGAGGTCGGCCGCTACACACTCGACCCGCACCCCGGTGGCGCGCAACTTCGCCACCCGCTCGGTCAGGTCGGCGGACGGCACATCCGACAACACCACATGGACGCCCTCCGCCGCGAGTGCCCGGGCGATGGCGTCACCGAGACCGCCGCCCGCCCCGGTGACCAGCGCGGTCCGTCCGGTGAGATCCTTCATCGGGTACCTCCGTCCAGGCGCAGGATGGCGCCGGTGCAGTAGCTCGACGCCTCGGACGCCAGGTAGAGCGCCGCGCCGACGACCTCTGCGGGTTCGCCCACCCGGCCGAGGGCGGTCCGCTCCTTGACGACGACGTCGAGCATCTCCGGCGGCCAGGCCTTGCTGATGTCGGTGCGGAACATGCCGCACTGGATCGCGTTGACCCGCACCGTCGGGCCGAACGCCCTGGCGAAGCCTTCGGTCATCGCGTTCAGCCCGGCCTTGGCCGCGGCGTAGGGGACGATCCCCGGTTCGGGCCGGACCGCGCCGACCGAGGTGATGTTGATGATCGAGCCGCCCGCGCCGGCCGCCATCCAGGTGCCGATCGCCGCCATCAGCCGGAAGGGGCCCTTCAGGTTGACCCCGAACACCTTGTCGTAGAGACCTTCGGTGACCGCGTCGACGCTCGGGTACAGCGGTGACATACCCGCGTTGTTCACCAGGATGTCCACCCGGCCGAACTCCGCATAGGCAGATTCGACCAGCTGGTCGCACTGTGCCCAGTCGCCGACGTTGCACGCCAGCGCGAGCGCCCGGCTCCCGTGCTTGGCCCGCACCTCATCGGCCAGCGCCGCACAGGCGTCGAGCTTGCGGCTGGCGATCACCACGTCGGCGCCGTGCTCGGCGAAGGCCAGCACCATCTCCCGGCCAAGACCCCGGCTGCCGCCGGTGACCAGCGCGACCTTGCCGGACAGATCCGTCATCGCTCAGATCCCTTCGTCGGCGAACACCCGCGCCCGGGTGAACAGGTCGACCGCGATGGCGTGCAACAGCTCGCCGGTGCCCCGCGGGGCCTTGCCGGCGCACGCCCTGGCGTAGGTGCCCTCGAGGATGATCGCCAGCTTGAAGCTGGCCAGCACCGTGTACCAGGTCATCGCCGACAGGTCCCGGTCGCTGGACCGTCCATAGTGGACGACCAGGTCGGCTCGGCTCGCCAGGCCGCCCGCCTGGCCGAGGGCGCTGGCCGCGGCCAGCACCGTGCCGGGCTCCGGCCAGGTCGCCAGCAACCAGCCCAGGTCCAGCAGCGGGTCGCCGATCGTGCACATCTCCCAGTCCACGATCGCCGCCACCCGCGGCCCGTCCGGCGCGAACATCACGTTCGCCAGGTGATAGTCACCGTGCATCACCCCCGGCGTCCAGGACCCCGGACGGTTGCGCGCTAACCAGTCGGCGATCGCGTCCACGTGGGGCAGGTCGTGGCCCGGGTAGCCGTCATTCGCCCGGTAGGAGTCCAGTTCCGACAGCCAGCGTGGCACCTGCCGCTGCAGGAAACCCTCGGGCTTGCCGAGGTCGACCAGGCCGACCGCGCGGTAGTCGACCGCACCCAGGGTGGCCAGCGCGGCGGCGGCCGCCAGCCCCATCCGGTACCGGATCTCCGCACTCCCACTGTGCAGTTGGGGCAGCGCGCTCGCGGCGTTGAACCCCTCGACCGGCTCCATCAGGTAGAACACCGCCGCCACCGACTCGTCGTCGCAAGCCGCGATCAGCCGGGACGTCGCGACGTCGGTGTCGGCCAGCGCGGCCAGTACCCGGGCCTCGCGCCGCATCGCGTCGTTGGAGTTGGCCCGCAGGTGCTTGGGCCCGCGCCGCAGCACGTACTCGCGCCCGCCGCGCCGGAACCGGATCATCACGTTCTGGGTGCCACCGCCCAGCGGTTCGACCTGCTCGATCTCCCCGGCGGGTAGCCCCTTTGCGTCCATCCACTCGCCGAGCGTGGCAAGCGGAATCAGGGCCTCATCGAGGTGGGTCGTCGCATCCATGGTCCAACGACCGTATGATGCGACTGCATTAACTGTCAATGCGATGGAAGGCGACAGATGGCTGGTACCCGAGAGCGACTCCTCGAGGCGGCGGAGGAACTGTTCGGTGCGCAGGACGTCGACGCGGTGAGCCTGCGTGAGATCCTCCGCCAGTCCGGCGCGCGCAACGCCACCGCGCTGCAGTACCACTTCGGCGATCGCGCCGGACTGCTGCGCGCGCTGCTCGACAAGCACTACGCCGAAGTGGACATCCGGCGACACGCACTGCTCGACGCGTACGAGGCCGCCGGCGCCCCCGGCATCCGGCCCCTCGCCGCGGCCCTCGTCCGCCCGCTCGCCGCCAAGCTCGCCGACCCCAAAGGCGGCCACGCCTTCCTGCGGATCTACGCGGAATTCCTCAACCATCGCCAGCCGCTGATCAACCCGGACGAGCTCGCCGGCGACAGCATCATCCGCTGGCGAGATCTGCTGGACCCGTTCCTCGACGAGCACGCGAAACGACACCACCGCCGGTTCATCGCGCTGCGCTTGGCCCTTGCCGAGTTGGCCCGTCGCGCCCGAACCGGCCCGCACACCGACGACCGGCTCTTCATCAGCGAACTCATCGACCTCGTCGCAGCCATGCTGCTCGCCCCACCATCCGAGGAGACGAGCCGCCTGGCCACCGAACGCCGCGCACCGCCGAGCAGCTACCCCGCTGAGCGGGCGTAGCAGGCGACGATGACGGCGGGGATCTCGACGAAGTGGTCGCGCTGGAACCGCAGCGCTTGGCGCATGCGCTCGTATTGCGCCTCGGTCATCCCGGCGGGGACGACGGTGGCGGCGGTGCCGAGGTAGAAGTCCGGCCGGCGAGTAGACCGGCTGAAGATCACCGACGGCAGACGCGCTCGACGAGGTCCTGCCAGCTGTCGGACAGTTGCCGTGCGGTGGGGCACGGGGCATCGCGGGGTTCGACTGCCGAGAGGAACAGCAGGAGCGGAGCGTCGAGCGCGGCCGTGAGCTGGACGGCGAGCAGGTCGACGCTGGTCAGTTCGAGGTCGAGCTTGCCGAGGAGCATCCGGACGTGCGCAAGCGACAACGGCGTCTGGGACCCGGCTGGGACGGGTTGGCGGCCGTGGAGCGCGGCGCGGGCGATGTCGCGGTGCTCGATGAGGAACGAGATCCGGGCCTGGCCGTAGGCGACCAGTCGCCGCACTGGCGGCGCTCCCGGGCCGAGCGGTGGTGGACCGGCGAGCACCTTTTCCTGGAAGGCGCGCTCGCTGTCGTCGAGTAGTGCCCGGAAGATGCCGGCGCGGGTGGCGAAGCGGCGGAACACGGTGCCCTTGCCGAGGCCGGAGCGTTCGGCCAGCGCGTCCATGGTGATCCGATCCGCGCCAAGCTCGGTGAGCATCTCGCGGGCGGTGGCCAGCAGGTGGTGCCGGTTGCGGGCCGCGTCGGCCCGCTCGGCCGGCGGCTCACTCCACCCCAGATCGACCCCCTGCACGTCCTCAGCCTACCGCCGACCACGCAACCGGGGTAAAGTCCGATTAGGCTGTAGTCAGTAACTCCCGCTCAGTGACAGGAGGCCAACATGGCGGACTTCAACGCATCGGTGATCGAGACCTTCCGCGCCAACGGCGGCGCCGTCGACGGCCCGTTCGAGGGCAAGCGACTGGTGCTCCTGCACCACGTCGGCCGCAAGTCCGGCCGCTCGCGGGTGACGCCACTGGTCGCCGCCGCCGACGGGGACGCCATCCTCGTGTGCGGATCCTTGGGTGGCGCCCCGGCGGACCCGGCCTGGGTCGCGAACATCGAGGCCGGACCCGGCCAGACCACCATCGAGCTCGGCGACCAGGAGCTGTCCGCGCGGACCACGGTCGTCCGCCCGAGCGAGCCGGAGTGGCCGCGGCTCTACGGCATCTGGTCGGCGTACTGGCCCGACTCCAAGGAGTACGAGACCCACACGTCCCGCAAGTTCCCGATCATCCGCCTCGAACCACTCAGCTGACTCGCACTCGCCGCCGGGCAGGCGTCCTTGGTTAGGCGCGCTGCCGGCGGACGTCGTAGCGCAGGTGGGTGACCCGGTCGCCTTGGACGATCGTCGGGTTGCCGAGGAGCGCGGGCGGACCGTCGTAGGCGCCGAAGAACCGCACGCCCTTGCCGAACACCACCGGGACGAGGTTGACCTGGAGTTCGTCCACCAGGTCGGCGGCGAGCGCCTGACCGAGCAGGTCACCGCCGGTCAGCGAGACGTCCTTGTCGCCGGCGGCGGCCTTGGCCTTGTCGATCGCGGCGGCCACGCCATCCGTGACGAACGTGAACGGCGCGTCGGGGAACGGCCAGTCGGTCGGCGGTTCGTGGGTCACCACGAAGACGGCGTCACCGGCCGCGGGGCGGCCGTGCCAGCCGTTGGTGATGTCGAGAGGCGACGGCCGATCACCGCCGTCCCGATCCGCGACCAGGTCTCCGTCAGGTACGCGGCGCTGGCGGCCGAAATGTGGAAGACCCGCTCCGGGTCGCCGCCGTTGAAGGCGACGTCCCCGTTGTTGTACCAGTCGAAGAGCAGGCCCACCTGGTCCGACTCATCGGCGATGAAGCCGTCCAACGAGACCACCGCGTTCGCGACTACCTTGCCCATGATCTGCTGCCTTCCTACCGAGGATCCGATTCACCTGGGACGTCGAAGCCGACACCGCGAACCGGACACGCACGGCTAGCTGAATGTGCCGCTGCCGTCGGACAGCCGATACAGCTCGCCGTGCCGGCTCACCGCCCACAGCAGCCGACCGGGGCCGCGATGCGACCCGCACGCCCCACCGCTCTGATCCCTCAGGCGCCGACGTAGGTCGCGAGGTGCTCGCCGGTGAGGGTGGCGCGGTCGGCGACGAGGTCCGCCGGGGTGCCCTCGAAGACGACCTTGCCGCCGTCATGGCCGGCGCCGGGGCCGAGGTCGATGATCCAGTCGGCGTGCGCCATGACCGCCTGGTGGTGCTCGATGACGATGACCGACTTGCCGGCGTCGACCAGTCGGTCGAGCAGACCGAGCAGGTGCGCCACGTCGGCGAGGTGCAGTCCGGTGGTCGGCTCGTCGAGGACGTAGACGCCGCCGGACTCGCCAATGCGGGTGGCCAGCTTGAGCCGCTGCCGCTCGCCGCCGGACAACGTGGTCAGCGGCTGACCGAGCGACAGGTAGCCGAGTCCGACGTCCGCGAGCCGCTCGAGGATCCGGTGCGCCGCCGGGGTGCGGGCCTCGCCGGCGCCGAAGAACTCCACGGCCTCGGTCACCGGCATCGCGAGCACCTCGGCGATGTTGCGGCCGCCCAACGTGTACTCCAGCACCGCCAGCTGGAACCGCTTCCCCGCACAGTCCTCGCACGGCGACTCGACGGTGGCCATCACGCCAAGGTCGGTGTAGATCACGCCGGCACCGTTGCAGGTCGGGCAACCGCCCTCTGAGTTGGCGCTGAACAGCGCCGGCTTGACGCCGTTGGTCTTGGCGAAGGCCTTGCGGATCGGGTCGAGCAGTCCGGTGTAGGTCGCCGGGTTGCTGCGCCGCGAGCCGCGGATCGCGCCCTGGTCGACCAGCACGACCCCGTCGCGGTCGGCGACCGAGCCGTTGATCAGCGAGCTCTTGCCGGAACCGGCGACACCCGTCACCACACACAGCACGCCGAGCGGGATGTCGACGTCGACGTTCCGCAGGTTGTGGGTTGACGCGCCGCGCACCTCAAGCGCGCCGGCCCCCGCCCGCACCGTGTCCTTGAGCCTCGCCCGGTCGTCGAGGTGCCGTCCGGTGAGCGTCTTGCTTGCCCGCAGCCCGTCGACGCCGCCCTCGTAGACCACCTGCCCGCCACCGGCGCCGGCGCCGGGACCGAGATCGACGACATGGTCGGCGATCGCGATCATCTCCGGCTTGTGCTCCACGACGAGCACCGTGTTGCCCTTGTTCCGCAGCTGCAGCAGCAGGTCGTTCATCCGCTGGATGTCGTGCGGGTGCAGGCCGATCGACGGCTCGTCGAAGACGTAGGTGACGTCGGTGAGCGACGAGCCGAGGTGCCGGATCATCTTGGTGCGCTGCGCCTCGCCGCCGGACAACGTGCCCGCCGGCCGGTCGAGCGACAGGTAGCCGAGGCCGATCTCGACGAACGAGTCGAGGGCGTGCCCCAGCTTCGCCAGCAGCGGCGCCACCGACGGCTCCGTAAGGCCGCGGATCCAGTCGGCGAGGTCGCTGATCTGCATCGTGCAGACGTCGGCGATGCTGCGCTTCTTGATCTTCGACGACCGTGCGGAGTCGTTGAGCCGGGTGCCGTCGCAGTCGGGGCAGATCGTGAACGTCACCGCCCGTTCCACGAAGGCGCGGATGTGCGGCTGCAGCGAGTCGACGTCCTTGGACAGGTAGGACTTCTGGATCTGCGGGATCAGGCCGAGATAGGTCAGGTTGACGCCGTCGACCTTGATCTTGGTGGCCTCCTTGTGGAGCAGGTCGTGCAGCTCCCGCTTGTTGTACCTGCGGATCGGCTTGTCCGGGTCGAAGTAGCCGCAGCCCCGGTAGATACGGCCGTACCAGCCCTCCATGCTGTAGCCGGGGATCGTGAGCGCGCCGTCGTTGAGCGACTTGCTGTCGTCGTACAGCGCGGTGAGGTCGATGTCGTTGACCTTGCCCATGCCCTCGCAGCGTGCGCACATGCCGCCGAGGTAGACGCGCTTGCGCACGACCGACTTCTCGCCACCGCCCTTGTCGGTGGTCATGATGCCGCTCGCCGTGCGGGTCGGGACGTTGAACGAGTAGGCCTGCGGCGACCCCAGGCGCGGCTTGCCGAGCCGGCTGAACAGGATGCGCAGCATCGCGCTGGCGTCGGTCGCCGTGCCGACCGTGGAACGTGGGTTGGCCCCCATCCGCTCCTGGTCGACGATGATCGCGGTGGTCAGCCCGTCGAGCACGTCGACCTCGGGGCGCGCCAGATTCGGCATGAAGCCCTGCACGAACGCGCTGTAGGTCTCGTTGATCATCCGCTGCGACTCCGCAGCGATCGTGTCGAAGACCAGCGAGCTCTTGCCGGAACCGGAGACGCCGGTGAACACCGTCAGCCGGCGCTTCGGCAGCTCGACGTCGACGTCGGCCAGGTTGTTCACCCGCGCGCCGTGCACGCGGATCAGATCGTGACTGTCGGCGACGTGCGGCGGGGCCTGCCGTGCGGTGGTCCTCGAAGCCGTGCTCATCGTGTCTCCATCACAGTCGCATACCCGTTCGCCTACCTAGATCGCGTGTCCTCATCGGAGTGTGACATCACGTTAGGCGCGGCTCTGGCGCCGGCGCTTCTTCGTTCCTGATCGGTCTGGTGTCGCGCGCCGGGCCAGCAGCAGTAGACCGGCGACAGCGCCGAGCACCACGGTGACCAGCCCAGAGGCGCCGAGCGTCGTGCGCGCACCCAGCGCCGTGGTGAGCGGGCCGCCGAGCGCGGTGCCGAGCGGGGAGGCGGTGAGCAGCGCCGCGCTGCGCGCCGCGAGCAGCGCCGCCAGGTGCCTCGGCGGCGTCGTCGCCTGCATCAGCGTCACTGACAGCGCGACGAACGGCCCGTAGATCGCGCCGCCAAGGGCAAAGGACGCGACGGTGACGGCCACCGGCGCGTCGAGCCAGAACGGCAGCAGCGTCAGCCCCCAGCCGACGACGATGGCGACCGTC
>Ga0193742_1001864_pt1 | contig 12315 bp, 10 predicted proteins | sample L2c1metaG_FD_165511 | JGI IMG/M metagenome (GOLD analysis project Ga0193742, IMG submission 165511) | Soil microbial communities from a riparian zone of the East river system, Colorado, United States - L2c1 | ecosystem: Environmental > Terrestrial > Soil > Riparian zone | place: USA: East River... | reverse complement strand
CCGCGCTACGGTGCTGGTCGGCCGCAGGGGAGCCGATGGGGAGAGTCTGATGGGGCGGATCGGCGTCGGCGTGCACGTCGCCGACACCCGCTCCGTGTACGGCCTGGCCTTCGCCGACGGCACCCGCCTGTGGGCGTGTTCGCCGCCCTCGGTTCTGGCTCCGGGAACCCCTCGCCGCCGCACCGGCTGACGCTGGGCAACCGGTGGATCCTCGAGGCCGGCCACGGGCTGTTGAACCCGCCGGACGACCTGGTCTCGGAGGGCAACGGCCGGCGCGGCTTCCGGATCGAAGAGATCGACACCTGCCTTGGCCTCTACACCTGCCCGAGCTGGGTGGTGCCGCTCGACGGGACGATCGCCACGCACCCCGTCCTAAGCGACGACCAGCTCACGGTCTACGTGGGCACGGCCGACGGGCGGCTGCTGGCGTACGGCCTCCCCTGAACCGTGTTGACGGGCGTCGACGTGACCGGGGACACTTGCTGGTCATGAGCGAGCGCCCTGCCGTCTCGATCGTCGTAATCATCATGTAGCGCACGTCGTCCCTATCGACGTGCGCTGGTCTACCGTCCACCTTGGTGGGCGGTTTCTCATTTCTGGAGCGAATGTGAACCACACAATTGGTGTCATCGGTGGCGACGGGATCGGCCCCGAGGTCATCGCCGAGGCCCTCAAGGTGGTGCGGGCCACCGGCATCGCCTTCGACACCGTCGACTACGACCTGGGCGGCGCCCGCTACCTGCGTGACGGCACCGTGCTGCCCGACAGCGTGCTCGACGAGTGGCGCGGCCTCGACGCCCTGCTGCTCGGCGCCGTCGGCACCCCCGGGATCCCACCCGGGCTCATCGAGCGGGGCCTGCTGCTCAAGATGCGCTTCGACCTCGACCTCTACATCAACCAGCGGCCCTTCCTCGACACCGAGAAGGGCATCGACATGATCGTGATCCGGGAGAACACCGAGGGGCCGTACGTCGGCGAGGGCGGCGTGCTGCGCAAGGGGACCCCCCACGAGGTGGCGACGCAGGGGTCGGTCAACACCCGGATGGGCGTCGAGCGCTGCGTGCGCTTCGCCTTCGAGCTGGCGTCGTCCCGCCCGCGGGCGCACACGACCCTCGTCCACAAGACGAACGTCTTGACCTTCGCCGGCGATCTGTGGGAACGTGTGTTCGACGACGTAGCGGCCGACCACCCGGGAGTCGGCACCGCCTACAACCACGTCGATGCGGCCTGCATCTACTTCGTGCAGGACCCGCAGCGCTACGACGTGATCGTCACCGACAACCTCTTCGGCGACATCCTCACCGACCTCGGCGGGGCTGTCTCCGGGGGCATCGGGTTCGCCGCCTCCGGCAACCTCAACCCGGCCCGCACCGGCCCGTCGATGTTCGAGCCCGTCCACGGCTCGGCGCCCGACATCGCCGGCACGGGCACGGCGAACCCCGTCGCAGCCATCCTGAGCGCAGGGATGATGCTCGACTTCCTGGGCGAGGCCGACGCCGCCGCCCGCATCCGCAAGGCCTGCGCCGACCCGGCGGTGCTGTCCGGCTCCACGTCCGAGATCGGCGACGCCGTGGCGGCCCGGCTGTAGGCCGCACCCCACCCCAGGCACGACGCATCACGCATCACGCACCAGCACCCACGGAGACCGTCATGGCGATCACCCCCACCGAGAAGATCTGGCTCAACGGCGACCTCATCCCCTGGGAGGACGCCAAGATCCACATCCTCACCCACACCCTCCACTACGGCACCGGCGTCTTCGAGGGCATCCGCGCCTACGAGACCGACGACGGCCCTGGCGTGTTCCGGCTGACCGACCACATGCGGCGGCTCCACGAGTCGGCCCGGATCATGCAGATGGACCTGCCCTACTCGGTCGACGAGCTGGTGCAGGCGGCCAAGGCGACGGTGGCGTCGACCGGCCTCGACTCCTGCTACGTGCGCCCGATCGCCTACTACGGCTACGGCGAGATGGGGCTCAACACCATCCCGTGCTCGGTCGACATGGCGATCGCCTGCTGGCCGTGGGGCGCCTACCTGGGCGACGACGCCGCCACCAAGGGCGTGCGCATGAAGATCTCGTCGTGGACGCGGCACGACCACAACACCATGCCGCCCGCCTCGAAGACCACCGGCAACTACGTCAACAGCTCGATGGCCAAGGTCGAGGCCCTGAAGGCGGGCTACGACGAGGCGATCATGCTGAACCCGCAGGGGTTCGTGTCGGAGTGCACCGGCGAGAACATCTTCTGCGCCCGCAAGGGCGTCCTCATCACGCCACCGCTGGCGTCGGGAGCGCTGGAGGGCATCACGCAGAGCTCGGTGATGACGATCGCGCGCGACTTCGGCTTCGAGACCAAGATCGACAACATCGCCCGCAGCGACCTCTACATCGCCGAGGAGGTCTTCGTGTGCGGCACCGCGGCGGAGATCTCCGCGGTGTCGTCGGTCGACGACCGCGAGATCCCGTGTCCCGGCCCCATGACCACCGCCATCGCCGAGGAGTACCACAAGGCCGTGCGCGGGAAGGTCGACCGGTACAAGGAGTGGGTCGAACATGTCAGATGACGTGGGACCCTCGGTGGCGCCGGCCACGCCCGCCACGCCCTCGGCGGTCGAGATCTTCGACACCACCCTGCGGGACGGCGCCCAGTTCGAGGGCATCTCGCTGACCGTCGACGACAAGCTGCGGGTGGCGGAGCAGCTCGACTGGCTGGGCGTCGCCTGGATCGAGGGCGGCTACCCCCAGGCCAACCCCCGCGACGCCGAGTTCTTCCGGCGGGCGGCCGACGGCGAGCTGCAGCTGTCCACGGCCGCGCTGGTGGCCTTCGGGTCCACCCGGCGGCCCCTCGGGAAGGTCGACGTCGACCCCACGCTGACCGCGCTGGTCGAGTCGGGTGTGTCGACGGCGTGCATCGTCGGCAAGAGCTGGGACTTCCACGTGACCGAGGCGCTGCGCACCACCCTCGACGAGGGCGTGGCGATGGTCAGCGACTCGGTGCGGTTCCTGCGGGCGCAAGGCCTGCGGGTGTTCTTCGACGCCGAGCACTTCTTCGACGGCTACAAGGCCAACCCCGAGTACGCCCTGCGGGTGATCGAGGCGGCCGCCACCGAGGGCGCCGACTGCCTGGTGCTGTGCGACACCAACGGCGGCTCACTCCCCCACGAGGTGCAGCGGATCGTCGGCGACGTCGTGCGCTACTTCGGGCCCGAGCAGCAGGTCGGCATCCACACGCAGAACGACTCGGGCTGCGCGGTCGCCAACTCGGTGGCCGCCGTGGTGGCCGGCGCCCGGCAGCTGCAGGGCACGGTCAACGGCTACGGCGAGCGCACCGGCAACGCCAACCTGATGACCTGCATCCCCAACCTGGCGTTGAAGATGGGCATCCAGTGCCTGCCGGAGGGCCGTCTGGATCGGCTCACCACCGTCTCCCGTCACGTGGCGGAGCTGGTGAACCTGCCGCCCCACGAGGCCGACCCCTACGTCGGTCGCTCGGCGTTCGCCCACAAGGGCGGCTTGCACACGTCGGCGTTGGGTCGGGTGGGCGGTGCGTCCTACGAGCACGTCGACCCGTCGTCGGTCGGCAACGGCACCCGGGTGCTGGTGTCCGACCTGGGCGGGCGGGCCGGGATGGCCATGAAGGCCCAGGAGTTCGGGCTGGAGCTCGACGGGCAGGCGGCCGGTGATCTGTCCGAGCGGTTGAAGCAGCTGGAGGCCGAGGGCTACCAGTTCGAGGCGGCCGACGCCTCGCTGGAGCTGCTGATGCGCGAGTCGGGCGGCTGGCGGCAGCCGTACTTCCGGCTCGAGGGCTACCGGGTCACGACCTACCACCGCAACGCCCTGCGGGGCGGGTCGCCGATCGAGGACGGCGAGTCGATCGTCGACACCGAGGCCACCGTGAAGCTGTGGGCCGGCGACGACCGGCTGGTGGCGGTGGGGGAGGGCAACGGCCCGGTCAACGCGCTCGACGAGGCGCTGCGATCGGTGCTGCGGATCCGCTACCCGTCGATCGACCGCATCCACCTCACCGACTACCGGGTGCGGGTGCTCGAGGGCGCCGCGGCCACCAAGGCCGTCGTGCGGGTGCTGATCGACTCGACCGACGGCGACCGCTCCTGGTCGACGATCGGCGTCAGCGAGAACGTCATCGAGGCGTCCTGGCAGGCCCTGGTCGATTCGCTGGTCTACGGCTTGCTCCACTCCTGACGCGCACCGGCCCCGAACGTGGCTGGGGTCCACGTTCGGGGCCGGTGGCGCCGCGGCGGGCGGCCGTCAGTCGGTGGCGATGGCGTCGAGGATGTCGAGCTTCGACGCCCGGCGGGCCGGTCGCCAGGCGGCGACGACACCCACCAGCGCACCGAGCGCCAGCACCACCAGCAGCTGGCCCACCGGCAGGGCGAACACCGACAGGTCCTCCTCGGTCGACCCGAGCGCCTTCATGAGCGCCCAGCCCAGGAAGCAGCCGAGGCCGATCCCGCCGACCGCCCCGAAGGTGGCGACGAGCACCGACTCGCCCCGGATCATCGACCGGAGCTGCCGGCGGCTCTGACCCACGGCCCGCAGGAGGCCCAGCTCCCGCGCCCGCTCGTGGATGGAGAGCGACAACGTGTTGGCGATGCCCATCAGGGCGATGAGGATCGCCAGCACCAGCAGGACGTAGACGATGGTCAGGAACTGGTCGATCTGACCGGCGACGGCGTCGATGTACTCCTGGCGGGTCTGGGCGTCGGGGGCGTGGTAGCGGTCGGCCACGGCCTGCACCGCCTGCTCGCCGTCGGTCATGCTCACCCCGTCGGCCAGCTCGATCATCACGACCGTGTCGGCCTGTTGGGCGGTGTGCGGCAGCCACGTCTCGCGGCTGAGCAGCACCGGGCCGACCAGGTCGGCGTCCTCGTACAGCGCGGTCACCGTCAGCTCCTCCCGGGAGCCGTCGGCGAACGCCACGTCAGCCGGGTCGCCGAGTGACAGCCCGAGGTCGCCGGCGTAGTCGGTGGTCAGGGCGACGGTGCCGGCCGCCAGGTCGTCGAGCGACCCCTCGACCACGCCGACGTCGAGGACGCCGTCCATGTCGGCTCCGTCGACCGCCGAGGCGAACTGGTCGTCGCCCTCGATCCGCAGCGCCGCGTTGGACATGGGGGTGGCCGAGGCCACCTCGGGCAGCGCGGCCACCTCGGGGGCGATGTCGGTGCTCATGCCCACGGTGCTGAAGTTGTCGGTGATCATCACCAGGTCGCCGGCGAACGCCTTGTCGACCGTGTCGTCGATGTACGCCTTGAGCGACGCGGCGATCACCGTGAACATCGCCACGACGGCGACACCCACCATCAGCGCCGACGCCGTGCCGGCGGTGCGCTTGGGGTTGCGCACGGCGTTGCCCCGGGCCAGCTCGCCGCTCACGCCGCGGAGCCGGGCCAGGGGAGCGCCCAGCACCGCACCGGCGGGGCGGGCGGCCACCGGGCCGAGCATGACCACGCCGACGAGCAGCGCCAGCGCACCGAGGCCGGTCAGGGGGAGCGACCCGACCGCGGTGGCGCCGGCGACCGTGAGGCTCACCCCGAGGGCGGCGACCACCGCACCTGCCACCAGCCGTACGCGGGACGTGCCGGAGCGGTCGATGGCCACGTCGCGCAGGGCGGCCAGGGGCAGCACCCGCGAGGCCTTGATCGCCGGGACCACGCTGGCGCCCACCGTGACGATCAGGCCGAGCCCCATGCCGGCGAGGATGGTGCCGCTGTTGAGCGCCATCGACCCGGTCGGCAGCCCGAAGCCCATGGAGTCCATCAGGGCGCCCAGTCCCGACGCCAGGGCGACGCCGGCCACCAGGCCCAGGCCCGAGGCGACGATGCCCACGACCAGCGACTCGGCCATCGTCGACACCAGGACCTGGCGCCGCGAGGCTCCGAGGGCCCGCAGCAGCGCCGATTCGCGGCTGCGCTGGGCGACCACGATGGAGAAGGTGTTGTAGATGCTGAACCCGGCCACCACCAGGGCGATGCCGGCGAAGATCAGCAGGAACGTCTCCATGGCGCCCAGGAAGTCGCCCTCGATGTCGTCCTGCTGCTCGGCGGTGAGCGCAGTGCCGGTGAGGGCCTCGGCGTCGTCGGGGAGCAGCGGGGAGAGCCGCTCGACCAGCTGCGACTGGCTCACCCCGTCGGTGGCGGCCACCCGGATCGCGCTGATCTGGCCCGGCTCGGCGAACAGCAGCTCCTGCGCGGCCTCGGTGGTGAAGCCGGCGTAGGTGACACCGGCCATGCCGTCGGCCGAGCCGAAGCGGGCGATGCCGGTGATGGTCACCTCGACCGGGTCGGGCACGCGCACCGTGGCGGTGTCGCCCAGCTGCAGGTCGCCCAGCTCGGCGGTGGCCTTGTCGATCACGATCTCGCCGGCGGTCTCGGGGGCCCGCCCGTCGACGATCCGGTACGGGTTGAGGTCGGGGTCGGTGACCCAGTTGCCGGCGATGGTGGGCGGGCCGTTGCCGCCGAGCGGGTCGCCGTCGGCCCCGATGACCTGGCCGCTGCCCTCGATCACGGGGACCGCGGCGGCTACTCCGTCGACCTGCCCGACGGTGTCGACCAGGCCTTCGTCGAGCGAGCCGACGTTGGCCAGGTCGTCGACGTCGATCTCACTGGTGCTGCGGACCAGGGCGTCGGTGTGCTCGTTGGCTTCGCTGAAGAGGTCGCCGAAGCCGGCGCGGGTGGAGTCGCCGAGCACCAGGGTGCCCGACAGGAAGGCGACGCCCAGCACGATGGCCAGGCAGGTGCCCAACAGTCGGCGCTTGTGGGCGCGCAGCGAAGAGAGGGTGGTCCTCCACATGACGTCAGGCCTCCATCGACTTGAGGCGGTCCAGCACGCGAGGGGCGCTGGGCTGGTCCATCAGGTCGACGATCCGGCCGTCGGCGAGGAACACGGCGGCGTCGGCGTAGCCGGCGGCGATCGGGTCGTGAGTGACCATCACGATGGTCTGGCCCATCTCGTCGACCGCCCGGCGCAGGAACTCCAGCACCTCGCCGCCGGAGCGGGAGTCGAGGTTGCCGGTGGGCTCGTCGGCGAAGATCACCTGGGGGCGGGCGACCAGGGCCCGAGCCACGGCGACCCGCTGCTGCTGGCCGCCGGACAGCTCGGAGGGGCGGTGCTTCAGGCGGTTGCGCAGGCCGACGGTGTCGATCACGGTGTCGAACCAGTTGCGGTCGGGGCGCCGGCCGGCGAGGCGCAGCGGCAGGGTGATGTTCTCCTCGGCGGTCAGCATCGGCAGCAGGTTGAAGGCCTGGAACACGAAGCCGAGGCGGTCGCGGCGCAGCTGGGTGAGCTGCCGGTCGTTGAGCCGGCTCAGGTCGACGTCGCCGACCACGATGCGGCCTCGGGTGAGCGAGTCGAGCCCGGCCATGCAGTGCATGAGCGTCGACTTGCCGGAGCCGGAGGGGCCCATCACCGCGGTGAAGCGGCCGGCGGGGAGGGTGATGGTGACGTCGTCGAGCGCCTGGACTGCGGTCTCGCCGCTGCCGTACACCTTGGTGGCGCCGTCGGCCCACACGGCGACGGGACCACCGAACAGCGACGGCACCGAGGGGGCTTCGGTGGTGGTGGAGGTCATGCGTCGACCGTACGGACAAAGGGTTTCCATATGAATGGAGCCGCCTACCGCCCGCAAGGTGGGGTTATCCCGACCCTTAGGTGCGAACCCTTAGGCACCCCGACCATCAGCAGGACGTCGTCGGGGTCGAGGCGGCGGTGGGGGCCTCGCCGAGGCCGCGCCGGATCCGCACCCAGGAGGAGCCGCTACCCGGGCGTGCGGTAGCGGACCGTGACGGAGCCGGCGTCGCTCGTCGCGACGATGGTCCGTTCGGCGAACGGGGACGTATCGACCTCGGTGGTGACCGAGCCGGCGTCGCTGTCGGCGGTCACCTTGTACTCGGCGGACCCCCTTGGGAGCACCACCTCGACCGACCCGGCGTCGGACGTCGCCACCACCGACTGCGGCTCCTCGTCGAAGTCGACGCGGACCCCGCCCGCGTCGGACGAGACGGTCACCTGGTCGCCCCTCAGGCCGACGGCGGTGACGCCCCCGGCGTCGCTGCGAGCGTGCACGGACCCACCGATGCGGGTGAGGTCGATCCCGCCGCCGTCGCTCGCGACGTCGACGTTGCCGTCGATGTCGCTGACGTCGAGGTGGCCGGAGTCGCTGCTGACCAGGACGCTCACGCCGGCCGGCGCCTCGACCTCGTAGCTCACCGAGCAGTGGTAGCTGAAGAGCGCGGAGCAGGAGCTCCTCATCACCAGCCGGTCGCCCTCGACCTGCTCGCTGTGGTCGGTGCGGCGGAGGCCGTCGTTGATGTGGGTGCGCACCCGGATGGTGTCGGTGTCGGTACCGACCACCTCGACCTGCCCGCCGGCACCGTTGTGGATCTCGACGGTGCCGATCCCCTCGGCCGAGTAGGAGTTGTCGAGCCGGCGCTGCTCGTGGGCCAGCGCGGCGATCACCTGGCTCACGCCGAACGCCAGCATGAGGACGACGAGCAGGCCGCCGCCGAGCCGCCACAGGACCCGGGCCGCGGGGCTGCGCCGTGGCGGGCCGCTCGGGCGGGGCGGCTCGGGCGGCGGGGCCCCGTCGACCTCAGGTGTCACCAGCACGACGACGTCGCCTCCATCGGGATCAGCTCTCCAGCCACCGCAGCACGGCCAGCACCCGGCGGTGGTCGTGCTCGGTCGGCGGCAGGTCCAACTTGGTGAAGATGTTGCTGACGTGCTTCTCGACGGCACCGTCGCTCACGACCAAGGCTCGGGCGATCGCGGCGTTGGTGCGACCCTCGGCCATCAGGCCGAGCACCTCACGCTCGCGGGGCGACAGGCGCTCGATCGGGTCGCGCCGGCGGGTGCGGGCGAGCAGCTGGGCGACGACCTCGGGATCGAGCACGGCGCCGCCGTCGCCCACCCGGGCCACGGCGGCGAGGAACTCGGCCACATCGGCGATGCGGTCCTTGAGCAGGTAGCCGAGCCCGCCGACCGCAGCCCCGGAGAGGAGCTCGCTGGCGTAGCGCTCCTCGACGTACTGCGACAGCACGAGGATGCCGATCTCGGGCCAGCGGTCGCGGATCTGCAGCGCCGCCCGGAGGCCGTCGTCGGTGTGCGTGGGGGGCATGCGCACGTCGACGACAGCCAGGTCGGGCTGGTGCCGCTCCACCACGACGAGCAACGAGTCGGCGTCGCCCACCGTCGACACCACCTCGTGGTCGGCGTCCGCCAGCAACCCGGTCAACCCGGCCCGCAGCAGCACCGAGTCCTCCGCGATCACGATCCTCACGGCGACACCCTCCCGCCCCCGGTCACGATCGGCACGGGATCTCCACCAGGAGTGTGGTCGGGCCGCCGAGGGGGCTCACGACGTGCATGCTGCCGCCGTGGCCGGCGATCCGGTTGCGCAGGCCGGTGAGCCCCGTGCCGTTCGAGGCGTCGGCGCCACCGAGGCCGTCGTCGCGCACCTCGATCACCAGCCGGTCGCCGGCCCGGACGATGTTGACCTGGGCGGCGTGGGCCTGGGCGTGCCGGGCGACGTTGGTGAGCGCCTCCGACACCACGAAGTAGGCGGTGCTCTCCACGGCCGCGGGTGGTCGCTCCTCGATCTCGACGTTCAGGCTCACGGGGACGGGGGAGCGGGCGACGACGGCGGACAGCGCCGGGTCGAGCCCGCGGTCCTCGAGGATCACCGGGTGGATGCCGCGCACCAGGTCGCGCAGGTCCTTCAACGCCGCCTTGGCCTCCTCGTGCGCTTCGGCGACCAGCTCGCGGCCCCGCTCGGGGTCGCTCTCCAACCGCTCCCGGGCGGCGCCGAGCCCCATGGCCAGCGAGACGAGCCGCTGCTGGGCACCGTCGTGGAGGTCGCGCTCGATGCGCCGGCGCTCGGCCTCTGCGCTGTCGACCGCCGCCGAGCGGCTGGACTCCAGCTGGGTGACGCGCTGCCGCATCTCGTCGCCCCCCGGCGGGCCCAGCAGCCGCCGGCCGACCCAGCCGTCGAACCGGGCGAGGCCGATGGTGACCCACGGTGCCACCAGCACGAAGGCGGCCACGCCGACGAGGGTCACGAACCACAGCGCCGGCTGGGGCTCCCAACCGACGGTGAACAGGCCGAACTTGGCGGAGTCGCCGGGCAGGCCGCGCACGTAGAGCGGCAGCAGGATCATCGCCGCCGACACGCACCACACGGCCAGCGCCACCAGCATCGTGACCAGGCCGAGCGGGAGGATGAGCAGACCGTAGGCCAGCTCCCGCCAGCGGGCGGCGACCTTGAAGCGCGCCACGAAGCGGCGCCATGGGTTGGCGCTGGGCAGTGGCGGCACCGGGTCGGCCAGGTTGACGCCGAGCAGCGCGGCGAAGCGGGACCGTTCGACGTGCCCGATGATGCGTCCGCAGAGGAACAGGCACCACAGGCTGATGGCCGCCGCCGGCCACAGGAAGGGGATGAGCAGGAAGGCGCCGCTGACGACCAGGCCGCTGAGCACGACGGGGAAGGTGGCCAGGCCCACGAACCCGTCGAGGACCAGGTGGACGAGGTCCCACCAGGTCTGGCGCTCACGCCACGGTCGCAGCAGCTCTCGGATCACGATGAGCACACTACGAAGGGGGTGTGACAGTGAACATCCGGTGGCCCTGAAATCCCTGGGTAGGGCTATCCCCCGATGGTGACCGCATATCCGCTGAACCTCTAGTGTCACGCCGTGGCCGCGCCCGAGTACGTCCCCCAGCCCGCCGTCCAGCGTGTCCGGAGCTACGAGTCGCCGCCGCGCCGGGCCGGGTCGTGGATGGGGAACCGTCCCGGCGAGGTCGCGCCGGGCCGCCAGCCGCAGGGTCCCCGGCTGGGCATGCCCGGGCCCGATCAGGGCTACGCCTACGTGTTGGCCCACCGGTTCGAGGGGCGCCTGTACCTGACCGACGGCGAGCACGAGGTCGACGCGATCGCCGGATGCGTCGGGGTGGCGCTGAAGCGGGCGTCGGTGTTCGGCCGGGCGCCGGTGCTGCACGACCTCACCGTGGCGTTCACCGTGTGGGGCTTCCTGCGGGAGGCACCCGAAGACCTGGTGGCCCTGCGCAAGCCGCTGTTCGCCGAGGTGGCCAACCCGTACCACTACGCCGCGCAGCGACGGATCGTCGACATGGTGGCCGAGGACGTGCTGCGCCAGTCGCCCCAACAGGTGGCCGAGGCGCACCTCAAGGACTGGCGCGCGCTGCTCGATCTCTGATCGCCGGGGCTACTCGCTCCTTATCTGTTACAGGCTGCGCGTACCCTGGCGTCGTGCCCGTTGCTCCCCGTCTGCGCTTCGCACCGTCGCCCACCGGCTACCTCCACGTGGGGTCGGCCCGAGCGGTGCTGTTCAACTGGCTGGTGGCGCGCCAGACGGGCGGCGAGATGCTGCTGCGCATCGAGGACACCGACGTCGAGCGGAACCGGCCGGAGCTGACCGACAACATCCTCGAGACGATGCAGTGGCTGGGCCTCGGGTGGGACGGCGAGCCCTTGTACCAGAGCCGGCGGCTGGACCTCTATCGCGAGGCGGCCGAGAAGCTGCTGGCGTCCGGCCGGGCCTACTGGTGCGACTGCACGGCCGAGCAGGTGCAGGCCCGGGCCAAGGAGCGGGGCGGTCCACCCGGCTACGACGGGTTCTGCCGCGAGCGGGGTGTCGAGCCCGGCCCCGGCGTCGCCCTGCGCTTCCACACGCCCGACGAGGGCACCACTGCGTTCGACGACCTGGTGCGCGGCCACGTGCAGTTCGACAACAGCGTGCTCGAGGACTTCGTGCTGTTGCGGTCCAACGGCATGCCCACGTTCCTGCTGCCCAACATCGTCGACGACGCCGACATGGGCGTCACCCACGTCGTGCGGGGCGAGGAGCACGTCAACGGCACCCCGAAGTACCTGCTGCTGGCCGAGGCGCTCGGGTTGGACTACCGGCCGGTGTTCGCCCACCTGCCGGTGCTGGTCAACGCGCAGCGCAAGAAGCTCTCGAAACGCCGTGACTCCGTCTCGGTGGCTGACTTCCGGGCGGGCGGGTATCTCCCCGAGGCGATGGTGAACTACCTGGCACTGCTCGGATGGGGACCGCCGGACGGCGTCGAGATCCGCCCGCTCGGCGAGATCGTCGACCTGTTCCGCCTCGAGGACGTGCACTCGTCGCCGGCCTTCTTCGACGTGAAGAAGCTGCAGCACTTCAACGCCGAGTACATCCGGGCGCTCCCCGCCGACGAGTTCGTGACGCGGGCTGGGCCGTACCTGACCCGCGGCGACGAGTCGTCGAACGTGCTGCGGCCGATCGCCGAGCTGGTGC
>Ga0193742_1001863_pt1 | contig 12328 bp, 13 predicted proteins | sample L2c1metaG_FD_165511 | JGI IMG/M metagenome (GOLD analysis project Ga0193742, IMG submission 165511) | Soil microbial communities from a riparian zone of the East river system, Colorado, United States - L2c1 | ecosystem: Environmental > Terrestrial > Soil > Riparian zone | place: USA: East River... | reverse complement strand
GGAAATGGATGCGGCGGCCGATATGCTGCGCAAGATTCGCGATGAGCTCGGCATCACCATCATCTGGGTCGAGCACATCATGGGTGTGCTGATGCGGGTGGTCGATCGCGTCATGGTGCTCGATCACGGCGAGAAGATTTCGGAAGGGTTACCGAGTGCCGTGGCGAGCGACCCCCGCGTGATCGAGGTTTACCTCGGCACTGACGCGGATTCGAGCCAGGCCGCGGCCGGTGAAGCGCGCCGCCGGGCAGGGGATTAGGCATGCTCGAGCTGAAATCGGTCGATGCGGGTTATGGCAGTTTCCAGGCGCTGTTCGGCGTCAGCCTCGACGTCAAGGCGGGCGAAGCGGTCGGCGTGATCGGCCCCAACGGCGCCGGCAAGACCACGCTGATGCGGGTGATCTCCGGCCTGATCCGGCCCACCAAGGGCTCGATCGCGATGGAAGGCACCGACGTGCTGGCGACGCCGGCGCATCGCATCGTCAGCCTCGGCATCGCCCATGTGCCGGAAAATCGCCGGCTGTTTCCGCGGCTCACGGTCGACGACAATCTCAAAATGGGCGCCTACATGCCGGGCGCCCGCGCCAAATATGCCGAGCGGCTGGAATTCGTGTTCGACCTGTTTCCGCGCATGAAGGAACGCCGCAGCCAGATGGCCGGCACCATGTCGGGCGGCGAGCAGCAGATGTGTGCGATCGGCCGCGCGCTGATGTCGAACCCGAAATTGCTGCTGCTCGACGAGCCGTCGGCGGGTCTGGCGCCGGTCGTGGTGCAGCAGGTGTTCGAGCTGGTGAAGCGGATCCGCGCCGGCGGGCTCACGGTTTTGATCGTCGAACAGAACGTGCAGCAGGTGCTGCGCGTGGTCGACCGCGCCTATCTGCTCGAAGCCGGCAGCATCCGCGCCTCCGGCACGTCGGCGGAAATGATGAGCAACGACACCATCAAGCAAGCATATCTCGGGGTGTAAGCGATGCAGGGATTTCTCGAGATCTTCGACATCTATCTGCTGGAGGCCGTGGTCAATGGCATCCTGCTCGGCGGGGTGCTGGCGCTGTTGGCGCTCGGGCTCAATCTGATCTTCGGCGTCATCGACGTCACCTGGATCTGCTACGCCGAACTGGTCATGATCGGCATGTACGGGATGTATTATCTCGTCCAGTATTACGGCCTGCCATATTATGCGGCGGCGCCGCTGACCATCCTGCTGGTCGCCCTGTTGGGGGCGGCGCTGCATTACATCGTGATCGAGCCGCTGTTGACCGCGCCGCCGATCAACCAGCTGCTCGCCACCGGCGGGGTGCTGTTCATCCTGCAGAGCTTTGCCACCGTCGCCTTCGGCATCGACTTTCGCAATCTCGGCATCCGCCTGCCGGTGCTGGCGTTCGGCGAGATGCATTTCAGCTATTCGCGGCTGTTGTCCTTTGGCGCGGCGCTGGTCGGCATGGTCAGCGTCTATCTGTTCATGACGCGCACCTATACCGGCACTGCGATCCGCGCCATCTCGCAGGATCGCCAGATCATGTCGCTGATGGGCGTCGATACCAAGCGCATCTATCTCATCACCTCGGCGCTGGGCGGCGCGCTCGCCGGGCTCGCGGCCTGCCTGCTGGTGCTGCAATATGACGTGCATCCGTTTGTCGGCCTGTCGTTCGGGCCGATCACCTTCCTGATCTGCGTGCTCGGCGGGCTCGGCAATTTCGTCGGCGGCTTCATCGCGGCGTTCGTGTTCGCCGAGATCATCTCGCTGGGCGGGCTGTTCTCCGATCTCGAATGGGGCTACGTGCTCGCCTTCGCCTTCTTCATCGTCATGATGTTCATCCGGCCCGCGGGCCTATTCGCGAGGCGCTCGTGAACTCGCGAACCATTGCCTGGGTCGTTGCAATAGCGGCGCTGATCGCGCTGCCCTTCGTCTATCGCCAGCCCTATCATCTGCACATCCTGGTGCTGATCCTGATCTGGTCGTTCGCCTATACGTCGTGGTCGATCATGGGCCGCTTCGGCCTGGTGTCGCTCGGCCATGGCGGCTTTATGGGCGTCGGCGCCTATGTCACGGCGCTGTTGTGGAACCATCTCGGCATATCGCCGTGGATCGGGATTCCGCTCAGCATGGTGGCGGCCGGCGTGCTTGCCGTGATCGTCGCCTATCCCTGCTTTCGCTACCGCATCACCGGGCATTATTTCGTGCTGGTGACGCTGGCGCTGTCCGGCATCGTGCTGCAGGTCATCACCGCGACCCGCGATTATACCGGCGGATCGCTCGGCTACACGCCGAACCGCACCAAGGGCAGCCAGCTGCTGGCGCTGCAATTCGACGACAAGATCACATGGTATCTGATCGCGCTGTTCGTCTGGGTGATGGGCCTGTTGATCTGGCGGTGGGTCGACCGCAGCATGAGCCGCTACGCCATGGAGGCGATCTCGGACGACGAGGACGCCGCGGCCGCGGCCGGCGTCAACGTGACCTTCGAGAAACTCAAGATCACCATCATCAGTGCGCTGATGACGGCGCTGGCGGGTGCGCTGTACTGCCAGTACCAGATGTTCATCTCGCCCGACACGGTCAGCGGCATCGCGGTGTCGCTGCAGATGGTGTTCGCCGTCATCGTCGGCGGGGTCTACGTCTCGCTCGGGCCGACGGTCGGGGCCATCATCACCATCATGCTCGCGGAGGTCCTGCGTATCGGGTTCGGGACCAAGGCGGTAGGCTGGGACAACCTCGTCTATGGCGTGCTGCTGGTGCTGTTCATCATATTCCTTCCCAAGGGCATTCTTGGTAGCGTCATCGATCGTTTCAGGACGCAACCCAAGCAGAAGTCGGTAGCCCATGAGCAAGAAATCACAGCAGCCGCTAAGCGATGAACTAAAACCGTTCGTCGCCCCGTTCCGCTATGACGGCACCGGCGAGTTTCACCTGAAATCGCACAAGACCAGCGAGAAGGGCGGCCTCGACAAGGACAAGGGCGAGAAGATCATCGAGGCCAACCGCAAGCGGTTGAGCGAGTTCCAGGAAAAGCTCTACGCGCAGGACAATTGGTCCATGCTGCTGGTGTTCCAGGGCATGGATGCGGCCGGCAAGGATTCGGCGATCAAGAGCGTGTTCGACGGCATCAATCCGCAGGGCTGCGAGGTGACGTCGTTCAAGCAGCCGTCGACAAAAGAGCTCGACCACGACTTTCTCTGGCGCAGCATGATCGCGCTGCCGGAGCGCGGCCGGATCGGCATCTTCAACCGCTCGTATTACGAGGAATGCCTCGTGGTGCGCGTACACCCGGAAATCCTCGGCAAGGAAAGGATTCCAAAGAAGCTGGTGACGGGAAACATCTGGCGCGAACGGTTCGAGGATATCTCGGCCATGGAGCGCTACCTCGCGCGCAACGGCACGGTGATCCTGAAATTCTTCCTCAACGTCTCCAAGAAAGAACAGCGCGAGCGCTTTCTCGAGCGGCTGGAAGAGCCCGGCAAGAACTGGAAGTTTTCATTGGCCGATATCTCCGAACGGGCGCTGTGGGCAAAGTACCAGGCCGCTTACCAGGACATGATCCGGCACACCTCGGCGGAGCAGGCGCCGTGGCATGTGGTGCCCGCCGACCACAAATGGTTCGCCCGCGTCGTGATCGGCTCGACCATCGTCGCCGCACTCGACAGGCTGGATTTGCAGTTTCCGAAAGTCGACAAGGCCGACCGCAGCGAGTTCGCCAAGGTGCGCGAAGCCCTGCTGGCGGAGGAGAAGGGCGGGGCGAAGGACAAGAAGTAGGGGGGTAGAGCGGAACGAAACCCACCATTTCATCCGCGGGTTGATGAGTTTCGCTTCGCTCTACCCGTCCTACGACACCATCTTCAATCCCTTCCACCCTCCAGGCCATACTCCCGATAGATCGCTTCCGGATCGGCCTCCGGAAACAGCCGGCACTTTGCCTGGGCCAGATGCAGGCCCTCGCTGCCAGGGGCGCAGCCGGCAATCAGGAGTTTCCTGATATCGTCCATATGGGGCAGCGGCTGAATTTTCTCAGGCAACTGTTCGAGTGCGACCAGGGCGGTGGCGAGCGCCTGCGTCACGACCCACTCGTCGTGGCCCGTAATGCCTTTTTTTGGCATGAGACAGCCTCCTGTCGGATCGGTACCCGGCAGTCTAGGTCAATAAACAGGGTTTGCGCAAAAGTTGAGGCGGTCAGGCGCGATCGGATTTGATCTCGTCGTCGTCCTTGACGAGGGTCAGGAGCCTGAGCGTCAGGAATGTAAAAATGGCGACAGTCACGGCGACATCATAACTGCCGAGCCCGACGGAAACTCCGATCGCGCCGGTCGCCCACAGGCTTGCCGCCGTGGCGGTCCCATGAACGGAGGTGCCCTGTTTGAGAATGGCGCCACCGCCAATGAAGCCGATCCCGGTAATCAGCCCCTCGATGACTTTCGCCATGCCATCGGGAGAATGTACGAGCAGGTTTTCGCTGGCCTGGACAAAGCCGCAACTGGCCATCGCGACCAGCGGAAAGGTTCTCAGTCCGGCGCTTCGGGCGCGTTTTTCGCGATCCCAGCCGATCGGCGCGGCGAGGGCAAAAGCGGCGGCCAGCGCAAGAAAGTGACTACCGATCTGAAATCTGTCCAAACGCGCGCCCCTTCAGCGGACCCATCGACGGTTCATACAGCTGAGATCAGGGCATCACCATGTGGCTTTAAGCGCCGCAAGAGGATGGAACAAATGGCGCTTGCGCGTACGGCGCGCTCAGCTCCGTTGCAGCGGTTGTGTGATCGCCGATGTCTGGATGTGCAACTGCCGAACCGTGGTCAGCGTCGCAAACAAAACCGCAAAGCCAAAGGCCGCCAATAAAGTCAGCAGGAGAAATCGCGGGCTCATGCGCCGCTCCATCTTTCAAATCTCCACCCATCCCAGAGATGGGCGTTCCGCCCTGACTTTCAACCGTCGTGACTCACGGCACCGTGTCCGGGGTCACGGAAGCCGCGCGGCCGCGCGCCCGGTGGTGTCCCAAGGTCCTCGTTAGGTCACCCCTCCTGACCATCTTTTGGCATTGCGGCCGGCCACATTTCTCGTCTAGAACGGCCGTGGAACGTGGTCCTGGCAACGAACCGTCAACGGTTTTGGCCGAGGATTCCGGCTCCTCAAGGGTCTGGCAATGCTGATTCGCAGCGAAATGTCTGGAGTTCAGGGTGGAGTGGCCTCGGCCGTCCGTACCCCGGCGATTCCGGCTGCGTCCTTGTCCACCCTCCTTATTGGCGGGCTTCTGCTTCTTATCGGCCCCTGAGGGCCGTCTGGGCGGTTGCGCCTGGGCACTCAGGGGTTGCGTGAGATCGAGGAACCCTTCAGCGCTCAAAAAAACGGCGCACCACCCAAAAGGAATTTGCAGATGACCACAGCCAAAAAGTCCGAGAAGGACCGCGTAATCGTATTCGACACCACCTTGCGCGACGGCGAGCAGTGCCCCGGCGCCACCATGACGTTCGAGGAAAAGATCGAGATCGCCGAGATGCTCGACGACATGGGCGTCGACGTCATCGAGGCCGGCTTTCCGATCACCTCCGAAGGCGATTTCCAGGCCGTCAGCGAGATCGCCCGCCGCTCCAAGAACTCGGTTATCGCCGGCCTGTCGCGCGCCAATCCAAAGGACATCGACCGTTGCGCGGAAGCGGTTAAATTCGCCCGGCGCGGCCGCGTCCACACTGTGATTGCGACCTCGCCGCTGCACATGCGCGTTAAATTGAACATGACGCCCGAGCAGGTGATGGAGCTCTCGGTTGCCAACGTCACCCGCGCCCGCAACCAGATCGACGACGTCGAATGGTCGGCCGAGGACGCCACCCGCAGCGAGATGGATTACCTCTGCCGCATCGTCGAGGCCGTGATCAAGGCCGGCGCTACCACCGTCAATATTCCCGACACCGTCGGCTACACCACGCCTGAGGAATATACCCGCTTCATGCGCACGCTGATCGAGCGGGTGCCGAATTCCGACAAGGCGGTATTCTCCGTCCATTGTCATAACGACCTCGGCATGGCGGTTGCGAATTCGCTGGCCGGTATCGCCGGCGGCGCGCGGCAGATCGAATGCACCGTCAACGGCATCGGCGAGCGGGCCGGCAATGCCGCGCTGGAAGAAGTCGTGATGGCGATGAACGTCCGCAACGACGTGTTTCCGTGGTGGAACCAGATCGACACCACCATGCTGACGCGGGCTTCCAAGCTGGTCTCGGCGGCGACCTCGTTCCCGGTGCAGTACAACAAGGCGATCGTCGGCCGTAACGCCTTCGCCCATGAGAGCGGCATCCATCAGGACGGCGTGCTGAAGGACGCATCCACCTACGAGATCATGAAGCCCGAAATGATCGGCCTGAAGAAGTCGTCGCTGGTGCTCGGCAAGCATTCCGGCCGTCATGCCTTCGTGCACAAGCTGGAGGAGATGGGCTACAAGCTCGGCGCCAACCAGCTGGAAGACGCGTTCGTGCGGATGAAGGCGCTGGCCGACCGCAAGAAGGACATTTACGACGAGGATATCGAGGCGCTGGTCGATCAGGAAATCGCCAACTCGCACGACCGCATCAAGCTGACCTCGCTGACGGTGATCGCGGGCACCCATGGGCCGCAGCGCGCCACCATGAAGCTCGACATCGGCGGCCAGATCAAGATCGAGGAGGCCGAAGGCAACGGCCCGGTCGATGCGGTGTTCAACTGCATCAAGGCGCTGGTGCCGCACGAGGCCAAGCTCGAACTGTACCAGGTCCACGCCGTCACCGAAGGCACCGACGCGCAAGCCGAGGTTTCGGTGCGGCTCGCCCATGAAGGCCGCTCGATGACTTCCAAGGCGTCCGATCCGGATACGCTGGTGGCTTCGGCAAAAGCCTATCTCGGCGCGCTCAACAAGATCGTCATGAAGCGCGAACGCGACATGCCGACCTCGGCCGCGGCGAGCTGATCGTTTTCATCCGGTGGAACGAACGGGTGGCGCGAATGCGCCACCCGTTCGTCATTGCGAGCCAACGGGTCGCGCGAATGCGCGCCCGATGACAGGCTCCGCGAAGCAATCCATCTCACCGCGAAAAGAAAGATGGATTGCTTCCGCCTTCGCTAATCAGCTACGGCGGACAAGTCGTCGCTTGGCGAGATACAATTCCATTGGGATGGAATGCGGTAGATTGGACTGCGATTGGAATCGTTTTCCAATCCATGTCCATATCCAGCCCTGATTTGAGATTTATCGCGCTGTTGATGCGGGTAACGTCCGGCGTCCACCAAACGCCAGGACGTCCCATGTCGCTCGAAACCATCGATCTCGACGCCCCGCCTCAGCCGCGCCCCGCCATTCCCGCCGCCAGTCCGTTGCTGCGCCGGATCGATCTGACGACGCTCCGCCTGTTCATCGCGGTGTGCGAGGAGCAGAATCTCACGCGCGCGGCAAACCGCGAAGGCATTGCGGCGTCCGCTGTGTCGAAACGCATGAACGATTTCGAACTGGCGTTCGGGGTCACGCTGTTCAAGCGGCTGTCAAAGGGCATGGCCCTGACGCCGGCCGGCGAAGCCCTGCTGCACCACGCCCGTGTCACGCTGCTCAATGTCGAGAAGATCGCGGTCGAACTCACGGAATATTCGCAAGGCGTCCGTGGCCATGTCCGGATGCTCGCCAACCTGTCGGCGATCGTGCAGTTCCTGCCCGAGGATCTCTCGCGCTTCTTCGGCGCCCATGAACTCTTGAGGATCGATCTGCAGGAACGGCCGAGCGGGCAGGTGGTCCGTGGCATCGAGGAGGGGATCGCCGAGATCGGCATCTGCTCGGGCGAAGCCGACGCGCGCAGCCTGGAGACGTTTCATTACCGCACCGATCATCTGGTCGTGGTGGTGCGGCCGGATCATCCGCTGGCAGCGGGCGAGACGATCCAGTTCGCCGATACGCTCGACTTCGACCACATCGGACTGCACGCCGCGAGCTCGATCTATCTGCGGTCGCAATACGCAGCATCCCAAGCCGACAAGTCGATGCGGCTGCGCATCAACGTGCCCGGCTTCGACGCGGTCTGCCGCATGGTGCAGGCCAATATGGGCGTTGGGCTTATTCCGGACCGCGCCTTCGAGGTGATCGGTGCCGGCATGGGCCTGCGATCAATCCGCCTGCGCGACGATTGGGCGACGCGCGAACTCAAGGTGGTCGTGCGCGACGCGACGCATCTTTCGAGCACCGGCCGTCTGGTGCTTGATCATCTCCGCGCGGCGGAGCAAGCCCATTTGGGCCTATGACGCGCCCTGACCGTCCCGCGCGCTATCTGATCGGCGGCGGGCTGGTCCAGCGTTCCTGGGCAACGGCATCCGTCCATGCAGTGCCGAGTGCGAGCAGCGTAACCCAGGTCTCCGTCAGTTTGCCGCCCTCGATCCGGTAGCTTTGCATCCCAGCGCGACTGCAGGGCTCGCCGGTCTTGGTGTCCGTCCATTTGAACGAAAAGCGATACCACGCGCGGTTACCCGTGAACGAGTGGTCGTAGACCTCGACCCGTATGTCGGGCCGCTCCTGGCGGATGGCGGCGAGCTCCGCCGCGTAGGTCTCCGGGGTCACCGTCCGGTCGCCTTTTTCGTCATGCCGGATGTAGTGCGATCCGACGCAACTCGGGACCAGTTCGAGCCGGCCGTCATGCCAGACCTGTTCCCATCGGTCGAACAGCTCGCGCATCGTCTTATCATCGGACATCGAACAACTCCTTCCTCACGTTGAGGACACCCTACGACAGCGCTCCTGACAGCGTGGTGTCAGGAGAGTGTCAGGAGGCCGGGGAAACGTGTATGGTCGCGGAAGGCCTCCCAGAGGGTCTTCGATGCGCCGCGCCGACCGTCTTTTCGAGATTATCCAGATCCTGCGCCGGAAGAAGACGACGCGGGCGGCCGATCTTGCCGCTCGGCTGGAAGTTTCTGAACGCACGATCTACCGCGACATCAGCGACATGGTCTCGCGGGGCGTCCCGATCGATGGCGAGGCGGGCGTCGGATACATCCTGCGGCCGGGCTTCGATTTGCCGCCGCTGATGTTCAACGAGAACGAGATCGAAGCCCTGCTGCTCGGCGCGCGCATCGTGCAGTCATGGGCGGATCCCGAACTGGCCGCGGCGGCGGCAACCGTCATGGACAAGGTCGCAGCGGTATCGCCGGATGCCTTGCGCCAGCAGCTCGAACTGGCGCGGCTGTGGGCGCCGGCCGATCACGCGCGCGAACCCATCACCATCGATCAGGCAGCACTCCGCCACGCCATCCGCGACCAACGCAAGATACGGTTCACCTATCAGGATCTCGATGGCCGCTTCTCCGAGCGCGTGGTTCGTCCCTTGATCATGGCATTTTACGGCCCGGTCTGGGTGCTCGCGGCCTGGTGCGAGCTTCGCAAGGGATTTCGCGTGTTCCGGATCGATCGAATGTCCGCATTCTCGGCGCTGGAAACCAGGTTCGACGCCGAGCGGGGCAAGACGGCAGAGGATTTTCTGAAGCAGGATTCGGGAAAGAAACGCACGCCGCTGCGCGCGTCTCACGCCCGATAGTTGCTCCGGATTCCGGTCACTGCGGAAACTTCCGGTTTTGGCCAGCCTCGATGCCGACCCTCAATGATCGTCAAAATCCCTTGAATGGGTGTTGAGGGATGGACGGCCTATTGAAGGAGACAATCATGGCCAACACGCAAGCTGTGCTGAACGGCGACAGCCTCGCTACGCTGTCGGATGCCGACCTCGACCAGGTCAACGGAGGTTTCTTCATCTTCATCGGCTTGGGCGTCGTATTGGGAATAGCTTACTGCGCCGCGGATGGATCGCTGGTACCGCCTCCGGCGCCGAGCCCGAAGGGTGACTTCCCGAAGGGCCCGAAGAACATGGGCTGATCGACTATCAAGGCTGTTTCTAAAACGACGCCGTGCCCAACCGGGTGCGGCGTCGTGCGTTTGAGCGTTATGAGACGGCGCGAACGGTCGAGGCCGGATTTACTTCCGGCTTGCGGCAGGCAGTTGGACCGGGACGTGCGGCGAGGCGCTGATGACCCGCGTGCTTCCATCAGAATAGTTCGGGCTGCGCTGGGCCTCGCTCCGGAGGGTTTCCAACAGCAAAAAGAATTTCTCTGAGAGCATGGCGTGTTCCACTTCGTTGAGGATGCCACTACTAGTCGGTTGAAAATTGGCTTTGTTCAGTAGCAGGCCAATATGCCGGACAATCGTTTCAGGAAGTGTGCGCCAGATCACTAAAATGGTTTCATTCGCCGCGAGAGATGTTTCATCAAAGCCCACCCGCGAAACAGATATCACGGAAACGCGAGGCCGGGGCCCGTAAGAGCCCGGTGATTTTGCCTCGCATCAAGTCGGCCTTCATGCCGTTCTGCGGCCACGAACCATCAGAACGAACAGCACCGCGAGCCCCGACGTCACCGTGTACATGGTGAACGCGTTGAGATAGCCGATCATCATCGACTGGCGCGCGATTTCCTTGGCCACCTTGGCAAGGCCCGGCACGGTGTCGAAATTCCACCCACCGGTCATGCCCGGCGTCGTCAGCGCGCGGTTATAGGGTGAGATCATCTCGGTCATCCGGCTGTAATTGGCCCCGGACGTGCGCACGATCTCGGCGATCGACAGCGAGATGAAGAAGCTCGATCCGATGTTGCGCAGCAGATGGAAGATCGCGGATGCTTCCGCGTAATGCTTCGCGTCCAGTGTCCCGAACGCGACCGCCGTGATCGGCACCCAGACCACGCCGACCGCAAAACCCTGGATCACGCTGTTGATGACCAGGATCTCCATCGTGACGTTGAGGTCGAAGGTCAGCATCCACAGCCCCGCCAGGGTCTGCAGGCCGAAGCCGAAGGCCATGCTGATGCGCGGATCGATTCGGTTCATGAAGCCGGCGATCATGAAGCCGACCAGCATGCCGACGCCGCGGGATCCGATCACCTGTCCGACCAGCGCGTCGGGATAACCGGCCTGTTGCTGCAGCAGCGGCGGCAGCAGCACCATCGGCGTGAAGTTGAGCATGCCGTAGATCGTCACCAGCGCCAGCCCGATCGCATAATTGCGGTCGGTCAGCAGCTTCAGGTTCACGAATGGATTGCGCGCGCCGAGGCTGTGCACGAGGAACACATAGAACGCGATGCCCGCGATCAGGCATTCGATCACGATCTCGGTCGAGTCGAACCAGTCGAGCCGGACGCCGCGCGCCAGCACCAGCTGGATGGCGGCAAGGGCCGTCGCCAGCGCGATGAAGCCGGTCCAGTCGAAGCGGACTTTTGTCGTCTCGGTTTCCGAAGGCAGCGTCCAGGCCATGCCGATCGTGGCCGCGATTCCGACCGGCACCAGCATGTAGAACGACCAGCGCCAGCTATACGCCTCGGCGAGATAGCCGCCATACACCGGCCCGAACACCGGTGCGACCGCGACCGCCATGCCGAAGATCGACATCACCATCGTGTGCTGGCGGCGCGGGAAGGTCGCAAACAAAATTGACTGCGACAGCGGCACCAATGGCGCCCCGGCGCCGCCCTGCAGGACGCGCCACAGCACCAGCGTCTCGAGCGATTGCGCCATGCCGCACAGCAGCGTCGCGACCGTGAAGCAAGCGACCGACCACACCATCACGCGCTTGCTGCCGAAGCGGGACACCAGCCAGCCGGTCATCGGCGTCACCACGGCGGTCGCCAGGATGTTGAAGGTCATCACCCAGGCGATCTCGTCCTGGGTCGCCGACAGCGCCCCCTGCATCTGCGGCAGGATGGTCGATGTCGTCAAAAGCGCGGTGCCATAGAGCGAAGAGCCGAGCACCACCGTCATCAGCGTCAAATATCGCTGCGCCGTGGACAGGGTCCCGGCGGGGTCCTCGGTCTCCATGCTGGTGGTGGAGCTCAGGGCGATGTCCCTTGCGGCGGCTGACGTCAAATACTAACCTAGCTTACTAATTTCAGGGCGGCTACAACAAGCGCCATGCCGAATACCGATGAATATATTGGGGTTGTGATTTCGGACGTTGCCCGCTTGTTGCGGACCGAGTTCGATCGCCGCGTGCGCCGTCTCGGCATTACCCGCGCGCAATGGCTGGTTTTGACCCGCCTGCACCGGCGCCCCGGCGCGTCGCATTCCGAGCTGGCCGAGATGATGGAGGTCGAGAAGGCCACCGCCGGCCGCATGATCGACCGGCTGGTGGCCAATGGCTGGGTCGAGCGCCGCACGCAAGCGGACGACCGCCGCGTCAAGCGCGTGTATCTGACCAAGGAGGCCGAGCGGGTGCACAAGCGCATCTGGCGCGTCGCCGAAGGCACCGTCGATGCCGCGCTCACGGACCTCGCCGGGCCGGAACGCAAACAGCTGATG
>Ga0193742_1001862_pt1 | contig 12334 bp, 10 predicted proteins | sample L2c1metaG_FD_165511 | JGI IMG/M metagenome (GOLD analysis project Ga0193742, IMG submission 165511) | Soil microbial communities from a riparian zone of the East river system, Colorado, United States - L2c1 | ecosystem: Environmental > Terrestrial > Soil > Riparian zone | place: USA: East River... | reverse complement strand
CGGTAATGTAAGGCAGGGCATACGAGTAGCTGGCCAAACAGCTTGAACCCTCCGGCCTGGTCAACTAGGTGGACCAACCCTGCTGCAATATTTCCTCCGGCGTTATCTCCTCCAACAATTATCTTTTCGCTGTCAATACCAAAATGAAACCCTTTTTCCTTGATCCAGTCCAGCACGGCCAGCCCCTGGTATAACGGAACCGGAAAATGATACTCGGGTGCAAGGGCATAATCAACCGATATTACTACACAGTTACTACCCTCAGCAAGCGTATCACATATTGAATCACAGGTTTCCATATTGCCACCAATCCAATTACCACCATGAAAATAAACTAAAACCGGTTTCAACCCTGACGATCCGCCACGGTATACTCTGAAATTAAAAGCCGGTACTTTATCAGGCGTAAGTTTAAACTCCATAACCGGCACGCATCCCCCGGCAGAATAAGTAGCAATACGGGTAAAATCATTGATCAATGACCTGAATGCGTTAACATTTAACGGGAGTTTATGAACCTCATTAAATTTTGTATTAAGAAGCTCATTGATCACAGGATGCAATTGAACGTTATGCGACATTCAAAAAAAAGGGAATAAATAAATAGGTTACTAAAAAGATAAAAGGGATACTGACCTAAAAATAAATCAGCATCCCTGTGTATCATATGGAATTTAAGGGAGTAATTCGCAATGCCCTGATTGCTATTTTAACAATTAAGCTATTAACTCAAGCTGATCAAGATATTCTTTTATAATTTCTATTTCATCTATACTTAATTTGCTGTCAATAGCTTTGGCATTTTCAATGGCCTGTTCACTATTTCGTGCACCAACCAGTGCTATGGTTATGCCGGGCTGCTCGAGTGTCCATAAAATAACCAATTGTCCTAATGTCAAATGTTTCTCATCGGCAATGGGTTTTATCAGGTTAAGGAACTCATCCGTCCTTTTTAAATTTTCATCTTTAAAAAATGATACTTCTTTGCGGTGATCCCCTTTTGAAAACTCATAGCCCGGTTTCATTTTACCGGTTAAAAGCCCCCTCTCTAATGGGCTGTAAGCCAGGATGGATTTATTGTTCTCCAGGCAATATGGAATTAATTCTGATTCAATTGAACGTTTAACCATGCTATACGATACCTGATCAGATACAACCGTGACATATTTTTCGGCTTCGGCCATTTGCGCCGCGTCATAATTACAAACGCCTGCGTAACGTACTTTTCCCTGCTCAATTAGCCGCGAAACGGCTTCCATACTTTCTGCTATCTGCGTTGTTGAATCGGGCCAATGGATCTGGTACAGGTCAATATAATCAGTTCCTAAACGTTTTAAACTGTCTTCGCACTCTTTTATAATGCTTTCCTTACCTGCATACTTATAAATATCAATATCTACCCCACTGTTGTTTTTACTGCTAAAGCCAAAATCGCCTTTTTTGAGGTCCCAGCGCATTCCGTATTTAGTAAGGATCTGAAATTTGTCACGGGGCAGGCCTTTAATTGCTTCACCAACAATTTCCTCACTTGTGCCCTGGCCATAGATCGGGGCCGTATCAATAGATGTTACGCCGAGCGTATAAGAAACCCTTATGGCATCAATAGCCTCTTTGCGTTCAGTACCACCCCACATCCAGCCACCGGCTGCCCATGCACCAAAAGTTACTTCGGAGAGTAATAAATCTGTATTTGCTAATTTCCGATACTTCATCATTCTTTTGTTTTTTAATTACTTTTTTTGTTTATTATGCACCATACAACAAATTAAATCGTTTTATTAACTTTATACCTTGTTGCAACAGCCACAAAGGAACAACAAAAGGTCATGAAGACCAATAACTTAACCAGTAATTAGTAACTCATTAATCAGTTAGCATGGCAGAAAGAAAACTAAGCTCCACAAATTACCATAACCAGTCATTCCTGGAGGAAAAATGCGCGCTTAATGAACTTATAAATTTATTGAGTAAAAGATGGATGACTGAAGTACTGTTTAGTATTGAGGAGGGCAATACCCGTTTTACAAGTCTAAAGGAAGATTTGGAACATATAAGCGATCATATCCTGGCTGACAGGCTGAAATTTTTGGAACAGCATGAACTGATACATAAAAGCTATGTACCAGGCAATCCTCCAAGAACCGAGTATACCTTAACTTGTAAAGGCGCAGAACTTAGCCAGATATTAGAGGGTTTATGCAACTTTGCAGAAAACCAAATGCAATTTTGATATTTTACCCTGAGGTATAATCAAGCATACAGGTATTTGTTTTACACATTAAGTGTACGCAAAGCAACTAACTGATTTATTAGTTAACCTGGTTTATTTATTAAAGAATCATTAACTTACTTTTATGGCAAAATATCGCACAGATATTTACCAAAAAATAATCATTTTTAAATAGATAAAATACGATCATGAAGTTATCTCAACAATTAAGGCTTGTTTATTGTGCCTGCCTTTTAGTACTCGTAGCCGCCTCTTCAACCGCTTTTGCTAAGGCGCCGGCCCGAAATTACTACCAATTAAAAATATATCATTATAAAATGCAGATGCAGGAAAGTAAGATTGAGCATTACTTGCAACAAGCATACATACCGGCATTGCATCGTGCAGGTGTTAAGGGTGTTGGGGTATTTAAACCAGTTACACAACAGGATACTGCCAAACTTATTTATGTTTTCACCCCGTTTTCTTCGCTGGATAAATTAGCTGGAATAAACGAAAAATTACAGGAAGATACTCAATATTTGACCGATGGTAAAGACTATATCGATGCTGATTATAAGGATGCACCATATACCCGTATGGAGACCATAGTTTTGCAGGCTTTCCCGGGTATGCCGGCTCCTGCTGTTCCAAATCTTACTGCAGCTAAGGCCGACAGGGTTTATGAACTGCGCAGCTATGAGAGCGCTACTGAAAAATACAATTTTAACAAAGTAAGGATGTTTAACGTTGGTGATGAAATAGGGCTTTTTAAAAGATTGGGATTTAATGCTGTTTTTTATTCGGAAGTGATAGCCGGCAGCCACATGCCTAACCTGATGTATATGACAACTTTTAACAGTAAAGAAGACAGGGATAAACATTGGGAAGCATTTGGCAATGACGCGCAATGGAAAACACTTACTGCAAAAGCCGAATTCAAGAATAATGTTTCGCACGCGGATATTATTTTCTTACATCCTGCTGAGTATTCAGATTTTTAACATCCTATCCTCTTAACCTGACTAAAAATTAGGAAAGCCCGTTGATCATTGATCAACGGGCTTTCATTTTATCGTTTTACTTAAATAAAAAAAGCGCTCATATCATTATATGGCGCCTTTTTGGTTTAAGTTTGGTTGATTAAGAAAATACGGGTATTAAATTTATCAATTATTATTTTGGTATTGGTTAATAAATTTATTAACTCACGGTTTCATGATCTTTTATTTCGTGGCTCAAAACCTCATTAAATTTTTCAAGCAACTTTATATACCTATCCATCCAATAGTAAATAGCATTTGGCGTTTGCTCTGATGCATTTTGTGTTTCAGCAAGGGAATCGCCAGTAAGATCGTTGTTTGTTTTAGCAAACTCTTCGGGAAACTCATTTGAAAAATCATGCCCTATTACAAAGCCAATTTTACATATGACGTCAAGACTAAGCTTTTCCATTTCAAACCAGTTATAAATGGTTCGCCTGCTTACATTTAGTCGTCTTGCAAGCTCGCTAATACCCATACGATCTCTTCGAACAACCCGTTCCAATATTTGTCCATAATTCAAATCAGGGCTACTATAAATGCCACCAGAATTATTGTTATTGGTTACATAACCAATAAGTGGATAGTCAATTTTGTTGTGCATAACTTAAACTTTTATATAGAGGTAATCACCCTCTAAAATTTTTCTTAAAAAACTGAAATACATTAGTTTACAATAAATACTTTAGCGTGGAAAGTAGTCCCATTTAAATATTTTTCCAAATTACAAAGTTTTGCAGGGCCCATATATCTATTCAATGAAACAATCATAAAAAAACCCCTTCAAATTATATCCATTTTTAGACAACCCATTACTATACGCCTTTATTTTATATTTATCGTAATAAAAATAGATTAAACAAAACACTAAAAAATGATTTTCATCACATTTAACAGTGATTCTCGTCAAATAAGATTTATTGGTGTTTTTACCCTATTTCCCAAACAATTCCTAATTGAATTCTTGTGTTTCAGTGTCTACAAGTCTTAAATCCAGTTTTTCATATTGCGAATTATTACTGATATAATCAGGAAGAATAGCTTTCATTTTAAGCACCATTAAATCAACATTATTAAGCAGACTAAGCTCCAGCAACTCTTTAATTACGCTATTAACTTCTGCATAGCTATTAGGTATAGTTTTCGAAATTTTAATGCTATTATTATATGTTGGAATGATGTGCTCGTCAACATTTAACAACTCTTCATAAAGTTTTTCGCCAGGTCTTAGGCCTGTAAATACAATTTTTATATCTTCATCCGGAATAAAGCCTGCTAATTTTATCATATTAGCAGCCAGATCTGCTATCTTAACAGGCTCTCCCATATCAAACAGGAATATTTCAGAGCCTTTACCCATTACTGCTGCTTCGAGTACAAGTTGTACCGCCTCTGGAATTGTCATAAAATATCGTGTAATTTCAGGATGGGTTACGGTTACTGGTCCGCCACGTTGAATTTGTGCTTTAAACCTGGGGATAACAGAACCGTTGGATCCAAGAACGTTTCCAAAACGGGTTGTAATAAATTTGGTTGTTCCTGTTGCAATATCTCCGTTTGTCGGATAAAAACCTTGGTTATTACTAATTTCTGTGCTTAAAGATTGTATGTACATTTCTGCAATACGCTTGGTGGCCCCCATTATGTTGGTTGGCCGCACTGCTTTATCGGTAGAAATCATAATAAACTTTTCCACACCAAATTCCATGGAAATATCTGCTACGTTTTTGGTACCCCACACGTTGGTCAATACGGCCTCTGTAGGATTATTTTCCATCATGGGCACATGTTTGTAGGCGGCGGCATGAAAAACAATTTGTGGTTTATATAAGTTGAAAAGTGATTTTATGCGATTGGTATTTTGAATATCAGCAATAAATATTTTTGTTTTGCATGAGCTTTTTCCATCTTCAATTTCCATTTGAATATCATGCAAAGGTGTTTCGGCCTGGTCACACAGTATGATATACTCCGGATCATAGCACATTACCTGTCGCACAATTTCAGACCCGATAGAACCGGCTGCACCTGTAACCAAAACCCGTTTACCACTAAGTTCACTAAAAATATGATCTTTACATAGCTCAATAGGTGCACGTTGTAACAGGTCTTCAATTTTCAAATCTTTAAACTGGTTTAAGTTAGGTTTTCCATTGAGCCATTGATCAGATGGGGGAACGGTGATCACTTTAATACCAAGTTCCATGCATTTTTCAACAGCGTTTCGTTTGTTGTCAACATTCAGCTCTTCGGAGGTAATAAGCATCGTTTTGATAGAAAATTTTTGTTTTAATCTTTCAATCGCCCGTATCGGGTACACCTGCTTTTGTTCAAGGCATTTATTTATTTTATCAGAACCCACATCAATAAAACCCTGAACCTGTATCATGAGCCCTTTTTGCGCTTCTACCGCATTTTTAATTAAAATAGAGGATGTGCCTGAACCATAAACCAAAATATTTTCTTTCTTTACCGTCAATCCCGGATCTTCAAGATATACGAATAAGTCTTTTATTACAATTCGCATACCCATCAATAACGATGATGATATAAAAAAATTAATAAGCAGTATATCGCCCAACCCAATAAGGCTAAATTGCAAATAAGGGGCAAATAATACATTACAAAGTAACATGAACGCTGCATTACTTGCCAGCACTGCCATAAAAATGCGTAACATATCTTTAGTGTTCGAATACCTTATAATACGGGTATGGATACGCATTACCAGAAAAATTAAAATTGCATTACTACAGTAAAAAATCATGTAGTAAATATTATTTAGCTTCAAATCCAACTTATCCTTTAAAGAAATAGAAAGGCAAAGGGATATAAAAACAATCATCAGATCAATTAAAAGAACTAACCATCTGGAATGGAATTTATCTTGAAATATCAAATTTCTTATGTATATCATAGCAATAAGATTAAGATTATTAAAAATTCAGGTTTATTTTATATTTGAAAAAAATCGATATGGGTGTTTCTATCAATGTTTTTTATCAAGCAGTTCTTGATATATGGGTGGGGTTTGACATTATAATGCCAACTTTTATAGTCTAAAAATTCAGGCGTATCTGTATAGCGGAAAAAAATCGATATCGGCGTTTTTATCAATATCTTTTTTATCAAGCAGTTCTTGATACATAGTGGGGTTGGCAATATAACGCCAGCTTTTATAATCTAAACAATGTTCTGTAAAGCCTAACTTCCATTTAAAAAGGGCATCTTCTTTAAAACCAAGTCCGCCCCCCAAATTATAGTAGCGCATACCCAGTGATCTGCCTAATATGGAAATCTCATCAGCCATAAACTTAGCAGGGCTATGATGCAGGTATTCGTTAAGCGTTCCTATTAAATGTGCCTGGATAATGCCATTGGTAAACATGATTATGGTACTGCAAATTGCTATATCACCATCATATGCCGTTATTAGGCGGGCATCATATTCGGGAGTGTTTAAAATTTTGTTAAAGTATTCCTGGTTAAAAAAATAATAAGGTGAAGCACCTACCCGGTTCATGTTTTCCAGATAAATTTTTACAAACAACGCAATGGCATCGGGTCCTCGCTCTTCTTTAACCTTAAAGCCTTTGTTCCAGGCATGCTTTATTGCATCCATAGTTGATTGCTTATATTTATTACGCTGCTCCTCTATACTCTCTGACAGGTCAATAACTACGGTACGGCCATTTTGATATATGCCTCCAAATTTTTCAAGCAGTAGTTGTTGATTGAAAAATGGATGCATCCGGGTAAATACAGAAACGTAGTTCCCGTTTATAAGAAAAGCCTGAAAGGCCTGTTTAAAATTTTCCTTTAATGTATTATCCAGTTCATCCATTTTTTTGTTTGAAAAAGGACCTGTATAACCATACACACTACCAAGATCATAAAGATCAGATCCAGGAATTGGCCTTTTAAGTAGCGGAAATGCGATATAATCATCATGTTCCTGATAAACAAACAAAAGAGGTATACCCTCCCCCGTTTCTAATGCATGATAATGCCAGGTATGATAAAAATCATACTCTGCTGCTTTCTGCACATAAGAAGTCCATTCCAGCTTATCATGAATTGTAAATAGTTTGATCATGTGGTTTGGTTTAATTTTGTTTTATGTGGTAATCATTTATCCGAGGTTTCCAGGGCCATGAATTTTTTTTTTGAAACACTCATCCTGACCAGACCATCTTTTTCGCCGACAATATCAAATCCGGCTTTTTCATAGATGGATAAAGCCGGAATATTAGCGGGGTGTACTCTTAAATATAAACTGTCCAGATTTTTAAAAAAGAAGGCATATTTCAGTATAAGCATTGTAGCCTGATAGCCAATACCTTTACCCCAATATAATTTATTTCCGATAAAAAGATGTAATTCGGCACGTTTATCTTGAATATCCAGCAATTGGATATTACCAACATAGGTATCCAGCTCTTTTAAGCAGATGGCAAAGCGAATTTGGTCGGGCCTGTCCAGGTTACTTTGTAGCCATGCAGCCTCCATTTTAGGAGTAATACGCTGAGTAGCCTTAAAATTGGTAAAAGTCCAAACCTTCGGATCATTTCTCCATAAATAAGATGTTTGTGCATCTTCTAAAACAAGGGGGCGTATATATACTGAAATATTCATATAAATTGTTGTAAAATGTTTAACATAAAAAACATGTCCTGAAGATTATACCGGTGATCTATTGGCAAAGGCACCATACACCGGGCGAGATAGTTTTCATACATTTTGCTGGTGGTCCACTTAAACACATTTGGCCAGTACGTAGCCACAAATATTTTTTTCTGGATCAGGTGTAATTTCAGATCACGATCAGCACTTAAAAAAGGATAAACCATTGGAGAATAATCATCAGGAATATCAAACTTAAACAGGTTTTGGGCCTGCAAATGCTTATGTAAAAACTCAAAATTCCGCTTTCGTATTCGGGCGCATTCCTCATAGTTAATACTTGAAAGGATTCTTTGTGTTAAGGGCGACATGCTCTTAATTTCATTATTTATTAAAGCATCATTATTTCTCTTGAAATCAGAATAACCTGCCTCTACGCCAAATTCAATGCTTTTTATAAGATGAGAAAAACGACTGACAGATGAATCAACCGGCAACTTCCGACCGAGTTTTTTATTAATCTGCAGATAAGCCCCGTCAGGAACCCCAAAAAACTTTCTGCATGAATAAAAAGTGTCTATGCCAGGCAATGGAGCCGAAAAAAAAGCCTGGGAATTATCTACGATCAGGTTTTTGATCTGCTTACTTAAACACTTTATTGTTTCCTGTTTAATACCAAAGTAATTGGTATATAAAAAGCAGGCGTCCGGTTCAATTTCAAAATCAATAACAGGATTAAGCTGATCATTGATTTTATAAAACTGATAGACTACATCAAGTCTTTTAATAGGCTCAAGTAAAACATCACAAGTAAAATAAGGTATATAAATTTTGGCATACCCTTTTTGTTTCAGAATATATTCCAGCGCGTTACGGCCGGTATTTAGTCTGATCAGATTAGGATAAAACTCCTTTCCTGCGGTCAGTTGCAATTCGTAATACCCACCCATGGTTCTTAGAGTGGTTTTAGTTTTCTGCATGGCTAAAAATTGATATGATGATTTAGGTATTATGCTCAGCCCTGGTCACGCTGGTACATTCTTAAATGTGGAGGCTGATAATATTCATCTAAATTTTCAGGAACACGGGCATTATATCCAATAACCTGTCGCAGTTCAGGACTTAACCCAGCAACAAAGTCATAACCTAAAAACCTTGAATAATCCAACTGTTGCTTAAAAAACGGAGGAGTAAAGCCCAATGTTAAAGCTCTTCTCACGTCTGTGGTAGTGTTCTCGCCAGCAGCATGCCAAATGTTTGAATTAAAAAGGATAATGCTCCCTTTTGGTGCAATGGCCTGCTCTGCATGATCATAAAAATAAGTTTCATCAGGTCTCAGATCTGTTTTATGTGAGCCCGAAAGAAAATAAGTTGCACCATTTAACAAGGTAAAATCATCAAGCGTAACAATCATCTGGATCAGCAATTTTGCATCTTTCATAAAGGTGCGTACATCACGATGCATGTTACTCAGATAAGGGTGCTCTTTTTTGGCGTGTATTACTGCATTCATGCCATTCAGGATATAATTGCCGTTTAAGAAATGCCGGATCTCTTCATTGCAATACATTTTTTCAAGAAAACGAAGCCCGAAATTTTCACGTTCTAACAAATGATGCAGCGTTCCGCCCATATTAGCACTGATCCCGTTTTTCTCCTGGATACTTCTCCTGTATTTATAAGCATCTATTAAATCCTCATTAATCTTGTCAACAAAATCTGCCCCTAAAACATTATTATAAACAACCCACCCATAATCATCCATTGCACTTGTAAAATCACTTAAAGTTCGGTCAGCATAATTCAACCTATTTTCCATTGCGTAAAATTTATTGGTCCTGCTTTGGTACAATATTCTTAGTTCAGCTGCATAATTTTCAACATCTCGGCATTAACAAGATTTACATCGAATTTTTTTCGGGCAAAAGCAAGCCCATTTACCCCATTGGAGCAAATAGCATTGCTATCGCTGAGATAAAATTTCATTTTTGAAACAAGCTCAGGGACATTTTTAGCAGGAACCAGAAAGCCGTTTGCAGCCAAAGCTGATTCAATAGTTTCCCTGCAGCCAACAGAATCACTGGTTATAATTGCTCTTCCCATTGCCATGCTTTCCAGCAAACAACGAGGTATCCCCTCTCCATAATAAGAGGGTAATACTACTACAGATGCATTTTTTATATGAGGCCTCACATCATCAACCTCGCCCAGGTAAGTAATTGTTTTTCCTGATTTAATCTTGCTATAAAGCTCATTGCTTATGGTATCAACGTTTTTGCCATATGCTCCAATCAGTTTAAACTGAATATTGGGGTGCTGTAAATGAATATTTCGTGCCGCCTCGTAATATTCATAGATTCCTTTGGCGTTTATTAAACGCGAAATCATTAAAAAACTAACGTTTTTTATATCAGGCGGAGCATATTCATAATGTTCCAGATCAACACCAGAACCATTTACTATGGCAACCTTATGTTTAGCAGTTAAAATGTTATGCAGTAGCAGTGTTTGATAATCATCTTTGTTCTGAAAAATAATTCTCAGACGACGATTATTCATCAGGCTGAATTTTAAAAGCTGGCGGGTAATATTGCTGAGCAGACCCTTTTTTGCATTTGGAGTGAAGTTATAACCCAGGCCTGTAAGCATTGGTGTTATCTTTTTAACACGACATAATTTTGCCAGGACGGTTCCGTATATTACAGGCTTAAAAGTGTACGGAAAAAAAACATCTGGCCGCAGCTTTTTGATCAGCTTATAGAGCTGAATAATATAACGGATATCTGACAAAACGGAAACATTGCTGCCATCCAGTTCATTTTCATATACACCTACCTTTAGTAATGCTAATTTTTCACGTACACTTTGCTGTGTAATACGGGGTGTAAATACATATACCTTGTGGTGTTGTACCAATTGTTCTATGAGTTTGCCCCTGAAATCCATTAACGATCTGGACGAATCGCATACGATCAGTATTCTTTGCCCTGTTTTATTCATGGGTACTATAAATTAATACCGGCTACTTGCGTATGATTTAAATTGTAGCACCGGATTGGTTATTATAAAGCGGAATAATAGGTTTGTTCAACCGATCAAACAGATCGGGTTGAGCATATATATTGGTTATATTAAATATGGATAGCATTTAGCAGGCGCTAAATACGGGCAATAAATATATTATTGCACTAATGATGTAACAGGTATAAGGTTTAGTTAGGCAAACAAAACATTCTTTTAAAATCTCCCAAACCACCTGGTGGTGGTTTGGGAGATTAAAATTGTATTTTTAAATAAAGATTAGAATTTAGTTAATTATTTCTCGGGCCTGAACCTGCCTGAACTAAAGCTGGCACATTTGCAGCAGGATCCAATACTGATGTGTAAGAGTAACCTGGTAACCAGTTTGAAATTGGCGTTGTGATATCATTTTTACCACAATTTAAATAAATATTTGTATTAACACCACTAAAATAACCCGGAGGGTCACCAGCTAAATTTGTAGAAATAGGTTTGGCACAGTTTGAGAAATACTCATTATCGGTACGTACATTACCTTTGGCCCTTGCACCTAATGAATAACCGCTGTTATTTAAATGGTAGTTATTGAACACGTGCACACTGCCATAATTCATATCAGGTTCTCTTTCGCTAACATTATACCAAAAGTTATGGTGCAAGGTTACATGAAGGTGACCTATATCTGACTCATGCCCAACTATTCCTCCACTTATAAGTACTGATAAATTGGTATCATGAAACTTGTTCCAGGAAACAGTTACATAATCGGCCGCGCGGGTAATAGAGATATCTTTACCCCAGTAATCCCAGCCATGGTTACGGTCTGTTGAAAACTCGCAATGATCAACCCACACGTGATGTGTTTGCTCCTTGATCATTACCGCTGCATCGGTCACATAGTTTTTAAACCTTATATTCTGAATGATAATGTTGCTTACCGTAAAAATATACAACGATACACCTTGAATAACAGCACCCGGTTTACCAATAATTGACTTATTTGATGATACGTATACCGGCTCGTCGCCTGATCCTGTGATTGTACCGCTTACATATACAATTCTTTTAGTGTTATCGCCTACGGCAGATTTCAAAGCGGATAAGGATGTCACTGTAACAGATGAGCCTCCGGCTCCTCCGGTGGTTGTTCCGTTAACCATCGCGTATCCCATAAGGCCGGCGGTTGACGTCGGAGTGGTCCCAGCTGGAGCAGTTGGAGCAGTTGGAGCTGCAGGTGTTGTTGTTGAACCACCGGCAGAGCCATCTAACGTGTAAGTGTATTTCCGGCCATTATTCATGGGGTTGGAATTATCTGATGCTGAGAAAACCAGCCCAGTTCCCCAATGACTGAAACGACCTTTACCAGAATCACGGATGTCCTGATGAACCGAATGAGGTGGTTTTAACTCAACCCCGTTTTCAAAAAGACGAAGAGTGG
>Ga0193742_1001861_pt1 | contig 12342 bp, 14 predicted proteins | sample L2c1metaG_FD_165511 | JGI IMG/M metagenome (GOLD analysis project Ga0193742, IMG submission 165511) | Soil microbial communities from a riparian zone of the East river system, Colorado, United States - L2c1 | ecosystem: Environmental > Terrestrial > Soil > Riparian zone | place: USA: East River... | reverse complement strand
CTTCCCCTCGAACAGCACCCGGTCGACCTGCGCAAGGCAGCGCACCGTGAGGTTCTTCCGGTGTCGCACCGGATGCAGGTACGCCCTGGCCGCCGACCACCGCCGGCCGTTCTTGATGGTGCGGTCGAAGCGGGCGAAGCCCTCCTGCCGGTAGCCGTTCACGTCGGCCGTGAGCGGGTAGCCGGCTTCCTTCGCGGCGGCCAGGAACGCGTCGAACAGCGGGTTGTCCGACGGGCCGCGCTCCAGCCACAGCGGACCGTCCTGGCCGCGCCAGTTGTCCGCGCCGGTGACGCAGTGCTCCATCTTCCTGAAGTACGGCAGGCAGTGCGCGTAGTCCCATGTGGACATTCCGGGATCGGCGCCCCAGCGCTGCAGGTCCAGCGGGTTGCCGCGCTGGAAGATCATGCCGTTGATGGAGCTGGAGCCGCCGAGCACCCGGCCGCGGCCGTGGCTGACCCGCCGGCCGCCCAGGTGCGGTTCCGGTTCGGACTCGTAGCACCAGTCGTAGAGCCGGTTGCCGATCACCATGGTCAGCGCGGCCGGCATGTGGATGAACGGGTCGATGAGCCAGTCCGGGCGGCCGGCCTCCAGCACCAGCACGCGGGTGCCGGGGTCCTCGGTGAGCCGGTTGGCGAGCACGCAGCCCGCCGAGCCGCCGCCGACGATCACGTAGTCGAATGTCATGTCACTGCTCATGATCCACCTCCGAACCAGCCGGACGGTGCGGGTCGGATGTTGTGGTAGATGTGCTTCTTCTCGCGGTATTCGTCCAAACCGGACGGTCCGAGTTCGCGGCCGATGCCGGACTTGCCGAAGCCGCCCCATTCCGCCTGTGGCACGTACGGGTGGAAGTCGTTGATCCACACGGTGCCGTGGCGCAGCGCGGCCGCGACCCGCTGTGCGCGCGACGCGTCGTTCGTCCAGACCGCGCCGGCCAGGCCGTAGTCGGTGTCGTTGGCGAGCGCGATCGCTTCGGCCTCGGTGTCGAACCGCTCCACGGTGAGCACCGGGCCGAAGACCTCCTCGCGGACGATCGCCATGCTGGCGTCGCAGTCGGTGAAGATCGTCGGACGGAGGAAGTAGCCGTCGTCGAGGCCATCGGGGCGGGTGCCGCCGGCGATCAGGGTGGCGCCCTCCTCGACCGCCCGCGCGATGTGCGCCGCCACCTTGTCCCGGTGTTCGGCGGACACCAGCGGCCCGCACTCGGTCTGCTCGTCGGCACCGTCGCCGAGTCGGATGGCGTCCGCGCGGCGGGCCAGTTCGGCGACGAACCGGTCGTGGAGCGCGGTGTGCACGATCAGCCGGGAACCGGCCGAGCACACCTGTCCACTGTGGAGGAACGCGGCGGTGAGCGCGTTGTCGACGGCCGTGTCGAAGTCCACGTCGTCGAACACCACGTTCGGGTTCTTCCCGCCCAACTCGAGGGCGAGCTTCTTCACGCCGGGCGCGGCGGCGGCCATGATCCGCTGTCCGGTCGCCAGCCCGCCGGTGAACGACACGAGGTCGACCTCCGGGTGCGCGACGAGTGCCGCGCCCACCGCTGCGTCGCCGAGCAGCAGGTTCACCACGCCGGCCGGCACCCCGGCCTCGGCGATCAGCCGTACCAAGTGGACAGTCGAGAGCGGGGTGACCTCGCTGGGCTTCAACACGACGGTGTTGCCGGCGGCCAGCGCGGGCGCGACCTTCCAGCACATCTGCAGCAGCGGGTAGTTCCACGGTGCGATCAGTGCGCAGACGCCGACCGGCTCGTGCACGACTCTGCTGACCACGTCGGCGTTTCCGGTGTCCACCACGCGGCCGGCGTCGTGGTCGGCGAGGTTGGCGTAGTAGCGGAAGACGCCGACGACGTCGGCCACGTCGATGCCGCCCTCCGGCACGGTCTTGCCGGTGTCGCGGCTCTCGGTGCTGGCGAGCTCGTCGCGGTCGCGGACGAGCAGGCCGGCGATCGTGCGGAGCAACTCGCCGCGGTCGGCGGCGGAAGTCTGCCGCCACGGACCGTGAAAGGCCGCCCGAGCGGCCGCGACGGCTGCGTCGACCTCAGCCGTGCCGGCTTCGCTGACGGTCGCCAATTCGGTGCCGTTCGCCGGGTTGCGGATGGTTCTGCCGGGGTGCGCCGATCCGATCCAGGTTCCGTTGACGAACAGCTCCGGCATGCGGCGCGCCTCCTTGCCGATCGCGAAATGCGTACGATCGTACACATACTGTCGGTAGATGCCAATCCGACCGAAAGTGTCGTGGATCGGCGAAACGTAGGTCGCTGCCGGTTGGCCTGGTCGACTCACTTTCGGTCTCCGTGGCATTTGGTACTACCGTCCCTATCGTGACGACAGCGACGAATCGCCGCCGCGGCCCGACCGACCCGGACCGCCGTGACCGCATTGCCAGGGCGGCGATCGCGGTCGTCGCCGAGCAGGGGATCCGCAAACTCAGCCATCGGACCGTCGCCGCGAAGGCCGGCGTGCCGCTCGGCTCGACCACCTACCACTTCGCCACGCTCGACGACCTGGTCGCCGCCGCGTTGGACACGGCGGCGCGGCGCAGCGTCGCCGAGCTCCGCGCGTGGGAGCAGAGCCTGCCGCCGGACGCGGACCTCGCCGCGGAACTCGCGGACTTCGTCATCGCCTCGGTCGGCGAGCGCCGCTCCGAGACGATGGCCGAGTACAACCTCTACGCCCTCGCCCTGCACCGCCCCGACCTGCGCGCGGCGGCGGTCGCCTGGGACGACGCGCTCGCCGACGTGCTGTGCGCGCGTACCGACGAGGTCACCGGCCGGATGCTCGGCGTCCTGCTGTGCGGCCTCCTGATGCAGGCCGTCCTGCGCGACGACCCCCTGGCCCGCACGGACATCGTGGCCCAACTCCGCCGCGCCCTGGCCTGACCCCGCCGAGCCGCACCTGCCATGAAGGACGCCTTCGCCGACGTTCAGCGTCCTGAAGGCGTCCCTTCATGGCGTTGGGTCAGGCGGCTTCCTGCCAGGGGCGGGCCGTGGCGTCGACCAGGTCCGCCAGGCGCTTGAGGCGGTCGATGGATCTCTCCTGGAGTAGGCGGTGCGCGTCGGGCAGGGTGTCGCTCCAGAGGGCGCGGCCGGCGAGGAAGCCCGACGCGCCCGAGCTGCACGCGATGCGTACCGCGGCGGGGAAGTCGGCGATCGACACCCCCTGGGAGAGCACCACCCAGGGGACCGGGAGCACGGTGGTGACCCGCTCGCAGATCTTCGCCACGCCCATCGGGTCGCCCTGCCCGAACCGGGGCACCGGGCACTTGTAGAGCGACGGGCGCAGCCCACCCAGCTCGGTCGCCGCCTCCACCATCATCTCGTCGAAGTTGGTGTCCGGCTCTCGGCGGACGACCCCCTCGAGGATGGACAGCAGGCCGGCGGCTGAGCAGCGCCGGACGAACTCTGCCGCCATGGCGAGCCGTTCATCTCTCTTGTCATCCCGCCGCCACACGACGAGCAGCTTCATCGCGGCCGCGCCGCGCTCGGCGACCCGTTCCGGACTGATCGCGTCGTCGAGCGTCGTGTACACCACCGGGCCACCGCCCGGCGGGTGCACGAGCGTGTCCGCGGCGAGGATCAGCCCGCAGCTGTCCGGCAGGACCTTGTCGTCGACGACACTGTCGTAGCCGTAGCTGCGGTCGATGAGGAATCCACTCGCCAGGGGGCCGAGCTCACTGGCGACGGCGAGTTTGAACCGGGTCAGGTGCTCGTCGGGCACCGGCTCACCGGACAGTGCGGCGAACATCGCGCGCAGGCTCTCTCGCTGATCCATCGCCACCATGGCCAGGCCGCCGGACGGCCGGGCGAGCTCGGTCAGGTTGGTCATACCGCCTCCCGCTGCCGGGACGGGGCTCGTCCCGGCACTCACATCGTGTCCCCTTGCCAAGCGATCATCGCGCGACAAGGGCGTGCTGGCGAGTACCGGTGCCGCCAAACCTGCGCCACCTGGATTGGCGGGCGTCCGACGGGGTACCCCGAGCCCAACCCCCAGCCCTGAGGAGGTGCGGAGGATGTTGATCCTCGGCTTGCTTCTGGTTCTGCTCAGCGCCGCCGTGGCGACGATACTCATCGCCTACAACGGCGGCGGAACGGCGCAGACCGTTACCGCGTTCGGCCGAGACCTGGCCGACGTCACCCTGCTCGAGGCGTTCCTCGCCGGACTGGTGACCGCCGCGGTGTTCCTGATCGGCCTGAGCCTCGTGCTCCGCGCCGGCCGGCGCGCCAAGGAGAACCGCGCCCGGTTCCGCGTCGCGCGCAAGGAGGCCAAGGCGGCCGCCGCGGAGCGGGACGAACTGGCCAAGCAGCTCGACGCGCATGAGCCGGTCGGCACGCCGGCCGACACGACTCCGACACCTGCCACCGGCGTGCCGGCCCAACAGCGTCCGGTCGGCCCCCGGCACGCCGCCACCGGTCAGCAACCGGTGATCACCAACATCCGCCCTGGCGACACCCCCGCCGCCAGATGACGAGTGGTGCGCCGCGGCGGCTCAGCCCGCCGCGGCCCACCGCACGTCGACCGGCGTGATCGACTCAACCGGATGCTCCAGCCCGGTCAGCACCGGGTCGTACTCCGTGCGGTTGGCCAGGTAACGCTCGAAGAACGCGGTCGCGTACGTCGTGGTGACGGTGCGCTGCTGGGACTCGGTGAGCTGCTTGGCCGGCTGGCTGCCCTGCTGCCCGTCGGTGCACCGGCCAGCCGGCAGGCCGTCGTGGTACGCATCGTCGACCGCGCCGGCCTGGCCACTCTCCGGCGACCACTGGGTGTTCTGGAAGTTGTGGTTGGCGCCGTGCACGGTGAAGTGGTGGATCGGCACGGTGGCGCGGCCGCGCACGTCGTCGAAGTACTTCGCGCCGCGGATCTCGTCGCAGCCGCCGTCGAGGATCGCGAACGGCACCGACGTGACCTCGGTCGGCTCGGCGTAGTTGTAGACCGGCGCGACGCCGAGTACCGCGGCCACCCGCACCCCGGTCGGCCACTGGGCCTGCCATTCGGCCGACGAGTGCAGCATGGCGGCCATCCCGCCGCGCGAGTGGCCGATGACGCCGACCTTCGTCAGGTCCACCTGGCCGCGGAAGCGCAGGTCGACCGGCGCCCCGGTGGGGTCGATGAACTTCCCGGCCAACTCGCCGCCGTCGTTCGCGGCGAGGTCGCGCCACAGCTGCAGGTGCTTGGAGATCAGGTGCGCCCGATCGGCGTAACCGTCGCCGGCGTTGGCCGTGTTGATGCCGTTGGCGCCGATCGACACGACGATGAAACCCTTGCGGGCCAACGCGTCGCCGAGGTAGTCGTAGCCGCGATAGCTGGGCAGCCGCACCTGGCCGTCCGGGCACGGCCAGGCGTCCGACTTCGCCTCGTGTGCCGCGACGTCGACGCAGGTCGCCCACATGCCGTGCAGGGCGATGACCAGCGGGCGGGGGTCGCGGCTCGGCGTTGTCGGGTAGTGCACGACGGCCTGCAGCTCGTTCGGGCCGAGGAAGCCCGGCATGGTGAACGCGGTGTCGCCGAGATTGTACTCGGCGACGCCGACAGTGTCGGCCGTGTCGGCCGCGTCCGCGGTGTTCGACATGGCCGCGGGCAACGGGGCGACCAGTGCGGCGACCGCCGCCGCCGCCAGCAGAGCCGACCGCTTCGCCATCTGTGGATCCCTTCGTGAAAGATCACTTGTCGGCGCGCCGCGATCGGCCGCGCACCGAACGGAACAGCACGATCAGCGAGACAGCGACCATGGTGGCAAGCAGGTAGGGAAAGGTCGCGGACAGCTCGGTTATCGCACTGGGCAACGACTTTCCGAACAGTACCGCCATTGTCACCACCGCGGCCGTGATCAGTGGCGGTTGGGCGAGCACGGTGAACATCGCGGACCGCTCGCACAGCAGCGCGGCGAGCACGGCAGCGCGGCGACCACGACCGGCAGCGCGACCCGCAGGCGAAGGTCCTCGGCGCCATGCTCGAACTGTCCAATGTGGACGACAACGGTGGCGCGCTGGTGACCGTGCGACTGACCTAGCGGCCGCGGTGGGTCGCGGCGATGTCCTCGACGGCGTCGCACGTCGAGGCGATCGGGTCGAGTGCGTTGGCGTGCGCCGCGGCCCGGCCGAGCAGGGTGCGCAGGGTGCGCCGCTCGGCCGCCTTCAGGCCGGCCAGGATGTGGTTCTCCGCGTGGTCGAGCCGCTCCGTCAGCTTCGCAAGCTGTTCGCGGCCGTGCTCGGTGGCCACGACATGCCGGGTGCGCCGGTCGGCCGGCGCGGGGCGGCGGGCCACCAGCTCGGCACCTTCCAGGTCGTCGAGCAGGTAGGTCATCACCGTGCGGTCGATGCCCAGCCGCTGCGCGAGCGCGGACTGGCTCTCCGGCGCGTCCCTGGCGGCCGCGGTGAGCACCTGGTAGCCGCGGTGGGTGCCGGGCAGGTCGGCCAGCACGTCGGTGCATGCCTTGGCGTAGGCCCGAAAGACCACGCCGAGTGTCCAGCCGAGGTCGTCGTCGAGGGCCGTCATGCCTCCATGATAGACGGCTGAGCAGAACGTCTGCAGGACAGAAGATATTGGTGCCATACTGTCGGCATGACCGACTATGGCCACGAGATGGAGTTCGGTGTGTTCCTGCCGCCGGAGGCGGAGCACGCTGGGGAGACCGTGCGGCTCGCGGAACTGGCCGACGACATCGGCCTCGACCTGGTGAGCGTGCAGGACCACCCGTACAACGCCACGCACCTGGACACCTGGACGCTGCTGTCCGTCATCGCGGCGCGCACCACCAGGGTGCGGGTGTTCCCGAACGTGGCGAACCTGCCGCTGCGCCCGCCGGCCGTGCTCGCCCGCGGCGCGGCGACCCTTGACGTGCTCAGCGGCGGCCGTGTCGAGCTGGGGCTCGGTGCCGGGGCGTTCTGGGACGCGATCGAGGCGATGGGCGGCCCGCGCCGCACGCCGGCCGAGTCCGTCGACGCGCTCACGGAGGCCATCGCGGTGATCCGCGCGCTGTGGACGCCCGGCCGGTCCGCGCGGCTCGACGGCACGTACTACCGGCTAGCCGGCGCCCGGCCCGGACCGGCGCCAGTGCACCCGATCGGTATCTGGCTCGGCGCGTACAAGAAGCGGATGCTGCGACTCACCGGCGAGCTGGCCGACGGCTGGCTGCCGTCCAGCTCCTACGCGCCGCCGGCGGAGCTGGCCGCCATGAACAAGCTGATCGACGAGGCCGCCCTGACCGCCGGCCGGCAACCGGCGGACGTGCGGCGGCTGTACAACGTCACCGGCTCGTTCTCCGGTGGTGGCACGGAGTTCCTGCACGGCGCCCCGTCGGTGTGGATCGAGCAGCTCGCCGAGCTGGCGTTGGACGAGGGGATGAGCGGCTTCGTGCTGATGACCGGCGACGCCACCGACCTCGCCCGCTTCGCCGAGGAGGTCGCGCCGGGCGTGCGGGACCTGGTCGCTCGGGAGCGAGCCGGGACCGCCGCGTCGCCGGTCACCGGTGCGGCGCCGCCGGAGCTGGCCGAGCCGCCGCCGGGCCTGGCCACGCCTACCCCGGACGACGGCCGCCGGCTGACGGACACCGTGCTGTGGGACGAGTCGGCGCGGCCAGCCGGTCCGCCCGTCGAAGCCAGCGCCGCCTACACCGAGCACGGGCGGTCGGGCGGCGCGCACCTCGTCGAGATCCACGACCACCTGCGCCAGGAGTTGGCCAGGATCAGGGACATGGTGCGCCAGGTCCGCGCGGGCGCGCTGGACGTCGGCAGCGCCCGCGCCGAGCTGAACACGATGACCATGCGGCAGAACAACTGGACGCTCGGCGCCTTCTGCGAGAGCTACTGCCGCTTCGTCACGATGCACCACACCGTGGAGGACCGCGCCCTCTTCCCTCGGCTGCGCGGGTTCGACCCGCGCCTTGGCCCCGTCCTCGACCGGCTCACCGAGGAGCACCACGTCATCCACGAGGTCCTCGAGCGGGTCGACGCCGCGCTGGTCGCCATGGTCGGGGACCCGACGGAGATCGACCGGCTCGGTCAGCAGGTCGACCTGCTGACCGACACCCTGCTCTCCCACCTGTCCTACGAGGAACGAGAGCTGATCGAGCCACTCGCCAGAGGTCCGCGCCTCTGACCACTGGCGTCACTCCAGGGACAGGGCCTGGCTCGGGCAGACGTTGACCGCCTCTTTCGCACTGGCCAGTTGGTCGCCGGCGACCTCCTCGACCAGGACGAGCACGCAGCCCTCCGCGTCGTCCTGGTCGAACAGGGTCTGGTCGGTCAACACGCACTGCCCGGCGCCGACGCACCGGCTCCGATCCGCGACGATCTTCATGGTCACCACGTCACCGGTAGTTCGTAGATCCCGTAGATGGCGCCGTCGTCCTTGAACCGCAGCTCGTCGACGGGTGCCGCCAGCCGCAGCGTCGGGATCTTGGCGAACAGCGTGTCCAACACGATCGCCAGCTCCATCCTGGCAAGGTTCTGGCCGAGGCACTGGTGCGCGCCGTAGCCGAACGAGATGTGGTGCCGCGCGCCGCGGTCGACGTCGATGGCGTCCGGGTCGGCGAACTGCGCCAGGTCGTGGTTGGCGGCGTTCGCCAGCGCCAGCACGCCCTCGCCGGCGTGGATCAGCACGCCGCCGATCTCCACGTCCTGCCTCGCGACCCGGGAGGCGGCGAACTCGGCGATCGTGAACACCCGCAGCATCTCCTCGACCGCGCTGGCCGTCTTCGTCGGGTCGGTGCGGATCGCGGTGAGCTGGTCCGGGTGTTCGAGCAGGGCCACGGCGGACAGCGAGATCATGTTCGCGGTCGTCTCGTGCCCGGCGACCAGCAGCAGGAAGGCCAGCGCGACGAGCCCGTCGTGGTCCTCGGTGTCGGTCTCCCGCTGCTTGACGATCTGCCGGCCGATCAGGTCGTCACCGGGGTCCTCCTCCTTGGCCAGCACCAGCCTGTCGAGGTAGTCGCGCAGCTCGTCGGCGGCCGCCTTGATCTCCTCGCCGGTGGCGGTGACCCGCAGCAGCGTGCTGGAGCGAACCTGGAAGAACTCGTGATCGGCGTAGGGCACGCCGAGCAGCTCACAGATGACCAGCGACGGCACCGGCAGCGACAGGGCCCGCACCAGGTCGACCGGCTTCGGCCCGGCGAGCATCGCGTCGATGTGCTCGTCGACGATCTCCTGGATACGCGGCCGCAGCAGTTCCATCCGCCGCACGGTGAACTCGCCGACCACCGCGCGCCGGGCCGGCCCGTGGTCCGGCGGGTCCATGTTGATCAGTGATTTACGGAACCGGGCGTCGGAGTTGGGCAGCTCGCGCAGTTTGGGGAAGCCGGGATCCAGTCGATCCGAGCTGAACCGCGGGTCGCTGAGCATCGTCCGGATGTCCTCGTACCTGGTGAGGGCCCAGACCTCCTGGCCGGTTGGCAGCCGCACCCGGCTGATCGGGGCGTGCTCTCGCATCTCGGCGTACTGCTCCGGCGGGCTGAACGGACAGGTCCGCTCGGTCGGAAAGATGAATTCCACGGCGTTTGTCATCTGTGCCCTCCCTGTCCAGATGTGGAAGATGTTCGTCCACTTGTATCGACAGTAGCCATCCGGATGCAATCCGTCCACCTCCGTAAGAGTGGGATACTCATCCATCGATACGGGAGGGCCCATGGCGGTGGAGGCAGGAGAGCAACTGCGGGCGGACGCGCGCCGCAACCGCGACCAGATCCTCGCCGCGGCCAAGGAGATCTTCGCCGAGCAGGGCGTCTCGGTGCCAATGGAGGAGATCGCCCGCCGCGCCTCGGTCGGCGTCGGCACGCTCTACCGCCGCTTCCGCGACCGCGACGCGCTGCTGCGTGCCGTGCTGGAGGACGTCATCGAACGGGTGGTCGTCGAGGCGCGGGAGGCGCACCGGACGGAGCCGACCGCGTGGCGCGCGCTGGTGCGGATCATGCGGCAGTCCGCGCAGTTCCGGGTGATCATGCGGGTGTTCCGGCGGTCCTCGGAGGTCCAGTCGCTGCGGCTGAACACCCAGGAGATCGCCTGCCTGCGCAACGAGGCCTACGACATCGTCGACGAGGTCGTCGCGGCCGCGCACCGGGAGGGCTCGCTGCGCACGGACGTCGGCACGGCCGACATCATCATGATGTTCAGCGCCGCCATGCATCAGGGGCTCGCGTTGCGCGACGAGACGGCGGTGCTGGTGGCCGACCGCGCGCTCGCGATCATGCTCGACGGCCTGCGCGCGGATCCGACCCGCGAGCCGCTGCCCGGCCGGCCGCTCGCCCGCGCCGACGTTGAGATCGACCGCCCGCGATGATGCTGTAGCGCCTAGTGCTACACCGTGCTACGGTGTGGTCATGCGCGTCATCACGCAGCGGGAACTGCGGAACAACTCCGCCGCAGTCATGGACGGGGTGGAGGCCGGCGAGACCTATCGGGTCAGCCGGCACGGCGTTTTCGTCGCCGAGCTCCGCCCGCTGTCCCGCCGTCGCCGGCTGACCGCCGAGGAAATCGTGGCGCGGCACCGGAAGCTGCCAAGGGTCGACGCGGCGGAGCTACGCGCGGAGGCGGACGAGTTCTTCGGTGACGACACGCTCGACGACCCGTGGGAGCGGTCGCGTGGCTGACCGCCACCGTTACGGCGTGCTCGACACCTGCGTCTACATCGACCTCGGGCAGCTCGACCCGATGTCGCTCCCGGAGCTCCCGGAGCTCACCACGATCACGATGGCCGAGCTGCACCAGGGCGTCGCGATGGCGCGCACCGCCGTGGTGCGCTCGGCTCGAGCCGAGTTGGTTGGCGCGGCGATCGCCGAGTTCGACCCGCTGCCGTTCGACGAGGCGGCCGCCGCGCGTTACGGGAGCCTGGTCGCGGTGACGATCGAGGCCGGCCGCGATCCGCGTCCGCGCCGGCTGGACCTGATGATCGCCGCCATCGCGTCCAGTCGGGACCTACCGCTGTTCACCAGAAACAGCAGGGACTTCGCCGGACTCGACGACCTGGTCACCGTCGTCGCGGTGTAGCGCTACGAGGGGACGCCGGCGTCCTGGACGGCGGTGCGCATGCCGAGGTTGGCGAGCCGGTCGGCGCGCTCGTTCTCCGGGTGGCCGGCGTGGCCCTTCACCCAGTGCCACTCGACTTCGTGGCGGGCGGCCGCCGCGTCGAGCAGGCGCCACAGGTCCTCGTTCTTCACCGGCTCGCGCGCGCTGGTCCGCCATCCGTTGCGCTTCCAGTTGGCCATCCAGCGGGTGACGCCGTTGCGGACGTAGGTGCTGTCGGTGTACAGCCGCACCACCGCTGGGCGGGTGAGGCTCTCCAGCGCGCGGATCGGCGCGGTCAGCTCCATCCGGTTGTTGGTCGTCGTGGTCGCCTCGCCGCCGGACAGCTCCTTGTCGTGCTGGCCGTAGCGCAGCACGGCGCCCCAGCCGCCGGGGCCGGGATTGGGACTGCACGCGCCGTCGGTGTAGATCTCCACAACGTCCACGCCGGGAATCTATCCGCCCTCGGGTGGACCTGCCACGGGCGGAGCGCCGTGTCGCGAATCCGGACCGTGGGCGGACGCGGTGGGCGCGCCGGTTCGGCAGCGTGTGTCGCCATGACCTCTCGCCGCACGTTCCTCACCGCGACCGCGACCGTCGCCGTCGCCGGTCTCGGGTTGACCGCCACCCGTGCCGCGGGCGCCTCGTCGGGTGCCGCTCGGTTCGCCCTGCCAGCGCCCACCGGCCCGTACCCGGTCGGCGTCGAGCAGCTGCACCTGGTGCAGCCGGGCCGCCCGGACCCGTGGGTGCCGCCGGCCGACCGCGAGCTGATGATCAGCATCTGGTACCCGGCGCGCCCCTGCGGCGCGCCCCGCGCGCCGTACCTCGACCCGCTGCTCGCCGCGGCCTACACGGCGAATGACACGCTCGGCCTGCCGGCCGGCACGGTCGACTGGGCGGCCACGACCACCGCCGCCCGTCGCGGCGCGCCGGTGCTCGGACGCCGCCGCCCGGTGGTGATCTACACGCCAGGCGGTGGCAACAGCCGTGCGTGGGGCACGATCGCCGTCGCCGAGCTGGCCAGCCGCGGCTTCGTCGTGGTGACCGTCGACCACACCCACGAGACACTCGTCGAGTTCGCCGGCGGCCGGCTCGTCGCGCCGGCCATCCCGGAGAACCCGCCCGACCTGGAAGCGGCCAAGCGGCTGTACATGGACACCAGGGAACTGGACACGCTGTTCGTGATCACCGAGCTGGACCGGCTGGCGCGCGGCGAGAACCCGGATGTCGACGGCCACCCGCTGCCGGACGGGCTGGCCGAGGCGCTCGACCTGTCGCGGCTCGGGATTTTCGGCCACTCCGCCGGCGGCCTCACCGCCTCGTGGGTGCCGCGCGCCGAGCCCCGCGTGCGG
>Ga0193742_1001860_pt1 | contig 12346 bp, 9 predicted proteins | sample L2c1metaG_FD_165511 | JGI IMG/M metagenome (GOLD analysis project Ga0193742, IMG submission 165511) | Soil microbial communities from a riparian zone of the East river system, Colorado, United States - L2c1 | ecosystem: Environmental > Terrestrial > Soil > Riparian zone | place: USA: East River... | reverse complement strand
CGGATGCAGCGCCAGCGCCTTGACGGCCAGCGTGCGCGAGCCGGTGAGCGCCGCGTCGATCGTCGTGCGCTCGACGTCCTTCATCAGCGACACCAGGGCGCCCGCGTGCGCGGGCACCGCGCCGACCGCGAGCGGCACGGGGCCGGCGCGCCCGACCACGCTCGGCACCTCGACGACCGCGCGCTCGTCCAGGATCGGCAGGCTCGAGCGGTTGGCGGTGTTGAGGATCAGGACGGCGCGCGTGTTCAGCGCCATCGCCTCGAGCACCGCCATCGCCTCGGTCTCGTAGCCGGAGTTCGCGTCGATCTCGTGGTCGCAGCCGTCGCCGGCGGCGCTGCGCGCCTCGGCCATGTACGTGCGCTCGCGGTCGTGCCGCGTCGCGCGCCAGGCGGCGAGCGCCGCTTCCCCGTCCTGCCCGTCCTGGGCGTAGAACGCGCGCTGCTGGTCGAGCAGGAACGCGCCCCGTGAGGTGGGGCTCTCGCGGATCGCGTCGACCGTGTCGGCCGCGTAGTAGAAGTAGTAGAGGTACTCGTTCGGGAGCATGCCGAGCGACCGCAGCCACTCGCCGCCGAACAGGCGCCCTTCCTCGAATCCGGCGAGCGCCGCGTCGTCGTCGAGCAGCTGGGGCAGGAGCTCGCCGCCGCTGTCGCGCACGCCCTTCAGCCAGCCGAGGTGGTTGAGGCCGAAGTAGTCGAACCACAGCTCGCCCGGCTCGCGGCCCAGCGCGGCGGCAACGCGCTGGCACAGGCCCGACGGCGAGTCGCAGACGCCGACGGCGCGTTCGCCCAGCACCTGCTGGACCGCCTCGGTGACCATGCCGGCCGGGTTCGTGAAGTTGATCAGCCACGCGTCCGGCGCGCGCTCGGCCATCACCTGGGCGAGCGCGACCATCTGCGGGATCGTCCGGAGCGCGAAGCAGATGCCGCCCGGCCCGGTCGTCTCCTGGCCGAGCACGCCCATGCTGAGCGGCACGCTCTCGTCCACGACGCGGCCCTCCAGCTGGCCGGCGCGGATCGCGCAGAACACGTAGTCGGCGCCCTCCACGGCGTCCACGAGGTCCGTGGTCGTGCGGAACGGGAGCCGGGCGCCGTGCTCGTCGGCGAGCCCGTCGAGCACCGTGGCGATGCGGTCGAGCCGGTCCGCGTCGATGTCGTGCAGGACGATCTCGTCGAGCGCGAATCGCTCGGCCTTCTCCAGCAGCGCCCCGTATACGAGGGGAACGCGAAAGCCCCCACCTCCGACGATGGTGAGCTTCATGCAATGGTGACCTCGATCCCGGCCTCGTCGATGGCGGCACGCGCGGCGGCCGGGAGCTCGCCGTCGGTGACGATGTGGTCGATCGCGCCGGCCTCGCAGACGCGCACCAGGCCGCTCATGGAGAACTTGTCGGCGTCGGCCAGCAGCACGACGGACTCGGCGGCGGCGATCATCGCCCGCTTGATCGGGACCTCGACCATCGTGTCGTCCCAGACCGCGAGCCCGTCGTCGACCGCGCTGGTGCCGAGGAACAGGACGTCCGCCTTGAGCTGGCGGAGCGAGTCCTCGGCCAGCACGCCGACGAGCGAGCGGTAGTTGCGCCGGACGACCCCGCCCGGGAGGAGCAGTTCGACCGCGTGGTCCGGGACGAGCTCCTCGTACACCGCGAGGCTCGTGGTCACGACCGTGATGCGCCGCCCGTGCAGGTGGTGCGCCGCTTGCAGCGTCGTGGTGCCGATGTCGATCATCACCGTCTGGCCGTCAAGCACCAGGGCCGCGGCGGCGGCGCCGATCCGGTTCTTCGCCTCGTACCGCTCGACGACGGTCTCCTCGAACGGCGGTTCGCCCTCCGCGTTGACCGCACCGCCGCGGACCCGCTCGAGCTTGCCCTCGCGGGCAAGCTCGCTCAGATCGCGGCGAACGGTCATCTCGGACACCCCGAAGCTCTGCGCGAGGTCGTTCACGTGCGTCGATCCGGAGCGGACGGCCCGCAGGATCTCCTGGCGCCGCTGCGCAGGGATCTTGTGTCGCGCGACGTTCAACGGCGCCGTCCGAGCCGGAGGTCGAACGCCTGCACCTCGTCGTCCGGGGTCTCGAACGAGACGAGCGCCGAGCCGTCCCGCTCGAGCCGCTCGTACGCCGCGGCGTCGATCGGGATCCGCACCTGCTGCCCGGCCCGGTCGATGTTCGCCGTCGCGTCGCCCACCACGCGGCCGCTCATGTCGGGCGACCACGGCGGCACGGTCCCGTCGGTCAGGGCGCACGCCGTGAGCCCGTAGCTCGGCGCCGGGTCAGCCAGGGGCGAGCAGCTCGTCACCCAGAGCGGGATGTAGCCCTTCTCACCGGACCAGAGGAAGAACCGCGCGCGCCCCGGCCCGCTGGCGAGGACGCTGAACGTCACCGCGTCGCGCTCGAGCGTCGCGCGGAGGCTCGAGATCCGGTCGTCCTCCGGCGCCGGCACCCGGCCCGAGATCGGCACGCCGTTGTGCGCCGACTGGGCGATCGTCTGGGGCGAGTCGACCCCGTTGAGGTTCGGGTTCGACACGTTCGGCGGCGCCGGCGTGGTGGGCTGCTCGGGCGGCGGCGTGTAGCCGGTCAGCGCCGCGTGGCCCCAGCGGTACGGGTCAGACTGCACGCTGTTGAACGCCGACCACGACAGGCGGGTCTGCTGCGCGTCGATGTGGCGGAGCGTCGTCGTGCCCTCCGCGGCGTTGTTGTCGTTGTCGTACGGCGTGATGTTCAGCCCCATGCGGTCCGGGTCGACCGCCGCGGGCAGCACGGCCATCGGGATCTTCACCTCGAGGCTGTAGCCGCCGCCCGCGTACGCATGGTCGGTCGTAGTCTCGTTCGTCCCGACCCACGTCGCGCTCGACGCGACCTCGACGCCGGGCGCGTTCGGAGCGTCGTCGACCGTGTCCGCCAGCGGTCCGGTCGAGTAGCCCTGGTGGTTGTCGGCGTCACGCGACCAGCACGGCCCGTTCGTGCCGTTGCCGTTGCTGTTCGTCGGGTCGTTGGTATACGGGAAGATGCCGAGCTTGAACGTCGACGCCGTGTCCATGTTCGTCTGCGAGGCGGTCCCGCGGGGGTCGATCAGGATCTCGACCGAGTCCGCGAGCCAGTGCGCGACGCACTCGGCGGGCTTGACGGCGTAGCTCTGGAACTCGTCGCGGACCTGGACGAAGAAGTACAGGTGGTCCCCGTGCCGGGTGACCTTGGCGTACGTGCTCGTCGCCGGATCGCCGACCGTGCCGGCCGTGCCGCAGTCGACGCCGAGCGGGGCGCACTCGGTGCCCTCCCAGCGCTTGCCGACGTCGAGCGCCGGGCCGCCGTATTCGCCCGCGCCCTCGGCGCCGTCGAGCTCAGGGGCGGCGGCCGCCGCGGGAATCGCGGTGGTCGGGACGAGCGAGACCGTCAGGTTCTCGCTGCCCGAGCCGGCCGGCGCGCTGTACGTCGTCGTGATCGGGATCGTGGCGGTCTGCGTCGCCGGCAGCGCGGCATGCGCGCTGGTGAGCTGGAACTCGACGGTGGCGTCCGCGCCGGGCGCCAGCGTCCCGTACGGCTTGGACGTGGCGTCGGCGGTGAAGCCGGCCGGCAGCGTGAGCGAGACGTCGCCCGACTGCGGCACCGTCGACCAGTTGTGCACGTCGACCGGCACCGTGATCGTCTCGCCGATGCCCATCGACTGGGCCGCGGAGGAGAGGCCGACGCGCAGCGCACGCGGGGCGGTCTCGCGGAGCCAGTTGTCGTACTCCTCCCACTTGCCCCAGCGCTCGAAACGGCCCTCGACGGGTGAGACGATGCGCACGACGGTCTCGGTGTAGCCGGTCTTGCCGCCCGTGCGCAGGAGCGCGGACAGCTTGGCGTTCGCGTTGACGGGCGCCGACGCGCTCGGCGTGACGTCGAACGTCACCGTCGATTCGCGGAGCGAGGAGATGGGGCCGATCCGCTTCGCCGGCTCGACCGTCCAGCCGGCGGGCGCGGTCAGCTCGACCGTGCCGCTCGGCAGCGTGCCCTTGCCGGACTTGACGTGCACCGTCGCCTGGAACGTCTTGCCGGGGACGTTGAAGAAGTCCGAGATCGTGATGTGCTCGAGCGTGCCGAGCGGCAGCCCGCCGGGGTCCTTCTTCGTGGCGCCGAACAGGATCGCGTCATCGCGGCCGGCGGCGAGGTTCGGCGCGCCGCCGGCGTTGGTGTTCGGCTGGAACGGCACGAACGCGTCGGTCTGCCCGAAGCGCGCGCAGCCGGGCGCCTGGTCGCCCATGAACATCGTGCGGCTCTGGGTCGGGTAGGCCCGGGTGCCCTCCGCCGCGACCTGCGCCCAGCTCTTCGGCGTGCCCGCCGGCTTGCCCTGGACGTTGTCCTCGGGCCAGTCGTAGGGGGAGTCGTAGCCCGTCCACACGCCGGCGACCGTGTCGAGGTTCGGGATGTCGGTCGTCCGCGGGACGAAGCCGGTCGTGCAGTCGGGCGCGGTGGTGGTGCCGCCCGTGCCGGCGGTGCTGCCGCCGGAGAACACCTTCTTGACCTGCCAGGTGCGCAGCGCGTTCGGGCCTCTGAGCTGCTCGGGGAACATCGTCGGGTCGGCAGCGGCCTTCACGCCCTCCCAGATGTAGCGGCCGGCCTGCTGATGGTGGCCGTGACCGGCGGCGAGCGACGGCGTGAAGCCGATGTAGACCTCCGGCTGCGTCATCCGGATGATCCGCGTGATCCGGCGCAGCGTTTCGTCCTGGCCCCAGAAGTACTGGCTCAGCGGAGCGCTGGTGTTGTAGAAGAAGTCGACGCGGTCGAGGAAGAAGAGATCGAGGGTGCCGGAGCGGTAGTGGGCGACGCGATCCTCGTTCTCGCGCCGAAGACCCAGAGCGGGGCCGATCTCCGTGCCGACGGCGTTGCCGCCACCCTCGCCGCGGGTCACCTGGATGATCCCGCAGCGGATGTCGTAGCGCTCGTGCCACACGCCGCAGGGCCCGATGATGCTGACGTCGTCGTCGGGGTGGGCCCATTCGCCCATGACATCGATTTTCACGGCGTCGCTGGCCGTGTAGTTGGAACCGTGCTTCGCGCCGGCCGGTCCAGCCAGGCCGAGCACGACCAGCACCACCGTCGCAAGAACCACACCGAAGCGCCTCAAGTCGCCACTCCTCTCGGGAACACCTTCGCACGACCTCGAACAGACCAAGACGAGCGGCAAGCTATGCCGGACTGTTCACATTGTCAAACTTCTGACTTTTGCAGCCAGAATACGAGAGGAAAAGCGCGGCCAGTTCCGAACAGTTTCGAACAGAACGCGGGCGGGGTCAGGCGCCCAGCTCGGCGCGCAACGCCGCGAGCGCCTCGCGCAGCTCGCTCACCTCGGCGCGCAGCTGGGCGACCTCGCCCTCGAGCGCCTCGACGCGGCCGTTGACCGCGGACGGGCGCGGGGGCGCGGCGACGAGCGGCTCCGGCTCCTCGACCGGCGGGGCGCCCTCGGCCTCCTCGGACATGCGGTGCAGGTAGCGCTCCTCCTTCTGCCCCGGGCGGCGCGCGAGGCGGAGGACGAGCTCGCGCTCGACCAGCCGGTCGAGCGTGTCCTGCACGGCCTCCAGGTCGGGGAAGCCCTGCATGCGCTCGGTGCGCTGCTTGAGCTCGCCGGGCGTCTGGGCGCCGCGGAGCAGGAGCACGGCGAGCACCACGAGCTCCTCCTCGTCGAGGCCGAGCGCCTCGTCGAGCAGGTGGCGGAACTTGTAGGCGCGGCTCGTGTGGCCGCTCGCCAGCCGCGAGTAGCGGCGCTGGGAGAGGCGGTGCAGCGCCTCCCGGATCGCGGTCTCGTCGTACTGCACGACGGGGTCGCGATTCGTCGTCTGGTTGCACGCCAGCCGCAGCGCGTTGAGGCTGAGCGGATACGTGTCGGGCGTCGTGCGCTGCTTCTCGATCAGGCAGCCGAGGATGCGGACCTCGACCGGGTCCAGATCCATCATCCGCACGCCTCCGGAGCACGGTGAGCGCGCAGCACCTTCTCGAACGCGACCGGTCGCGCGGTCATCACGCCGTCGACGCACCAGTCGATCAGCCGCCGCCACGTCGCGGGGCTCTCGTTGTCGTCGCTCAGCCACGTATGCCACGCGTAGCCGTCGCCGTGCGCGCGGGCGACGTTCGCCGCGGTCGTCACGGGGAGCGTCTGGTCGCCCAGCTGGTAGGTGATCGGTAGCTGGAGCGCCACGACGCCATCGCCCGGCGAGCCGTGGTTGAGCAGGTACTCCGCCGCGCCGTCGATCCCCGGCGCCACGTCGATCGCCGGCGCCAGCTCGTGGAACCGGTCGACCGCCTGCTGATTGAACGAGACGACGATCAGGTCGCGCCGCGCGCTCTTGCCGAGCAGCCCGGCGAGCACCTCGGCGTTCTGCAGGTACTCGGCGTCGGCCTCGGCCTTCGTCCGCCCCTTGATCTCGATGTTGATCGGCGTGCGCGGGAACGCCTTCAGGACCTCCTGCAGCGTCGGGACGCGGAAGTCCGCGCGCGTGTAGCCCTTCGGCGGCTTGCGCTTGCCGGTGGCGATCCCGCGCAGCTTGTAGGCCGAGCGCTTGCGGTCGTGCCTGTAGGCGTCGTCGCCCTTGCTGAACCAGTACGCCCCGTCGAGCTTGCGGACCTGCGCGAGCGTGTGCGACTCGATCGTGCCGCGCCCGCTGGTCGTGCGGTCGAGCGTCGTGTCGTGCGATACGACGACCACGCCGTCCAACGTGGCGCCGACATCGAGCTCGAGCATGTCGGCGCCCGCCTTGACCGAGCGCTTGAACGCGTACAGCGTGTTGGACGGGAACTCGTCCTCGCCGCCCTGGTGGGCGATGTTGAGGACGCGCTTGGCGAGCCACGGGTTGTCGGCGGCCGACGCGGAGGCGGGGAGCAGGACCGCGACGATGAGCGCGGAGAGGGCGATGCGCATGGCGCGGAGTATTGCTCAGCCGCGCCGGCGGATCACGCGAGCAGGTGCAGCAGCGACACGGTCGGCAGCTCGGACTTCGGCACGAACATCTCCGCACCCGACGTGCGGATGTCCTCCGCGCTGGCCGCGTCCGCGTCCGTCGACGTGAGGACGATACGCGGGCGCCAGGGAAGAGCCGCCAGCTCGCGCGCGAGCGTGATGCCGTCACCGTCCGGCAGCCCGACGTCGACCAGTGCGGCGTCGGGCCGCAGGAGGAGCGCGGCCGCCGTCGCCGCCGCGACCGTGCCCGCCTCCCCCGCGACTCCGAGCCCCGCTGCGATCAGCATCCGCCGCGCGAGGCCACGGAACGCGGGGTCGTCGTCGACCACCAGGACAGAAGCGGACATGACCCGATCATCGCAGAGGCGTCGGTGTGCCGGGGTAGGGAGAACCCGAGTCCGGCAGGGGGCGCCGCGATTATCGGTTAGCCTCGCCTTGTGACGCCGGTGCCGCGCCGTCAACCGGCTCGCCGCGAGACGAGCGGCGGCCTGATGCGTCGCCTGGTCATCGCGAGCGGTCTGCTCGCAGTGATCGTCGGCGCGGCGTTCGCAGTGCTCCTCCTCGCGATCGCCGACCTGCGCGAGTCCGCCGCGCGGGCCACCAATGCCCGTGAGGAGTTCACGGTCGCGGACGGGCTGGAGAAGCTGGTCGTCGACCTCGAGACGGGGGTGCGCGGCTTCGTCATCACGGGCGAGGAGCGCTTCCTCCAGCCGTGGAACGAGGCCCGGGTCGCCTTTCCGAGGGACGCCGACCGGCTCGCGCGCCTCGTCGCCGACGCGGAGCAGGCGCGCCTGGCGCGGCAGATCGCCGACGACGGCGAGTCGTACATCCGGGACTACACGGTTCCGCTGGTGCGCGCCGCCCGGCGCGGCGACCCCTCGGCCCGGAGCGTTGCCACGACGGAGGAGGGGAAGCGGCGGGTGGACGCGCTGCGCGACGAGTTCGACCGCTTCTTCGAGGTGGAGCGCACCGCCGTCGGGGCGCGCCAGGACCGCGCCGACGTGGACGCTCGGCGCGCCGCCATCGCCGGGGCGGCCGGCGTCGTGGGATCGATCGCCCTGATCGCGCTCTTCGGCGCGTACCTGACGCGCGCGATCGTGCTGCCCGTCCGGCGCGCGGCCGACATGGCCGGTGGGATCGCCGGCGGGGACCTCGCCACGCGGATGCCGGAGACCGGGGTGGGCGAGATCGGCGCGCTCGAGCGGTCGTTCAACACCATGGCGGGATCGCTGGAGGCGAGCCGCGACGAGCTCCGCCACCTCGCGGAGGAGCAGGCGGCGCTGCGGCGCGTCGCGACGCTGGTGGCGCAGACCGCGCAGCCGTCCGAGGTGTTCGCGACCGTCACCCGGGAGGTCGGCCTCCTGTACGGCGCCGACCTCGCACGCATGGAGCGCTACGAGTCGGACGGCACGGTGAGCGGCGTCGCCGGGTGGAGCCGGGACGGCGACGAGCCGCTTGCCGTCGGCACGCGATTCGCACTCGTGGGCGTGAGCATCGCCGCGCTGGTGCGAGAGCAGGGCGGTCCGGTCCGGATCGACAGCTTCGACAGCGCCTCGGGGCCGATCGCGGAGGAGTCGCAGGCGCTGGGGATCCGCTCGTCGGTCGGGTGCCCGATCGTCGTCGAGGGCCGCATCTGGGGGGTGATCGCCGCCTCGTCGAAGGGCGAGACGCCGTTCCCGGCCGGCACGGAGTCGCAGATCGCCGAGTTCACCGAGCTCGTCGCCACCGCGATCGCGAACGCCGAGAGCCGCGCCGAGCTCGCCGCGTCCCGCGCCCGCGTTGTCACCACCGCCGACGAGACCCGGCGCCGGCTCGAGCGCGACCTCCACGACGGCGCCCAGCAGCGGCTCGTGCACACGGTGATCACGCTCAAGCTCGCGCGCCGCGTGCTCGGCGACCGGGAGGGGGCGGAGACCGAGCTGGTCGACGAGTCGCTCGAGCACGCCGAGCGCGCGCTGGAGCAGCTCCGCGACCTCGCACACGGCATCCTGCCGGCGGCGCTCAACCGCGGCGGGCTGCGAGCGGGGATCGAGACGCTGGTCTCCCGCGTCCGGCTCCCGCTGTCCGTCGACGTGACGCCCGAGCGGCTGCCGCCGGCGCTGGAGGCGACCGCGTACTTCATCGTCGCCGAAGCGCTCACCAACGTGGTCAAGCACGCGCACGCGCACCGCGCGGAGGTCACGGCATCGCTCGACGACGGCGCGCTCCACGTCGAGGTGCGCGACGACGGCGTCGGGGGCGCGCGACTCGAAGGCAGCTCCGGGCTGCTCGGGCTCGAGGACCGCGCGGCCGCGCTCGACGGCGAGCTGCACGTCGAGAGCCCACCCGGGGGCGGCACGGTCGTCTCGGCCACCCTGCCGGTCCCGACCTCTGGTCCTGCGACTACGCTTCGACCCACTTGAACGGCTCGCCCGGACACGCCGAACGCCTCTACGCCGTACCGCTCGAGGACTTCGTGGCGGAACGCAAGCAGCTCGCGAAGGAGCTCCGCGCCGGCGGCGATCGCGAGGCGGCAACCGAGGTCGCCAAGCTACCGAAGCCGACGCCGCCGGCCTGGGCGCTCAACCAGCTCGCGCGCGAGGAGCCCGACGCGGTCGGGGAGTGGCTGGAGGCCGCTGCGGCGCTGCGGGAGGCGACCGCCAACCCCGGCCCCGGCCTGCGCGACGCGATGGCGGAGCACCGCGACGCGACGCGGCGGCTGCTGGCCACCGCGCGCGACCGCGCCCGCCCGTCCGGCCGCCCGCTGTCGGAGCCGATGCTCGACCGCGTGCGCGACCTCCTGCAGGCGGCGACCGCCGCGCCCGATCAGGCGGAGGCGCTGCGCCGCGGCGCGATCGTCGAAGGCGGGGCCGAGGCCGAGTTGCCCGAGGCCGCGCCGGACAAGCCGCGCGGCCACGGCGCCCGGACGGGCGCCGCCAAGGCGGGCGCCGCCGAGCGCAGCCGCGGCGCGGGCGCCGCCAAGGCGGGCGCCACCGAGCGCAGTCGCGGCGCGGGCGCCGCCAAGGCGAGCGCCGCGGAGCGCAGGGCCGCGAAGGAGCGCGAGGCGGAGCGCAAGGCGAACGAGCGGGCCGAGCGGCTCGCCGAGCTCGAACGCCACGTCAAGGCCGCGGAGGACGACCTCTTGCGCCTGCGCGCCGAGGCCGCGGAGCGCGACGCCGCGGTCGCGGAAGCGGACGACCGCCTCGCGGACGCCCAGCGGACGCTCCACCGCACGGAGTCCGAGGCATCCGCCGCACACGACGCCGCCGACGAGGCCCGCGCCGCGGTCGGCACCGCGGAGCGCGAGCTCCGCCAGCTCACGCGGCAGCTCCGCAACGCCTCGCCCTGAGGTGACGCGGGGGCGCATCGAAAACTCGCCCCGTCGTAGGGTCCTGCGCATGACCTACGCTCCCTCCCCCGACCGCTACGACGCGATGACCTACCGCCGCAGCGGCCGCAGCGGCATCCAACTCCCCGCCGTCTCGCTCGGCCTCTGGCACAACTTCGGCGATGACAAGGCGCTCGCCGACCAGCGCGCGATCGTCCGGCGCGCGTTCGATCTCGGCATCACGCACTTCGACCTCGCCAACAACTACGGACCGCCGCCCGGCTCGGCGGAGGAGAACTTCGGCCGCATCCTGGCCACCGACCTGCGCGACCACCGCGACGAGCTGATCGTCTCCTCGAAGGCCGGCTACGACATGTGGCCCGGCCCGTACGGCGAGTGGGGGTCGCGCAAGTACCTGCTCGCGTCGCTCGACCAGAGCCTCGCCCGCATGGGGCTCGACTACGTCGACATCTTCTACTCGCACCGTTTCGATCCCGACACGCCGCTGGACGAGACCGTCGGCGCGCTCGACGCGGCGGTCCGCCAGGGCAAGGCGCTCTACGTCGGCATCTCGTCCTACTCGGCCGAGCGCACGCGCGAGGCGGCCGCGCTGCTGCGCGAGCTCGGCACGCCGCTGCTCATCCACCAGCCGTCGTACTCGCTCCTGAACCGCTGGATCGAGCCGGAGCTGCTCGACGTGCTCGGCGAGGAGGGGATCGGCTCGATCGTGTTCTCCCCGATCGGCCAGGGGATGCTGACCGACAAGTACCTCGGCGGCATCCCGGAGGACTCGCGCGCGGCGCAGGACCGCTTCCTCAGGCGCGACTTCCTGAGCGACGAGAACCTCGCGCGCGTGCGCGCGTTGAACGAGATCGCCCAGCGCCGCGGGCAGGCGCTCGCGCAGATGGCGATTGCCTGGACGCTGCGGGACCCGCGCGTGACGTCGGCGCTGATCGGCGCGTCCAGCGTCGCGCAGCTCGAGCAGAACGTCGCCGCGCTCGACAACCTGGAGTTCTCCGACGAGGAGCTGGCCGAGATCGACCGCTACGCGGTCGACTCCGGGATCAACCTCTGGGCCGAGTCCAGCGCCGCCTGACGGCTACGCCGCCGCTCGCAATGGACCGACACGCGTTTCCGTACCTCCACCGGATCACGACCCGGTGGGACGACAACGACGTCTACGGGCACGTCAACAACGTGCGCTTCTTCGCGTTCTTCGACACCGCGATCAACACGTGGCTGATCCGCGAGGGTGGGCTCGACATCGAGCACGGCGACGCGATCGGGGTGTGCGCGGAGTCGCATTGCGCCTACACGGCGGCGATCGCGTTCCCCGACGCGGTCGACGTCGGGCTGCGCGTCGCACACGTCGGCACGTCGAGCGTCCGCTACGAGCTGGCCGTGTTCAAGGCGGACGAGGAGGAGCCGGCGGCGACGGGCTGGTTCGTCCACGTGTTCGTCGACCGCGCGACGCGTCGGCCGCTGCCGTTCCCGCCGCGGCTGCGCGGCGCGCTCGAGCGGCTGGCGTGACGCGGTTCGCCCGCACGCGCGAGCAGGAGCAGCGGGCGACGACGCTCGAGCTGTTCTACGACCTCGTCTTCGTCTTCGCGATCACGCAGATCTCGCACCTCCTGCTCGAGCACCTCAGCTGGGACGGCGTCGGCCAGTCGGTGGTCGTCCTGCTGGCGGTCTGGTGGTCGTGGAACTACACGACGTGGGTGACGAACGAGCTCGACCCGGAGTCGATCGTCGTGCGGGTCCTGCTGATCGCGCTGATGCTCGCGACCCTGCTGATGGCGATCGCGATCCCGGAGGCATTCGGCGATCAGGCCCTGCTGTTCGCCGGCGCGTACGTGGCGATCCAGGTCGGCCGGCACCTGTTCCTCACGTTCGTCGCGGGTGAGCCGGGGACGATCGAGCGCGAGCGCGCGGGGCAGATCCTGGTGTGGTTCGTCGCGGCCGGCGCGCTGTGGATCGCGGGCGCCCTGGCGGACGGGACCGCGCGCACCCTGCTGTGGATCGGAGCGCTCGCGATCGACTACGGCGCGCCGCTCGTGACGTACTGGGTGCCCAGGCGGACGCGCCTCGGCGGGGAGACGTGGGACGTCCAG
>Ga0193742_1001858_pt1 | contig 12349 bp, 11 predicted proteins | sample L2c1metaG_FD_165511 | JGI IMG/M metagenome (GOLD analysis project Ga0193742, IMG submission 165511) | Soil microbial communities from a riparian zone of the East river system, Colorado, United States - L2c1 | ecosystem: Environmental > Terrestrial > Soil > Riparian zone | place: USA: East River... | reverse complement strand
CGTCGACACCGACGGTCGATGGCGACTACGGCTCCTTCTACCGCGGCTTCGCCCGCCACCTCGAGCACGGCGACCCCATCCCGGTGGATCCGAGCGACGCCGTGCGCACCCTCGAGCTCATCGAATCGTTGCTGTCCACCCAGGCTCAACCAATCGGAAAGGGTGCCTGAATGTTTCAGCTCTCCGCCAGCGTCAGCATGGTCCTGCCGGGCCAGTCACTGGCCGAACGGGTACAGCTCCTCCACGACGCCGGGCTCGGCATCGGGCTGTGGGACCCCACTGACGATGCCGTGGACGCGGTCCTGGCCACCGGGGCGCGGGCAACCATCATGAACGGCTTCGGCGTCGGCAACATCGTCCACGCCGATGCGGCCGAACAGATGCTGGCCTCCGCTGAGGCGCTGATCCCGATCGCCAAGAAACTGGGCGCGCCGCTGATGAATCTGCACGGCGCGAAGCTGACCTGCGACGGCCCCGCCGCCGTACCGGTCACCGAGGTGTCCGACGCGATGCGCGCAACTGCCCATGACACCTTGTGCCGGGTCGCTGAACTCGGCGCCGCCCACGACGTGGTCTTCGGCCTGGAGAATCTGAACCCGATAGATCACCCCGGAGTGCCGCTCGCCAGCGGCGCGGATGTCATCGCCCTGATCCGAGAGGTCGACAGCCCGCACCTGCGCGTCAACTTCGACGTCTACCACGCCGCCAGGGCCGGTGAGGACGTCATGGCGCTTCTCGCCGACGTAACGGACATCGCCGCCGAGATCCAGCTCGCCGATTCACCAACGCGGCACTGGCCCGGCGAACACCGCCTGGACTTCGGCGCCATCGCCGCTCGGCTGTCCGCGGCCGGATACCGCGGAAGCGTCGCACTGGAGGCCTGGATTCTCCACGACGCACACAACGCGCTCAACGAATTTCTCAACCTGTTCGGAGAGGACCCGAAATGACCACCACGACAACGACATCCGTCCAAAGCAACGGCAGCGGCGCCCACAAGGCCAAAACGGTCGGCTTCGTCGGCCTGGGCAACATGGGATACGGCATGGCCCACAACCTCATCAAAGCCGGCTTCACCGTCCGCGGCGCCGACATCCGCGACGAGCCCAAGCAGCGCCTCGCGGCTGAGGGCGGTATCGCCGCTGCCACCAACGCCGAAGTCGCTCAAGGCGCCGACGCCGTCTTCGTGATGGTCGTCAACGCCGAGCAGGCCCGCGAGGTGGTCCACGGAGCCAACGGGCTGATCGACACCCTGCGGGTCGGCTCCACGGTCATCCTCACCTCCACGATCGGGCGCGAAAACGCCAAGCAGATCGCTGCGGTACTGGCCGACAAGGGAATTCACACGATCGACTCCGGCGTGAGCGGCGGGCTGCCCGGCGCCAACGCCGGCACCCTCACCCTGATGGCCTCGGGACCCAAGGCAGTCTTCGAGGAGAACCTCGACGTCCTGCGCGCGGTGGGCGACGAAGACGCCATCTTCCACGTCGGCGAAGAGATCGGTGCCGGCCAGGTCGTCAAAGCCTGCATGCAGGCACTGGTCGGAGTCACCTTCCAGGGAACATTCGAAGCGCTGGTGCTGGGCGCGAAAGCCGGCGTCAGCCCCAAGGTTCTCCTCGATGTCCTCGGCAGCAGCGTCGTCGGCTCCACACTATTCAAGCGGACCACCGCCCATGTCATGGAGCGCGACTTCGTCGACACCGGCAGCCACATCGCCGTGACGTGGAAGGACCTCGGACTCACTCTCGACCTCGCCCGTGAAGCCGGCGTCCCGATGCCGTCGACCGCGTTGGCCAACCAGCTGTTCCAAACCGGCATGACGATGTTTCCCGGCGAAGACAACTGGGCCATCGTCAAAGTTCTCGAGCTCATGGCCGGCACCGTCGTCCAGGCCGACGACATCTGATCCGCGAACGGGACCAGACGAGCGAATCATGAACACACCCAATACGTATCAGGTCGGGCTAATCGGCTCCGATCTGAGCCTGAGCTTGGCGAAGGTCATTCACGAAAGGGCGGCGCGCGAGCTTGGCCTCGATGCGGTCTACCGCGTCCTCGACGTCAAGGACGACCTCGCCTACGGTGACCTGTCCGGGACGCTGGCGCGCCTGCAACACGAGGGATATCTCGGCACCAACGTTACCCACCCCTTCAAGAAGAGCGTCATCGCTGAGCTCGACGAACTGTCTGCCGACGCAGAGGCCCTCGGTGCGGTCAATACCGTGGTGTTCACCGACGGAAGGCGGATTGGCCACAACACCGACTGGTACGGCTTCGCCCGCTCGTTCGAAACTCTGCTCGGCCAGGTCGACAAGGGAACTGTGGTGCAGCTCGGCGCTGGCGGTGCCGGCGTCGCAGTGGCGCATGCCTTGCTCCAGGCTGGCGTGCAGGACCTGATCCTGCTGGGACGCGACCCCGGCCGGACCGCCACGTCCGCCGACGCGCTAGTGCGGATGCATCCGGGCTCGACGGTTCGCCCCGACACCCTGGACACACTCGCGGCATACATCGACAGCGCACGAGGACTGGTCAACGCCACCCCGATGGGAATGCCGGCGCACCCAGACAGCCCGGTGCCCGCCGAACTCCTCGATCCGCGGCTCTGGGTGCACGAAGTCGTCTACCAACCGCTGGAGACCGAACTCATGCGCCAAGCCCGTGCGGCGGGCTGCCTCACCGTCGGCGGCGAGCACATGTTCGTCTACCAGGCCGCCGAGAACTTTCGGCTCTTCACCGGGATTCAACCCGGCCCTGAACGGATGCTCGCCCACCTCAAGGAGATCGTCGAAGCCCGGGCGCAGCCCGCACCGTCTACCGCGAACTGATCGCGCAGAAGGTACTGGCCACCAGTCCGAAACACACAGTCCCTGGACGATTCGCGTCCAACAAACAACAATCCTTGAGAGAAGGACAAGTGAAATGTCTTCGACACTAGAAGGTCCTGAGCAAAAGACACCGCGGAAGGCTGCGTTTGCCAGCTTCCTCGGAAGCGTGGTCGAGTACTACGACTTCTTCATCTACGGCTCCGCGGCCGCGCTCGTCTTCCCAACCGTCTTCTTCCCCGACATGGACGGCGTCGCGGGAACCCTGGCCTCCATGACCACGTTCGCCGTGGCCTGGGTCGCCCGCCCGTTCGGTTCCTTCTTCCTCGGCCACTACGGCGACAAGATCGGTCGCAAACGGGTACTCGTGTTCACGCTGCTGTTGATGGGCGTCTCGACGTTCCTCATCGGATGCCTGCCCGACTACCACGCAATCGGCACCCTGGCTCCGGCACTGCTGGTCTTCCTACGCATCCTGCAGGGGCTCTCGGCCGCCGGCGAGCAGAGCGGGGCAAGCTCGATGACCCTGGAACATTCACCGGAGGGTAAACGCGGCTACTTCACCAGCTTCACCCTCAGCGGAACCCAAGCCGGACTCGCGATCGCGACGTTGACGTTCATCCCGGTCGCGGCCCTTCCCGACGACGCGCTGTACAGCTGGGGCTGGCGCATCCCGTTCTGGGCGAGCGCCGTGGTCGTCGCCGTCGCGTTCTTCGTGCGTCGCCGTCTTGCCGAGCCGCCTACCTTCGCGAGGTTGAAGGAAGCGAACGAAGTGGTGAAGTTCCCCATCACCGTGTTCGTCCGCTACTACTGGAAGTCGTTCTTCCGCATCATCTTCTGTCACTTCTACGGCATTACTTCCACCGCGGTGACCGTCTTTGGCCTGGCCTATGCAACAACGAAATGGGACATCCCAAAGTCCAGCCTGCTGTGGACCATCGTCATCGCCAACGTGGTAGCCATCTTCGCGATCCCGATGTGGGGCAGGTTGTCTGACCGGGTCGGGCGACGACCTGTCTTCGCGTTCGGCGCCCTGGGCGCCGCGGTAGCGATCTTCTTCTACTTCTACGCGATCACGACCGAGAACATCTGGCTCGTTCTGGTGGCCACAGTTCTGCTCTCGGGTGTCATCTACTCCGCTCCCAACGCGGTCTGGCCCGCGCTGTACGCCGAGATCTTCGACGCACGCGTCCGCTATACCGGCATGGCTGTGTCGACGCAGTTCGCCAACGTGGCGCTGGGTGTCTTTCCCTCGATCGCCATAGTCATGATGAGGCCAGGCCCGCTGGGTTGGCTCAGCGTCGCGACCCTGTTGGCCGGACTCAACATCATCGCTGCAATCGCCGCGTTCGCCGGCAAGGAGACTGCGTTCACCCCGCTCGACGAACTCGGCGGCAACAAGGGCGCAGACATCACCGAAACGATCCGCAACAGCCACGCCAAGGCCGCGGACAGGGCGGGCGCAAACGCCTGAGCGTTGGCCGTGACGTCGGGCGTAGGCGGACCCATCCCGCCTGCGCCCGACAACTCCACACCAAAACCGAAGGGGAGCCCTACTTCGGAGGCATCCTGATCCCGCCGTCCACCCGGACGACCTCGGCGTTCATGTAGGAGTTGGTCACCAATTCGACGACCATCGAGGCCAATTCGTCGGGGCTGCCCAGGCGGTGCGGGAAGAGTACCGACTCGCCCAGCTTCGCCTTGAAGACCTCCGACCCCTCGCCCTTACCGTAGATCGGGGTATCGATCAGGCCCGGCGCGATGGTGTTGACCCGGATCCCGACCGCGGAGAGGTCACGCGCCACCGGCAGCGTCATGCCCACGACGCCACCCTTGGACGACGAGTAGGCGGCCTGTCCGATCTGGCCGTCGAAGGCAGCGACGCTGGCCATCGACACGATCGCGCCGCGCTCGCCGCTGTCCAGCGGCTCGTTGCGGCTCATTGCGGTCGCGGCCAGCCGGATGCAGTCGAAGGTGCCGATCAGGTTGATTGCGATGACCTTCTTGTAGGCGTCGAGATTGTGCGCCGACGAGAACTCACCGTCCTTGCCGACTGTGCGCTGCGCCCAACCGATTCCGGCGGAGTTGACCAGGACGCGCAGCGGGCCGAGTTCGGCTGCCCTGTTGACGGCCGCTTCGATCTGCTCGGTGTTGGTGACGTCCACGCTGACGAACGCGCCGCCGATTTCTTCGGCAAGTTCTGCCCCGCGGTCTGCCTGTAGATCGGCGACGACGACCCTCGCCCCCCGCGCGGCCAACTGCCGTGCAGATGCCGCGCCGATACCCGACGCGCCACCGGTGACTATTGCGCTAGCTCCATTGATATCCACGACGACAGACTAGGCCCGGGTGTCCTCAATGGCTTCAGCCGAGCGTCGGCCTAGCGCTACGACACCCACGCGAGCTCGACCGTTTGCCAGCCGTTGAGCAGTGCCGTTGGATTGCGCTGCAGCGGAGCGTCTGTCAGTTCGAGGTGGTCGAGGTAGGGCAGCAATCCACCGACCGCGGCCCGCACCTCTTGGCCAGCCAGGTGGGCACCTAGACAGAAATGAATGCCGTGGCCGAACGAGAGGTTCTTGGCGGCCGGACGGGTAATGAGGAAACGGTCGGGGTCGTCGAAGCGCCGGGGGTCCCGGTTGGCGGCGGCCATGTGCAGCGCGACGATGGCCCCCTTCGGGATCGTCGTACCCGCGACTTCCGTCTCTTCGGTCGCCTCACGAAACGCGAACTGGATCGGCGCCGTGAGCCGGTTCGCCTCATCGACCGCATTGGGCAGCAGTGCCGGATCGTCGAGCAATAGTTGGAGCTGGTCGGGGTTGGTCAGCAGTTCGACCACGGTGTTGCCGATCAGGTTCGTCGACGTCTCGTTGCCTGCGACCATGATCGTGATCGCCACCATCAACGTTTCGACATTGCTCAGCGACTCGTTATCGATCGCCGCGACCATCGCACTGACCAGGTCATTCCTCGGCTCAGTGCGCCGCGCCTCGATCAGCGGCACGAAGTACGTGCTGAACTCCTTGATGGTGCTCAGCATCAACTCGTTGCGTTCGGCGGGGCTGCTGAATTCGGCACCGGCGGCCGCGGCGAACGCGTCGGACCAGCGTTTGGCGCGGCCATACTCGCTTCGATCGATGCCAAGGATGTGACAGATCATCTCCACCGGCAGCGGCACGGCCAGGCGATCGACGACGTCGAAACGAGGCTCGTCACCGACGCCGGCGAGGCAGCGTTCGACGATCGCGTTGATCGCGGTTGCCATCTCCTTGATCCGCGGGGGTGTGAAACCTCTGCTCACGATCCTGCGCATTCGGGTGTGCTGGGGCGGATCCGCGGCGGCAATGGTCTTGGCGGAGGCCATCTCGTTCATGTCGACGGGGATCCCCGCTGCCAGTGCCATGAGTCGCTCGATGACCTCTGGTTTCATCTCGGCATCCGACGGCTGCGAATCTCCCTCGTAGGGGTTGGGGCGCGATGAGAACACATCGGGACTCGACTGCACTGCCTTCACATCGTCAAATCGCGATATCACCCAGATGTTCGAACGGGTCCGGTAGACGGGAAACTGCTCCCGCAGCTCCGCGTAAACCGCCGGCAGCTGCTCACGCGGACCGGGCTTGAACGGCTCGAACTCCAGGGGCATGTGCGCAATAGTAGGACGCCATTTGCGTAAGAAGCAAGGGTCGGTACACTGCGGAAGCACCTGGTGTGGCCAGATGGCGTACCGCGCGGGTGCCGACGGATCCACGAGGAGATGAGCCAGTGTTCGCTGCTCACGTCGCGGAGGTGGTGATTGCGACACCCGACGACAGCGGCCGATTGCGCGCCGCCGTCGGCTACGCGCTGAATTGGTGGAACGGCATTAGTGCGGAGCGACATCAGATCGTGCTCGTGTCGTCGATCGGGCAGCACGGCACCGCCGCTGAGGATCTCGATCTCGCGGATCAGCCAGCCGAGACCCTCGATCACTGCGACGTGTTCATCGCGGTCTTCGACCCGATGCGGCCAGATGCTGCAAAGGTGATGGGCGAAGTCGCGCGGGCAAAACGCGCCGGAAAGTTGGCACTCGCGTGGCTCGTGGCCGAGCCACCTTCGGACGGCCTCGGCGCGGCTGACAAAGCCTGGCTGAGCGACGTGACGCAGCGGCTGACAGAGGAAGGAACCGTTCCCCGCTTCATCGGTGACGGAGACTCTCGCTTCGAGAGCCGCTTGCAGGCCGCGATTACCGACGATCTAGTCATTACCAATCTCAGCACGCTGACAGTGCCCTTGAATAGCACTGCGCCGAACCGCCACGTAACGACCTACCGGACGCCTGTGGCATTGCTGGGCCCGCAGATCTGGGCTGTGACAGTGATGAATCACGGCACCACTTTGGTCACCGGCGTGACCGTCTCGGTGGATGCGGTCGACTCCGCAGGCAACGATCTGCCCGACGGGGCCAGCCGCTCGAGGCAGGCGATCGCCGATGTCTTCGCCAAGCTGAGGGCCGGCCCGTGGCCGGCCGAGCATCGCCGACTGATCGGCCCGGGTGTGGTGTCACCGGCCCCGGGGCCGTCATTACTGACCGATCGGATGGACCTTCTGGCCGCGCACACGGCGCTGGACTTCCCGCGCTGGCTAAGACCAAATCAACACGCCTCTGCTCTATACGAGTTGGAAGGCAACGCTTCGCCGCGGGTGCACATCCAGTTCGAAGACGAGTCGGGAGAGGTGTGGTCCAGAACGAACGACGCAGAGCCCGAGAGGGTTTCGTCATCGACAGAAAGGCACACGTCGTGACCTCAGGTTCCGGCAGGCCCAACCTTCCCTCCTACGACGTGACCGGCGACTGGGCAGATCTGTCCGCCGTGCCCGGCGCGGCGTCCTGTTGGGTGCACAACGCCGTCGTCGCCACCGCCGACGGCGAACTCATCGGTTTCCACGCCGGGCAACTCGTCGCGTTCGACACCGAGGGCCGCCTGCTGCGGGCGGTCGAGACGGACCTCACCGAAGGCCACGGTGTCACCCTTGTCCGCGAGGGCGACGAGGCATACTTGTGGGTCTGCGATCCCGGTTTCGTATTCAGTTGCGGCGCCGATGATGGCGACCCCAACTGGACTCCACTGTTCGGGAAGGGTGTCCACTGCGAGACGCAGGCACCTCGGGTGGTGAAGATGACCCTCGATGGGAAGATCCGTTCCGAGCTGCCGCTCCCACCGCAAGATCCGCAAGTCCCGGCAGGCCCAATGGGGCCGTACTGCCCGTGCGGCTGCGCCGTGGACGAAGAACGGTTCGGCGGAACGGGTGACATCTGGGTGGCCGACGGATACGGATCTGGCTTGGTGCATCGCTTCGACAAGGACGGAAACCATCTGTCGACACTGACCGGCGAAGAGGGAAGTGGACGACTCCTGTGCCCGCATGCGATCTTCATCGACCGCCGAAACAACAAGGTGCCAGAGCTCTACATCGCCGACCGCATCAACGTGCGTGTCCTCGTCTACGACCTGGATGGCCACTACCTGCGCACGTTTGGTGAGACCTGTTTGAACAGTCCGAGCGATTTCGTGCAGTGGGGCGACCTGCTGGTGGTCGCCGAGATCTACCAACGCCTTGCCGTTCTGGATTCCGACGACAATTTCGTCGGATACATCGGAGCCGATCCGGATCCCGAAGCGGCGCAAGGGTGGCCGGACCGGCCGGGATGGCCCAACGATCTGTCCGATGACGGTCGTGCGGAGATACCGCTTCTCCCCCAACACGATCGGTTCAATTCACCGCATGCGGTCGCGGCGGACGCCGACGGCAACCTCTACGTCTCCGAGTGGTTGCTCGGCGGCCGATACACCAAGCTCGCCGCGCAACGCTGACCGATTCAGCTGGGGCTCAGACTCGTTCGACCACCAGTGCGGAGCCCATACCGCCGCCTGCGCACATCGCCACCACCCCGATGCGTGAATCACGGTGTACGAGTTCGTGAATGATCGATACCACCATCCGAGCACCGGTCGCGGCGATCGGGTGGCCGAGGCTGATTCCACTGCCGTTGACGTTCACGATTGACTCGTCCAATCCGAGATCACGTGTACACGCCACGGCCATCGTGGCGAAGGCTTCGTTGATCTCGAAGAGGTCGACATCCTCGAGTGTGAGACCACTGCGCTTGAGCGCCTGCGGGATTGCCGTCACCGGGGCAGTCCCGGTGTGCTCCACATCCACGCCGACGGACGCCCAGCCCCGGATCCGCGCCAGCGGTGTCAGGCCGTGACTGGCTGCGAAGTCGGAGCCGCCGATGACGAGCGCGGCTGCCGCATCGTTGATGCCCGCGGAGTTGCCCGCGGTGACGACGGCGTCCGGGATCTCCGGGTGTAGCACCTTCAGCCCGGCGAGTGCCTCCGGCGTGGTGTCCCGCGGGTGCTCGTCAGTGCTGAACATGACGGTCGCCCCCCGTTGATCGACGGGGACCCCGACGATCTCGTCGTCGAAGTATCCCTTGGCGATCGCGTTGAGTGCCCGCTGCTGCGAGCGCGCGGACCAGGCGTCGGCTTGCTCGCGGGTGACGTGGTGCAGCCGGGCGGTGTTCTCCCCGATGGTCACCGACATGTCGAAGGCGGGCACCCCTGGGGCGTCGGGATGGCTCTGCGGCGACCAGCGGGTGGGTTCCTGTGCACCGGGGGCCACCTTGGAGAGTCGGGGCATGGTGCTGGCGCTCTCCGTTCCGCCCGCGACGATCACGTCTGCCATGCCGGCCATGATGGTGGCGGCCGCCAACTGCACGGCGGTGGCCCCGGAAGCGCAATGACGGTTGATCGCCGCCCCGGGCACACCCGTCATGCCGAGGCGGACCGCGATGTTTCGCGCGATCACGCCGCCGCCCTGCAGGGACTCCGCGAGGAACAGGTCGTCAAGGTCGGCGACCGGGATCTGCGATCGTTCGACTGCCGCGCTGACGGCAACCTCGGCGAGCTGGTAGGCGTCTACCGACGTCAGAGATCCCTTGCGGGCACGGCCAATCGGCGTTCTGGCGGCTGAAAGGATGAACGCGTCAGGCATCGTCGTCGGCTCCGTCGAGTTGAGTGGGTTGGCGCAGTGGATGATTGGTCACGGAGTCGGTGCCCGCTCGGTGGCGAGTAGGTCCGCGAGTAGCTCACGCCGCAGGATCTTTCCGGTGGCGGTTTGGGGTAGCGCATCGCGAACGACGATCAGTGCCGGCGTCTTGGAGCCGCGCAACCGCGTCCGCGCCCATTCGCGCAGCTCCTCGGTGGAGACGGTGCCGCCGGCACGAAAGACCACGGCTGCGGCGATGTCTTGGCCCCAGTGCTCGTCGGGTACTCCGAACACTACGGCGTCGACGACCGCGGGGTGCTCCAGAAGCACGTCCTCGATCTCGGCAGGCGCGATGTTCTCGCCACCACGAATGATGGTGTCGTCGGTACGCCCTTCGACGAACAGGTAGCCGTCCTCGTCGACCCACCCGCGATCCCGGGTGCCGAACCATCCGTTGTCATCGAGCACGCTTCCTGCGCCGCGATACTCGCCGGAGACCTGCTCGCCGCGGACGTGGATGTCGCCGGCAGTGCCGGCAGGCAGCGGGCCGCCAGGTCCGCGGATCTCGATCTGGATGCCAGGAAGGAGTCGACCGGCCGAGCCGAGTCTGGCGCGGGCTACCGAATCGCCCAGGAGCGCGGCGCGATGATCGTCCGGGCCGAGGACGGCGATGGTGGAGCTGGTCTCCGTCAAGCCGTAGGCATTGACGAAGTCGACGTTCGGGAAGAGTCGAATCGCACGCTCGAGCACGGGGATTGGCATCTTGGCGCCGCCGTAGGCCAGTGACTTCAAGGTGGATACGTCCGCACTGGCCGTCTGGCCCAGGTGTTCGATGACCGCGGCGAGCATCGTAGGAACGAGGAGGGCATGGGTGATCTGTTCGGTGCGCACGCAATCCAGCCATCCCTGTGCGGTGAACGACTCCAGATAGACCACCCGCCGCCCGGCGCAGATGTTGCTGAGCAGATTGGACACACCCGCGATGTGGTACGGCGGCACGCTGACGACGACGGCCTCCCGTTCGTCGGCCGCGCCGAAGTCGACGCTGCCCAGCAGATAGGAGGTCAGGTGGCGGTGGCGCAGTATGGCGGCCTTGGGTTCGGAGGTGGTTCCACTGGTGTAGAGCAGGACAGCGACCGCCTCGGGATCGTCGGACCAGGGCGACACGTCGCCGGCCGGCTCGGCACACGCCGCCCGCCATTGCGCCACGGTCACGGTGTGGGCTGTCGTCGGAGGGTGCAGATCCGAGATGACCAGCGCGTTCGGATGATGCGCGAGCAGCCTTCCCATCGCGTCGCGGCTGAGCCGGTAGTTCAGCGGAACCAGCGGGACGCCCGCCCACGCGGCGGCAAACAACGCCACCGCGAAGTCGTCGGCGTTGACGCCCACATAGACGAGTTCCTCGACGCCCTGGGCCGCCAGCAGGCCGGCCCCGCGCCGCGCCCGGTCGCGAAGCGCGGGGTAGGTCAATCCCCTTGGAGCCGGTCCGGCCGCACATAGGCGCCCGACGCCCACGCGGTCGGGCATACCCGTCGCAGCCATGTCGAGCATCGTCAGAACATTCACCGCGGCGTCCCTCAGTCCGATGCGGGTAGCGCTGTGGGCGCCTTGATGGTGAGCTGCCGTCCGTCTGCGGTGAGCACACCCGGTCCTGGCTTGGTGCACAGCACTTCCAGCCCGGTGTCGGTGTCGACGTAGCGTTTGCCGAGCACGGTGTCGTTCTCGGTGCTCGCCGCGGCGGCGGCAGCCGTCGCGGGGTTCGCGGTCATCGGCTGACCGCCGCACGACAGCTCGACCGGGGTCGCAGGGGGTCGCACCACGATGATCTCGGTGTCACCTACATTGCTACGCAGTCGCTTTCCCGGTGTGAGGTCCGTCATCGGTCACCTTTCGTGGCGCCAAGGGCGCGGGGCTGCTGCGGGGTTTATGCCCAGAAGTCGTACAGGGTGCGGGCATTGAGCTCGACCATCTTGCGCGCCTCGTCATCGGGCACGTCGATGAGGTGCTCGGCGAGCAGCTTGCGGGTGTGCGGCCAGTTGGAGTCGGAGTGCGGGTAGTCGCTTTCGAACATGATGTTGTCGATGCCGATGCGGTGTCGCTGCTCGATGCCGGATTGGTCGGAGATGAAGCACCCGTAGATGTGTTCCCGGAACAACTCGGAGGGAAGTTTGTCGGCGTTGACGTTGCACCAGTACTTGTGCCGGCCCCAGGAGTAGTCGATGCGTTCGAGCAGATACGGCATCCATCCGATGCCGCCCTCGGAAAGGGCGACCTTGAGGTTGGGGAACTTGTAGAACACGTCGGACATCAGTAGGTCGACGGTGGTGATCATCGAGTTCAGCCCAAACAGCGCGATGCTGATGAACATGTCACCGTCCGGCGCGAGCCCTTGCGGCATGCCACCGGAGCCGAAGTGCATCGACAGCGGAAGGCCGGCCTCCTCGCAGATGCGGAAGATCGGATCCCAGTGGTCGGTGTGATACGACGGCAGGCCGAGC
>Ga0193742_1001857_pt1 | contig 12349 bp, 8 predicted proteins | sample L2c1metaG_FD_165511 | JGI IMG/M metagenome (GOLD analysis project Ga0193742, IMG submission 165511) | Soil microbial communities from a riparian zone of the East river system, Colorado, United States - L2c1 | ecosystem: Environmental > Terrestrial > Soil > Riparian zone | place: USA: East River... | reverse complement strand
GATACCGGAGTCCGATGATCACGTGACATAACATTCCTATCACTGTTTCACCATTCTCCATCTTTTTCATCATTTCATTATTTTTCATCATTTTATTATTTCGACTCCGATTTTTGGTATATAGACACGCATCCCACCTTAGCAGGGCTTTATCCTTTTCTTTTAGGATCCCCTGCTAGGTGCGCTTTCCTGTCGTATTTTACGTTTATATATATGTTTAGGATCCCCTGCTAGATCTCGACTAAGTCGTCCGCAGTTGCCCTAACAATAAGCCTCATTGTTTTAACAATGTTTCAAGAAAACATGAAGACATTACCTGGGTGGATTCAGACATTGCATCTTGTAGATTAGTAATTAGGATGGAAATAATAATATATTCAACCATAATATGAACTACATTGTGGTGGGCCATCCTCTGTTTACATTGTCCTATTTCTGGCACTTGGCCCATTGCGACTTAAAAATAAGTTGCGTGTGTCATTCCGATGGCCTCTGGGCTCAATATATCTAGTAGTTCCAATAATTTTTTAAGCTGGCCAAAGTCACCCCCCCACTTCCCACATGATATGATTTTATTTTTTAGTGACACCCCCTTGGCAAAGTGCCAAAATGAGAACTACCCCTAGAATAACATGTCAGACAAAACAGGGCAGGAGAATAGATAATGTTAGGACCTTCCATATGCTTTGAGTGTACACCTAGACCTATGATACCAGATAACAAATCTGTTTGCCAGCCATGAGTGTGACTCATTTATCATGAACTTTCCTAACTTCCTTCAGTATGTCTTTAAATTTAGAACATCACCTAAAAACAAATGCAATGTACCATATATAATGGATTGCCACTATGTGGCTTTACTGATTGTTTTTTAAAATCCTATCTTATAGCCATAGGTTTTCTTCTCAATGTCTGTCAATTAACTGTGTATATACTAACTAATCAAATATATATCTATTATACATAGTCCGCTATTGTAGAGTGCGAGCTGAGCCTCCCAGAGTCAGAGCCAGACAATGAGGAAGGGGGATGATAGTGGTACAGTGATAAGAGAAAAGGCATGCGAAAGTGACTGGTACATGGTGATATTGCATGGAAAGTTCCAACCGTTGGGTATCTTGGTCAAGTCACACTTTCAGAGTTACCTAAATAACGCAGGCACCACTAATCCAATCACTTAGTTTTGGCAGAGGACAAATTGACTCTTGAGAGGATCTAGCTGCTCAAATATTGTGACAATTTTAAACAATTTATTTAGAAAGATAGCAAAAAAACCAGCTAGAGCTGCCACAACACTAGTTCCTGCCATAGTAGTAATATCTGAATTGTTCAGAGTCAATTTCATTGCAAGTTGGCTTTGAAGTGGCATGATCAATTTGGTGGATCATCAGATAGGGGGGTTCTTTTCCAAAAACAGACACCCATCCTCCACAAATTACTTTAGTAGTTGATATTTAACACACTCCAATTTTTTTGCTCAAAAAACCATTGAGGTATTTATAAACAACACCTCAGACCACCACTCTGGGCAAGTGCCAACACCTCTGAACATGTTTTGATTTCAAGATTTCTGGTCCATCTTTTTCAGAGATTTCTTTTTGCTATCTTTGGTGTTTTGGTTGATCACTTTTTTGGGTATGTTTAGCTCAAGGAGGTGATCAGTTATTTGTCATTTTTGAGTATAATGAAATCTTTGACAAATTTCAAAATTTAAGATGGGGCACACATCCACTCATCAAGGCAATTCCAGAACACTGAATTTTATCATTCTAAGGACAGTGGTTTAAAAGATATTCCATTTGGAACTTTACACAGAAGTTTGGTAGTGTGTCACAAAATGTAACCACCACTGCAAACAGCAATAATCAAAATTTGTAACTATGAGGATCAAAGTCATAATAACAATGAATGAGGAAATAATTGAATATATGCATATGTTTTGAATGATTTCTTACAGATTTTCCATGCTCCTGAGGGTGTCTGGATGTTCTGCACCAAGCAGCTTCTTCCTCATGTCCATAACTTGAACCTCTAGCTGCTCTGCCTCATTCCACCTTCCCTGATGAGAGTATGTGCTTGCTAGATTTCCCATGCTCCTGAGAGTGTCTGGATGTTCTGGACCAAGCAACTTCTTCCTCATGTCCATGACTTGGATTTCTAAATGCTCTGCCTCATTCCACCTTCCCTGATGAGAGTATGTGCCTGCTAGATTTCCCATGCTCTTAAGTGTGTCTGGATGTTCTGCACCAAGCAACTTCTTCTTCATGTCCATGACTTGAACCTCTAGCTGCTCTGCCTCATTCCACCTTCCCTGACGAGAGTATGTGGCTGCTAAATTTCCCATGCTCAGGAGAGTGTTTGGATGCCTTGCACCAAGCAGCTTCTTTGTCATGTCCAGGACTTGAGCCTCTAGCTGCTCTGCCTCATTCCACCTTCCCTGACGAGAGTATGTGGTTGCTAAATGTCCCATGCTCAGGAGAGTGTCTGGATGTTCTGCACCAAGCAACTTCTTCCTTATGTCCATGACTTGAACCTCTAGCTGCTCTGCCTCATTCCACCTTCCCTGATGAGAGTATGTGCTTGCTATATGTCCTATGCTCCTAAGAGTGTCTGGATGCTCAGCACCAAGCAATTTCTTTCTCATGTCCATGACTTGAGCTACTAACTGCTCTGCCTCATTCCACCTTCCCTGATGAGAGTATGTGCTTGCTAGATTTCCCATGCTCCTGAGAGTGTCTGAATGTTCTGCACCAAGCAGCTTTATTCTCATGTCCATGACTTGAGCCTCTAGATGCTCTGCCTCATTCCACCTTCCCTGATGAGAGTATGTGCTTGCTAGATTTCCCATGCTCCTGAGAGTGTCTGGATGTTCTGGACCAAGCAACTTCTTCCTCATGTCCATGACTTGAGCCTCTAGATGCTCTGCCTCATTCCACCTTCCCTGATGAGAGTATGTGCTTGCTAGATTTCCCATGCTCCTGAGAGTGTCTGGATGTTCTGCACCAAGCAGCTTCTTTGTCATGTCCATAACATGAACCTCTAGCTTCTCTGCCTCATTCCATCTTCCCTGATGAGAGTATGTGACTGATAGATTTCCCATGCTCAGAAGGGTGTCTGGATGTTCTGCACCAAGCAGCTTCTTCCTCATGTCCATGACTTGAACCTCTAGCTGTTCTGCCTCATTCCACCTTCCCTGATTAGAGTATGTGCTGGCTAAATTTGCCATGCTCAGGAGGGTGTCTGGATGTTCTGCACTGAGCAGCTTCTTCCTCATGTCCATAACTTGAACCTCTATCTGCTCTGCCTCATTCCACCTTCCCTGATTAGAGTATGTGCTTGCTAGATTTCCTATGCTCCTGAGAGTGTCTGGATGTTCTGCACCAAGCAGCTTCTTCCTCATGTCCATAACTTGAACCTCTAGCCGCTCTGCCTCGTTCCACCTTCCCTGATGAGAGTATGTGCTTGCTAGATTTCCCATGCTCCTGAGAGTGTCTGGATGTTCTGCACCAAGCAGCTTCTTCCTCATGTCCATAACTTGAACCTTTAGCTGTTCTGCCTCATTCCACTTTCCCTGATTAGAGTATGTGTTTGCTAGGTTTCCCATACTCTTGAGGGTATCTGGATGTTCTGCACCAAGCAGCTTCTTCATCATGTCTATGACTTGAACCTGTAGTTGCTCTGTCTTATTCCACCTTCCCTGATTGGAGTATGTGGCTGCTAGATTTGCCATGCTCCTAAGAGTGTCTGGATGTTCTGCACCAAGCAGCTTCTTCCTCATGTCTACAACATGAAATTTTAACTGTTCTGCCTCATTCCACCTTCCCTGATTAGAGTATGTATTTGCTAGGTTTCCCATACTCTTAAGGGTGTCTGGATGTTCTCCACCAAGCAGCTTCTTCATCATGTCCATGACTTGAACCTGTAGTTGCTCTGCCTTATTCCATCTTCCCTGATTGGAGTATGTGCTTGCTAGATTTCCCATGCTCTTAAGTGTGTCTGGATGTTCTGCACCAAGCATCTTTTTCCTCATATCCATTACTTCAAGCAGTAGCCTCTCTGCATTACTTGAGTCTCCATTTTCCTGCATTACTAGTGCAAAATTGATGTATTTATCATCATAATACTGCTTGATAAGCCCCATCTGGCTTCCATGTAATTCATTTGCCTTGATGTGTGGAAAAATCAATTGTCGCAATGTATAATCCTGACTTGTAAATCCCCATGTTATTGCACAGGATAAGATTATGCTTCCCATCTCATGCATTTGTTGCTGCTCAGCTGTCAACATTTGCTCCCGGCTCCAGCAGTGCACCAGAGGGTGAACATAAAATATTTCAGATGATTGTCCCCTTTTCATCAAGGAGAATGAGAGAAGAACACCAACCCCTTGTCCAAAGATGAAGTCATCCCAGTGACCCTCATTGTCCAAGGCAAGTAAAGTGTGATCCAGTAAAGTCATTGCCTGGGGTAGTTTTCCATCTATCTCTGGATCAACAACATGTTTCCTTGACTCTTCAGCAGCAGATTGGAATATGTCTTTAGAAATATTACTATGATGATAGAAAGCACATATTTGAAGAATTAGAATTGCAGCCTGGGCTGCTTGTGCATTTCCAATAGTGGATTGCCCACTTGCTCTCTTTTCTATTTCCTTAAAGGATAGATCCCAAGTCCCATATACTGTTTGATCATAATTTGATGCGCCTGTGAATATAGCATCTGACATAAGAGTCTGCCGATGTAAGGAGAATTGTCTTAGATATTTATTGATACCACAATTCCCAGCTTCAATATAAGCACCAGCATGATTGACAGCAAGAGGAATGCAGCCAAGTTCAGTGACAATCTCTTTAGCAGCTGCTAGATGCTCAGCTGCTAATGGATCCAAATAGCTAGACTTGAGAAGTAGAGTAATAGCATCTGACTCCTCCATTTCATTGATCTCAATGCTATTCTCAAATGATGCAATCCTTCCCATGGATCGGTTCCGACTAGTAATCAGAATATTACCTCTATTACCTGGGGGAAAGAACTTGGCCACCATCTCAGGAGGAGGATCATCAGCATTATCAAACAGAATCAACCATTCCTCCTGGATACAAGATATCCACTGGAGGACAGACTCAACTGAGTCATCCACACCAGAAGTTTGTGCAGCAGAAATGCCAGATATGCCCTTGAGAGACATTGTAATGCTCTCCTGAGAGGAGGCATCAACCCAGAACACATGTGAAAAACTAGAGCAAGAAATGAATACACATTCTTCTAAATGGCAATGTGAAGACATTTACCAGTCAGACATTTCTTCTGTGAACTTGAGACAAATCTGGGTCTTTCCAATCCCTCCCATTCCCCAGAGAAGACAAAAGCGCCTTGACATCACTTTGCTATTAGCACGATGAACAAAAATCTTCCTAAGTTTGTCGAGTGCATCTTCCCGTCCAGTGAAGAATGAACTGGAGTTTGGTTTTTGAGGTACAGGGATTTTCACCTGCCTTTCACCAGTATTGGCTGGGAGAATATTGATCTGACAGATAAGATATGCATAAGTATTGCTAAATCATTATACAACCTACGAGAAAGACTTACAAATGTGCCACCAGTGACAAGTGTATTCTGGGCATTCGTAAAGAAACCTGAGCCAGAATGCCGAGTCTGCGATCATCAGTAAAAGGCGAGGACAAATGGTGGAAGCAACTGACTGAGGAATATGCTTCTATAGGACCAAGATCATTGACCGCCAATGCGGAAACCGAATCAGAGACCTCCTGGGTAGTCTGACCATTAAGTAAGTATGACAATGTGATGGCTAAGTTGAACACTCACAGTAGCGGCAGTGGCTTGGATAACTTTAAGGCTTGCAGTCGCAGAACTAGCGGGAACGCATGGCATGGGATCAGTGGTGCTTGGTATGATTGTCGATGTCGATGTTGCTGGTTCAGGGCTTGAACCAAAGGTATCATTGAAGGTCAGATTCTTGGACTTGCCAAATTTCTTTAAAAGGCGCTTCATATCGTTGGACAGTGGTGCTCGCTGGGCAGGGATGATGAGAAGAAAGACGATCTTAATTATATAAGCGTGAGATTCAATCCTCAAGGCCTCTCACCAATATAACAAATGACAATCGCGCCCCTTGCTTCAAAATCTGTAAACTCCTTCTACGGATCGTGCAGTCTCTCTCAACCGTCGCTGTTCTCCGTGTCCTCTTCGTCAGTAGAGCACTGTTACATCCCGAACTGGTGAATCGATTGTGAGACCAAGGGTCAACCTTGCACCGCCGAATATCAATTCCACCAATACTGAGGCCTCTCATTTGTTAATCCTTGCATGGTTTCTTGGACTCCTGGTGATGGCATGCCGCCAAATGAAGCCGATGAACATGCCCCGTATCAAGGCTGAGGTTCGACGCCAGATGGATCGCGAAAAGGACATTGATTGTCGACAGACTGCTAGTGAGGTTCAAAGGTTAGTCTACTTCTGAAGAATGGCCGTAATCGCATTGCCATGGACTTACTCTCCACCCAGTGCCACTTCACCGTCACCGCACTGTCGCGTCCTGTCCCTCACTGACGCTCAACCTCAGTACTAACAGGCTCATACCGCGTAGCCAGCGTTAAGAGGCGTTTTCGACCGGCCGTTTGGATCTAGCCTTCAGCTTTACGTATTATGGTCCTGTGCTTTCCTTGTCCAGTCGGAGGTGAAGGCGTTGGTGTCAAGAAATCATGTACTTGAGGTTATGTTCTAAGGTTCGTTTTCAAAATCTGATTACGAATGGCATGAATTCACGTTCACCTTTATATAGTACTACCAGCCGTCACCACCTTCAGACCCGAGCTACGAGTTAGGATCTAGGTCAAATCAACCCTCATCTCCAGCTCCCCACAACGATGATTTTATTTACAGCCTTGCGCCACCACCACAGTGCTACTTCCTGCTCATCCACCGGCATCAACATTAAAACCAGCTACGTATGTATCGGGTGCAACGCAAGACCTCCCGGTCCCTAAATGGTCACATTGGTGCTGTTATCAGTTCCGGTATCGGAGGTAGCTGGATTTTCGTGCTATAATCTTTTCAAACAAAAAAAAGGACGATTTGTCTGCAAGCCAAAGATACAAACATTATCGATTTACTTTTCAGTTTTCGTCCAGTGCCAGGTCACCGCTTTACAATCAGCACTACTCCTCACTATCATCAACATCGACTATGGCGGAAAGGCTGGCTCAGCGCCATTCGGACAACAAAAGCTACTATCAGCGCGAATGCTAGCCGCTTTACATTGTGCGTAACCTTGTCTGAAAACAATGACTTGTTTGCGGCATTTGACTTTCCAAGTTTCTTGCGAGAGTCGATCACTACTTATCATGTTAGAAAAAGCATTGTATAGAGGATGTTCGTTTACCTTCCGAGTCGTAAAGTAGGACAAAGGCCCTTCATGGTTCATCCATTATTTCATCTTTTCATCGTTATTAGTTAGATCCGCGAGCCGCACCGAAGAGAGACCCATCAAGCTATACTGCGGTTTGGAGATGGCAAAAACCAATCGTTTCCATGTTTTCTCATGCATAGAAGAACATAGTAGATGCTACTATGGTGCACCAGATCTAAACCTATTATGGTGGTGATAACCTTCGACTGTCAACGCTGTTTTCATCAGCACTGTTTCTCGATGTATCGAACTGGCTAACGGTGGTCATTACAACGCTGCTATCCTACGCTCCAAGGTGGCAGATTCTAAACGAAGGCTTCTGCAACCGCTGCTGGTATTAGAAAAACGTCGAGATTACCGATGGCTTGAAAAGCTGCTGGCGTTCGGCATGTAGACTTTAAACGAAGGTATTCACGGAAATCATTTCTCTCCTTTTGTGCTACAAGTTATTTACATAAATAAAACCTCCCGCGAAGTTCAGCCACAGTTCTCTGTGATTAATTATTTGACCCTCAAAACATCACCTACTTCTACTTAAAATCCATAAATGTCAGTAACAAAACAACAAATGCATTCTTTCTTCTTAGACTCTGAAGCTTTGTTGCAAGAACTTGCATAAAGATTTACATCAAACAGCATTGTTCCACTGAATACAAAAAGAAAAAGTCAAATGAAAGAATTCAAATGCTGAAAATATATATATGTACGGATTGTATCTTACAAAGGGGGGTGGGTATATTTACAGGACTTGTCACAAAGAAGGGTCAGAACAAGAGAGGAAAAAGAGTAAGGAAAAGCATATGATACCATTTACTAAATCCTCATTCCATTTCCAACGAAAGGAAAAAGATCATATCATATCAGGAGGTCCACCATCGATGCCCACCTTACCCGTCTCATCCATCACAGCACGGACATGACTAACTCTAACTCCAGCTTCCTTACACGCTCTCACCTCTTGCCCTATCAACCCAAGCGTATCTTTAGGAATCCATACAATCCTCTGTGGACGCGAGGCAGCAGGATGAGCGAACCCGTAGGATTCTTCCTCTTCTTGTGCAGCGATATCCGAAGCCTTGTGGGCTCGTTCAGTGAGCTTTTCACTCTCAGAAGATACAGAAAGCCGGCTGGATTCGTCGACAGCAGATGGGTATGCACGGGCCTTTCCAGATGGTTCTACGCTGGGAGAGTTGTAGGTCCTATCTTGCAAGCTCAATGGTAGAGCTCTGAGGAGTGGCCCATACGAGTTATTGAGGATAGCATGGAAGCCGGCCTAAAAATGCACCCAAGTGATGTCAACGCTTCCTATCCAAATTTTCCATAGACATTGGAGAGACAACTTACAGTGATCACAATCAATACCACCATCAACACCCCCTCAGGAATCGAACTATGTTGGTCATTGTTGTCCGTCGCCAAAAAGAATAACGCACACAAACAGATCTGTTGTACATACAATCCCACAAACACATGCTGGATCGCCTTGGGGTAGAATAATCCTCCTGTATCCTTCGTAGCGGGTTGCTGGTATACATACAAGAAAAGATATTTGTAAAGTTGATAGAACATGAAGAAGGTGGCACAGGCGAAGCCGTTCATGATAGGGGCGATGATCGAGTAGCCAAGAGCTGCAATAATAGCCAAAAAAAAAAGATTCAGTCAATTCTTTGTTCATTCATTCAACTGAAAAGACCGTACTGATGACAACCAAGAGGGTGATCCCAGGGAACGTCGTTCCCCATGCAACGCTGCTTGTACCATACTTGATACCCCAGATCGACCGCGGTGTAGACCCGAGAAGGAACAACTTGACATAATAGATAATCAACCGTACAATTTGTAAAAATCCGCCTGCTACACCAGCAAGACCTTGCAAAAGGATATATCTATACAAAAGCAAACAACGATCATGAGTATTTTGAACGGCGCATGCTGGACTTCGCAGACATACGTCAAAAAGAAAGTTGAAGCTTGTGGTAGACCGTGTGCCAAGATTGACGGAATTGAGGTTGGATTGTTCAATAAAGAATCCAACGAGGATATTATTCCAGACGAAAGAGTCACAACCAAGAATGAATGCTAAAAAAAAAAAAAAGGTCGGTGACGCCCGATCAAAGACGAGATGACCACTTACGAAAACTTGAAATATGAAGAAGCGCGTCATTAACGACAGCTCCAAGCCGGTGTATTTGGGTATACCCTCGAAGCGTGCGAAAAGACGGAGCACGATAGGTAGCAGCATCATGAGCACTGCGAGCAACACAGGCGGTAAAATACCCTATAGCAACCCTGATATTAAGAACATTCCCTCAAGCTGAGGTTTGACAAGGAGGCATACCGAGATGATACCAACAACCGGTTTCGGGAGCTTGCATATCCATGCAAGGAAGACTGCGGTCTTGCAAACGGTGAAGATGTTTGAGATGACACCGACAAACGCGACTATTGAGGAATGACGTCAGGAATCCTCACAACAAAAAATCACGATGATAAAGTCCAAGGACCCAAGCCGATACTTACCGGGGAACGACCAGAAAATGATCAAGGCAGCGGTCGCCGCGTAGCTGATGGCTATACGTATCTGTAAAAAATATCGTAAGCCCAAAGTCAAAAGATAATTAATGCCAGGAAAGGGGGTGAGGTGTATATATTCATCCCACGTCTTCAAATTCTGGAAGCAACGGCAAACAAGCGGAAGAGCAAAAGAACGGTCAGAATGTTACCTTTTGCTCATAAGGATTCATTCCAAGGTTTGCCCAGATAACATCATCCGGCGCCACTTCTACGTAACGATTACCTATAGCAATAAAAAGGAGCAAAAAGATTAGTATCCGTAGCGCAAACCTCGGGAAAAAAAGAATACTCAACTCATCCTATAAGGCTCGTGATGCGCTAATACTTGCACAGCCAAATGAGCCGCAATCTGTCTGTCAAACGTTATGAAAGCGCTGTTCATGGGCGGGTATTCTCCAGTCTTTCCTCCAACTACCCTAGCTTTCAACACTTCCGCAGTCGTCGTCGCTCCACTAACAGCACCTTGGGCAATACCAGTCACAACTCTTTTGAGATCCGGCGAACTCATGTCCAAACGTGGGTTCCCTTCAATATCCGCAGCCGAAATTACCAGGTTGTCAGTCGAAGGGCCAAGAGAAGGTAGGACCGGCCCATGTTCATCGTCTCCACGTATTTTCTCTCGGCCTTCCTCCAGAAGTTTTGTGCAAATCACGATTTCCTCACGTGCCCAGTTGATGGTGTCCACTTTCTTTCCGGTAAAGGGGAGGAAGCCAAGTCTGTGTGTTGGTCTTTCGGCTTCAGGAACATCGAAAGACTCTTGGTTAGAGGCTTCGACATCAGTTGCCTGCTGGACGGCTTTCAGTCGTAGTTTAGCGGCGATGCGGAGAAGTTCAGTCTCTGCTGACTCGAGTTTGGCGCATGCGGCAAGCCGTCGGTCATAGATGTCTGGCAGCTCTTTCAGATCCCTAAAGTATAGATCGAATAAATAAATTGAGACAATATGGAAAGATACAAAGCACGTACCGGTTGATCCAGATTTTCTTCACTCCGCCAGGAAGTGAATTGAAGAGCTTGAAGAGGGCATCTTGAGTCAGATATTTCGAGGGAATTCCTGTGACGAGGATAGTGTTCGCCTGCACAGATTTCGAGTGTGTACCTTCAATCAAGTGTTGTTGGCGTGTGATAATAAAATGACGCATTTCATTTTTTATATTGTAGAAGATCCAGACTAGGCATTGTAAATATAGATGCGAGGGCAATAACATAACAAAGTGATAAAACTCACATGTAAAAATATAGACAAGAATCAAATGAGCGACATGGCGCACTTGGTTGGTTGTGGCAATGTTTCCGAACGTGAATAGGTCCAAACCGGAGTTTCCGGGGTAACTTGTTTTCACGGAGTCGACGGGCAAGAGGACCGCCCAGGAGATAAACCAGATAGGAAGGAATGTGAAGGTCATAACTCGAAGGAAGCGAACAAAGAAGTACGCGTCAAGACCGTTGGCTGATATGATGGCGCGGTAGTCTGCACGGAACACAGAAAGTGGCCATGCGAACATAGAAGGGGATAGAGGCTTTATCCGTGCTCTGTGAAGGGAAGATGAGAGATGTATCTGAGGTCAATTTCATCATGCGTACTCAGGTCGGGGAACATAAGTGCGCGGTTCGTATATGGCTTTGAAGTAAGGCCTTATGAGAGTGAAAACAGCCAATTCGGCCGCAAAGATGGCCAAGTTGAAGACGATGGCTGTCACAAAGGTGGCAGTCGAGGCCGTCTTCGCAGAACTTATGTCCGACCTATAGACCAGTCAATCATTATGAAGAAAAGGGGAAGAAAGGAACATACATGGTGGTTTGAGAGACAGGAGGATGGAAGTTGGTATGTATTTAAATTGAGGTTAATTTATTTTGAATGTGCCTAATGGGGTTAATGTTGACGGTATACCGTCACATTTGCCCACAGGTTGCTCCATCGTGTAGGCATTCCTGGCAACTCGAGCTCCATGCTCCACTCCTCCAACGATTGGGCATAGATAGTATCCAACCATTATAATGCTTGTGCTTGTACCTCCAGAGAGTTTCAATTTGTTATCGAACGAGCGAATTTTTAAATAGCGTGGCTAGAATGACACTTAGATCCGCGCTAGCACCGGCACCATTTCTCCTTTCAAGAGATTAGAACTCATGACTGCTTTAATGAATGTCTTGTTTAATAATAACCGACCTTGAGGCTTGTCCCTAGCTTGTGCCACCGTCTTAAACTAGTCGTGAAATGGTAGGTATAGCGTACATTCGCAGATTCTCGATAGATAGAAGAGGGCATTTCATAATGGCTGGATAAGGTATGATCTTAGTGATCTAATGATGATCGAGGCCAAACAAAATAACGATAATTCAACAAAA
>Ga0193742_1001852_pt1 | contig 12377 bp, 10 predicted proteins | sample L2c1metaG_FD_165511 | JGI IMG/M metagenome (GOLD analysis project Ga0193742, IMG submission 165511) | Soil microbial communities from a riparian zone of the East river system, Colorado, United States - L2c1 | ecosystem: Environmental > Terrestrial > Soil > Riparian zone | place: USA: East River... | reverse complement strand
TGCTGGCGGCGGAAGGGCAGCGGCGCGTCATGACCGTGCTGTTCTGCGACGTCAGGGGATTTACCAGCACCAGCGAGGGGATGACTCCGCAGGGTCTTGTGAAGGTCATGAATCGCTACTTCTCGACGATGTCTGGGCCAATCCGCGATCATGAGGGGATCATCGACAAATATATTGGCGATGCCATCATGGCGTATTGGGGCCCTCCATTTACGGACCATGCCGCGCAAGCGCGGCTCGCCAGCCTGGCTGCCCTGAAAATGCTCGAGTTGGTTCCGCAGCTCAGAACCGAGCTTCCTGAGCTGCTCGGCGTTCGCAATCTTCCCAATTCATTCGATTTGCGGATAGGCATCGCTACCGGTGACGTACTCGTTGGCAGCATCGGCTCCGAGCTGATGATGAATTACACCGTAATGGGCGACACCGTTAATCTCGCCTCCCGTCTGGAGGGCGCCAACAAGGAATATGGCGGCCGCATTCTGGTGTCGGAGGCAACGATCGCCGGCGCCTCCGACGCGGTGGAGGCGCGCGAGATCGATCGAGTTGCCGTGCTGGGCCAAAATCGGCCCCAGGCGGTGTTTGAGATCATGGGGCGCAAAGGCGAGCTCTCGCCGGCGCAGCTCGAGCTGCGTGATCGTTTCTCGGAAGGATTGGCCTACTACCGGCGCCGACAATGGGACGAATCGCGCCGCGCGTTTGAGGCGGCGCTCGCTGTCGTCTCCAATGATGGCCCATCGATAACCTTCATCAATCGCCTTGATAAATTGATCCTGCGTCCGCCCGGCGAGGATTGGGACGGCTGCTGGCGGCTTGAGCAGAAGTAACGCGCGAACGTGTAAGTCCATCAAAGACTTGATTGGAGAAAAGCAATGAACCCAATGCCATTCGCCATCGTCGGCCTTTCGTTGTTTATCAACCCGGCGTTGGCGCAGACGCAGCTTCCGCCGCTGACGTCCGTACCTCCCGCGACGGAATCCGCAGCCAAGGCTGCGTTTGGCGTTCTGCCTGGTCGCTGGGTGAGGGTGCAGGGAGGCTATGTTATCACGATCAATTCGGTAGACGCCGATGGCCGGCTTGACGCCAGTTACGCCAACCCAAGGCCGCTGCCTTTTCATACAGCCGTGGCTACCAGCGATGGCAACAGCCTCAAACTGTTCTTTGAACTACGCGCCGCCGGCTACGACGGTTCGACCTATACGCTCAGCTATGATGCGGCGAATGATCGGCTGACGGGCGTCTACGATCAGGTCGTCGTCAAGCAGAAGTTCGAGGTTGTCTTCGTCCGCTCCAAATCGTGACGCAGCATGTGATCGTCTGGCAGCGGCCGATTGGCTACAATTTTACGGAGCGGCCACTATCCCCCATGTGCGGCAGCAAGATCGAGCGGCCGCTCAGCTAAAAACGTTTCCTATTGATTTTGCTGATACATTTCCTGTCGCGAGAGGGAGTGTGCGCTGCCAAAGCGTGGTAAGGTTGCATTTCGATCATTCGAACGGCGACCTCCAGGCGCCGTTCCTTGTGAATTTGTACTGGTGTATTTTTGGCGTGGCGGGCCTTTCCGGAATGAAAAGGACGCGCATAGTTTGGTGGAGCTTAGCGCTCCTTTTTCTGTACGCGGCGGAATCTCGCGCCGCTGAGCCTCGACGCGTGCTGATGTTGCACGCTTTCAACTACACATTCCCCGCCACCACACTGATCGCGGACGCCGCTCGAAAGCGATTGTTGGAAAGCTCGCCACAACCACTCGAAATCGATGCAGACTTTCTTGACCTGGCACGAAACACGGATGCCGAATACGAATCTCGGATAGCGATGTTTCTGCGGACCAAGTACGGGAAACGCACCCCTGACGTGGTGATAACGTTAGGCAGCGCCGCTCTGCCATTCATTGTCAGGCACCGCGACGACATCGCTCCAAATGTCCCTGTCGTATTTACGTCCGTATCTCCACAAACCCACAACGCGTTGCGGCTACCGGCAAATATCACCGGAATAATTTCCGAGTTTAACCTGGACAAGACGCTTGCGCTCGCGGAGCGGCTCCAGCCGGAAGCGAGCCGCCTGTTCGTCATCGCTGGCAGCGGGGAGGTAGACCGGCGGTGGCAATCGGTCGCTCGAAGAACCATCGAGGATCGTGAACGAAAATTCGAGGTGACATTTTTGTTCGATCGCTCCCATGCGAAGCTGATGGAGGAAGTGGAAAATATTCCCCGTGATGCGATCGTATTATACCTGACGTTTTTTGCCGATAACGGAGGCAACGCATTTGTCCCTGCTGAAGTGGCGCGTTCTCTGGCGGCCGTCTCACCGGCACCGCTCTACGCGCCCTATGACACCTATATCGGCAATGGTATCGTCGGTGGCTTCGTCGAGACATTTGAATCGGTTGGCGTCCGCGCGGCAGACATGACACTTCAAATCCTCGCCGGGAAAGACCCTGCCACGATCGCACCCCAAACGAATCCGGGACAGGCCTATCGCGTGGATTACAGGGCGATGGTGGGGTGGAAGCTCCAGGAGAGCAACCTCCCTCCCCACACCGCTGTCTTGTTCAAAGAAACGTCGATCTGGAGTGAGCATCCAGGCATCGTCAGTGCGACTATCCTGATTGTCGCCTTGCAAACGATAGTTGTCGCGGCGCTGCTGATTCAGAGGCGGAGGCGGCTGCGCGCCGAAAATCTGCTCAAGGAAAGCGATGAGCGGATGACGTTCGCCGCCGCTGCCGCCAATATCGGGCTTTGGCAGTTTGATCAGCATCGCAATGAGCTTTGGGCGACGGAGCATTGCAGGACGCTGTTTGGACTTGCGCGCAATGCGCGGTTGAGCCGTGATGCGTTCCTTGCGGCCGTTCACCCCGACGATCTGCAAAATGCAACCCAATCGCTTCAAGGATCATTGCAGCCGGAACAATCCGCCATCAGCGACGTCCGGATTGTGCTGCCGGACGGCGACGTGCGTTGGGTTCGCATGCGAGCACGTTCCCGTTCAGAGGGAGGTGGCCGACCGGGTCATCTTGGCGGCATATTTATCGACATCACCGAACAGAAGTCGGCCGAGGCTGAGATCGCACTGCAACGTCTGGAAGTTGAACATCTGATGCGCGTATCCGTGCTCGGTGAACTTTCCGGATCGATTGCGCACGAAGTCAACCAGCCGCTCACAGCGATCCTGTCAAATGCGCAAGCGGCTCTTCATCTCCTGGCGAAAGAGTCACCGGACCTTGTCGAAATTCGCGATGCCCTGGAGGAGATTGTTCATGAAGACAATCGGGCCGGCGAGGTCATCCACCGTCTCCGCGGTCTCCTGAAGAAGGGCGAGCGAAAAGCGGAAAATGTCAACGTCAATGACCTTGTCAGATCGACCATGCGCCTGCTGAACAGCGAGATGATCGGCCGCGATATCAATGTCAGTCTCGATCTGGAAGACAGCGTTTTTCTAACGCGGGGCGATTCTGTGCAACTGCAGCAAGTCCTGCTGAATCTCATCATGAACGCGATGGATGCGATGGCCTCGACCCCGATGGCCCAGCGCTTTATCCTCGTCACCACGCGAGGAGCCCGAACTGAAATGGTGGACGTGTGCGTGAAGGATCGGGGACACGGTATCCGTCCAAAGGCGAACGGCCGAGTGTTCGAGCCGTTTTACACGACCAAGGAACATGGTCTTGGCCTGGGTCTGACCCTCTGTTCGACGATCGTAAAAGCGCATCAGGGCAGGCTGGCTCTGGTCAATGACGAGGCCGGGGGAGCCATTGCAGTGTTTTCGTTACCAATCCAGCAGCCGGAAATCGGTAATGCATGATGGAAAAATTCACGGTCTACCTCGTCGACGATGACCCTGGAGTGCTCAAGGCGCTGTCGCGACTGCTCAGCGCCAAGGGCTATGACGTCAAGCCATATTCGTCGCCGCAGATATTCCTCGAAGAGCACGACGTGGCTGTTCCGGGTTGTGCCGTACTCGATGTTTCGATGCCCGGTCTTGATGGTTTGGAGATTCAGCGCGTGTTGACCGCAGCCAGCGGTTATCATCGACCCGTCGTGTTCATCACCGGCAAAGGCGACATTCCCACTAGCGTGCGTGCCATGAGAGCCGGGGCGATCGATTTCCTGACCAAGCCCGTCAAGGACAAGGATCTGTTCGAAGCGCTCTCACGAGCGGAAGGCAGGGACGCCGAGTCGCGTCGGCTTCATTCCGAGATGGAATCGGTGCAAACGAAGGTCAGCAGCCTGACACCGCGCGAACGCGAAGTGCTTACGCATGTCGTGGCGGGACGGCTCAACAAGCAGATTGCCGGAGATCTGGGCACGGTCGAAAAGACCATCAAGGTCCACCGCAGCCGGATGATGGAGAAGCTGGGCATTCGCACCGTCGCGGATCTCGTCCGCATGACACAGAAGCTCAATCTGTCGAAGTAGGGATCGCAAACTATTGGCCCAAGGGCCAACTCGACGGGGGATCGCACAACCGTAATAATCTTTCATGGCGGAAGCTTCCCCATCGATTGCTATTGTGGACGACGATCCGGCCGTGCTCAAGGCCTTGAGCCGGTTGCTGCGTGCGCACGCTTTTCGTGCCCGCACTTATGGATCGGGACAGGAATTTCTCGCGGCGTTGCCAGCCGGTCTCCCGGACTGCCTGATTGTCGATCTCCAGATGCCGGAAATGAACGGTTTGGAGCTTCAGCAGCATCTCGTAAGCAACGGCATAAAAATTCCGACAATCCTGATCACTGCGTATGGCGACGTCGCGTTGCGCGATCACAGAGAGCTAGTTGCCAGCCTCCGGAAACCATTGCAGGAACAGGCCCTGTTTGACGCGATCGACAGAGCGGTCGGCGGCTCGCGCAGCGCCGGGTAGAGAATCGTTGCAGGCGTCCGCTTCATATGGGCGGACGAGAAGAGAAGGAGTGCCGAGATGCCTATTTCAATCTCCATGATCGTCGTGAGTTCGCAGCTCGTCGTCACAATCGCCGATAGGGTGCCAACATTCGACATCGCCCGAAGCTGCAAACTCGACCTGGCAGCCACTGCCGGGCTCTCGGACGATCAGTCGCTAAAAAGCTGCGTTAGCGATGAAAAGAAGGCGCGTCAGCAGTTGGCGAGCCAATGGTCAAAGTTCTCTGGTTCCAGCAAGACGGAGTGCATTCCGCAGGAAAGCATCGGCGGTACGCCGAGTTATGTCAGTCTCCTGACATGCCTGCAGATGGGAAAGTGGGCGCACTGACGATCCCGGTGCTGACATTGCTTCCAGGATGTCCGCCCCTGCCCGGTTCACTCGGGCAGACCAGCAACCATCATCATCCGGTGAAGGAGGCCCATGAAAACATCTTGTCCTTAATCTGGATCAGCAACGGGGGCCGAGGATATTACACCTTCCGCGCTGCGGCCCGGCATGTCCGGCGCGGCGACCGTCTATGCGCCGGATTCCGCACCGCTGGATACGATCGGCTGGCTGCCATAGGAGGGCGCTGGCGCCATATCTCTGAGGCTGCGTTCCAGAAAAGAAATCGCTTGAACCGATGTCCGGTATTGGCGCAAAGCGGCCGTTGACGTCGGCCGTAAAGGACCGCTGCATCGCATCGGGCGACAGAATTCCCTGTTACGCCAGGAAAATTCCCTGATCCTCGAATGATTTACCCTGTTAACTAGCGTAGGGAAATGCTTGATAAGTGCCTGCAGCACAGCGATTTTCCGCTCTCGATGAGTCTCTTGGACGCTCAAAAGCGCGAAATTCCCTGTTTAATTCCCTGTTTGCAGGGAATTCATCCGGAGAAGGGTGCGATCAGCACTGCGTCGCCAGCCACGACCAAGGCACTGAGGTCATTAGATAAACAGCACCAGCTCAGCCAGAATTTTCAACGCGTTTGGAAATAGTCTTCATCCGCCCATTTTGGAAAGGAGTGCGGCGATTAGAGCGCGGACTCAGGCTGTGGCGAGGACCCGTATGCGCCCCAGATCGACTGGTCGTAGTTCACCATGGACCCCGTCATCAGACCTGACTCATCCGTCGACAGAAATGCAACGGCGCGCGCAACTTCATGGGGGTCAATGAGACGGCCAAATGGTTGAGCGGCCGACGCCTGTTTCAGCCAACCCGAGCTTGCACCATGATGCTCCATCTGAATCCGGTCTTCGCCTTCGGTGGCCATCCATCCGATGTTCAGCCCGTTGACGCGGATACGATTACGCATGACCGCATAGGCCGTATTTTCCGTAAGCGTTGCCAGGGCGCCTTTTGACGAACAATAGGCAGAGATGAACGGTTGGCCGGCTTTGGCCGACATTGAGCAAATATTGACGATGTTGCCCTCGATCTGTTCCCGGCGCATGATCTTGATCGTTTCCTGCATCAGGAAAAACGGACCGCGAACGTTGACATTGAAGATTTTGTCAAACAATTCAGGCGACGTATCGAGGATCGTGCCGCGATCCGTTATTCCAGCGGCATTCACCAGTACGTCGACGCGGCCGAATTCGGCGTCGGCTTTCGCGATGACGGCCCGGCAGTCTTCGACCTTGCCCAAATCGGCCGCGACAAACACAACCTTCGTGCCGGTTGCATCCTGAATTTCTTTGGCTTTCGCCTGGCCTTTTGCCGCCGAGCGGCCGCAAGTCACGATGCCGGATGCGCCACGATCGGCAAACAACCTCGCGATGGCTGCGCCGAGTCCCTGCGTGCCACCGGTAATAACGGCAATTTTTCCAGTCAGTCCATTCATGACGATTGTCCTTCGATTTTGTAACCGGCCTTAGCAATCAGAGAACGAGGCGACGATCAGTTATGGGAGTAAGCCGCACCATGTCGGGAGTCGGATGGCGAGAGCGCGGCTGAGCCGAAATCGCTTGCGGTACTCCGGTCGAGGCGGCCCGTTCGATGGCAACCAGTGCACGCATATCCGACAACCCCTCGTCGCCATCCGCTTCAGGCGGCGTTCCAGATTTGATGCAATCCGAGAAATACGCGACCTGCGCGCCAAAATGATCGATCTGTGGAAACTGGGTTTCGGTGATCTTTCCGTCACGGCGCAGCCGCAGCCGTGTCGCAGTCTCGAAGCTGAAACCAGGATCGAGTTCCAGGTCGCCCGACGTTCCCACGACCCGGTAATTGTCGACCTCCGCTGCCCCGAAGCTGGCGACGAATTGTGCGAGGCCGCCCGAGGGAAATCGCAACATTGCGGCCACCGAGGCGTCCACCTCGCCAAAGCGCGGGTCGTCGGCCGGCCGGTGCGCCGTCGCTATGGCTTCGATCGGCTCTTCCGCAAAGATGTGACGGGCGGCGTTGATGCAATAGACGCCGACGTCCTGAAGCGGCCCACCCCAGGCCGTCATTTGCAACCGATGATTCTCCGCAGACGTCTGGAAGCTGAACACTGACTGAAAGAACAGCGGTCGGCCGATGGCGCCAGCGCGGATGTGTTCGAGAACGGCGACGGTTCCCGGTTCGTGGTGCAGCCGGTATGCGGTCATCAGAAATACGTTGGCACTGCGCGCCGCGGCGATCATGGCGAGCGCTTCGTCTTCGCTCGCGGCGAGCGGCTTCTCGACCATGACGTGCTTGCCGGCGCGCGCCGCCCGAATGGCGTAATCAGCATGCATGTGGTTCGGCAAGGCGATGTAGACCGCGTCGATCCCAGAGCCGTCCAGCAGGGCGTCGTAGTCGTCATAGCCGACAACCGTGCCAATGCCGTAAAATTCCGCGAGGCGCGCCGCCTTCGCGCGGTCGCCGGTCACGATGGCGGCAACCCGCGAATTTCCGGACTGAACCACACCGGGCAGGAACGCTTGCTGCGAGATCCAGCCGGCGCCGACGACGGCATAGTTGATCATCAATTCTCTCCCGAGTTTCGCCGATGGAACGCCTAACAGGGATGCAACGTCCCGCCCGCGGTTTGGCTTATGGGTTCAGTCGTACAACGACGGACGTGACGGGTATTTCAACGTCGTCGCATGGTTCTCGGCTAGACCTGCTGCGATCTGCTCGGCGATGGCCGAGGCGATGTAGCCGTCCCAAGCGCTTGCCCCGACCGGAGTTCCTGTCGTCACCGCGCCAATCCAGTAAGTTAATTGCCTGCGATAGGCGTCCGCAAAGCGCGGAATCCAATTGTCGGGATAGGCGCCCCCGCCAATGCGGTCCTTGTTGCGGATCGTGAGCGAGGGCGGCGCCAGCGCGACGGTTCCCTGCCGGCCCACCAGTTCGGCATGCACATGATAACCGTAGGCGGCGTTGATATAGACCTCGGTCGACACGATCTCGTCACGGTCGGTCCGCATCGTGATCATCAGCGGTTCGCCACCGGGCCCGCTGGCGACATGAGCAGAGACCATTTCCGATCCGGTTAGCCATCGGCTGATGTCGATCTCATGCACGAATGAATTCGTCACCGCCATCGGTCCGGTAAACCACTCCGGCGCGCTAACGTTCCGGTGGACGTTGTGCAGCAAGACGGTTGCGCCGATAGCGCCTTCGTCCTTTATCCGCTTCAGCTCCTGATAGCCGGGATCAAACCGGCGCATATAGCCGACCTGGATCAGTCTGCGCTTCAATGCAACTTCCGTCTGAACCACGCGCAGGGCTTCCGCCGCGGAGGAAGCCAGCGGCTTTTCGCACAGGACGGGTTTGCCCGCTTCCAGGCAGGCCAGGGTCATCTCCGCATGCGTCCCGTCCGGCGATGCGACGATCACCGCTCCGACGCGGTCGGAGGCGATCAGAGATCGAGGGTCAGGAAAGACAGTGGCGCCCGCCGCGGCCGCTCGCGCGCGGGTGGTGTCGGCGTCGACGACCCCCGCCAGATGCGCGCCGGGAATCTCGCGACCGAGAAGGCGCGCATGTTCTGAACCCATTACGCCCGTTCCAATGACGCCCACGCCAACGCTCATTTCTTCGCTCCTTTAGGCTTCCCCGGCGCAACGCCTTCCGGACGCATTCGATCCGTTCGCAGTCCCTTCCCGGGCAATCGCTGCGCTGAGACCCTGCGTCGCGCGGCGATCATGCACACCTTGCGATCCATGCAATTCATCGAACAACCTCATAGCCAGCCAAGGCCATCACGCGCACCAGCTCCGCGTGTCCCTTTTTTGCCATTGCGAGCGGTGGACTGATCTTCGGATCCTGCTCGGCCTCGACGACGAACCAGCCCTCATAGCCATAGGAGGCCAGTCGTCCGACGATGGAGGCAAAGTCGAGCGAGCCATCGCCAGGCACCGTGAAGGCGCCCTTTACGACCGCGTCGAGAAAACTCTCTCTGGTGCGGTCAAGCTTGTCGATCACATCCATGCGCACATCCTTGGTGTGAACATGTGTGATGCGCTTGTGGTGCTTGTCGATGACGCGCATGACATCGCCGCCGGCAAAAGCGATGTGGCCTGCATCAAAAAGCAGCGAGATGCCTTCGCCGGAATGTTTCATGAACATGTCGAGTTCCGGCTCGGTCTCGATCACGGCGGCCATATGGTGGTGATAACATAGCGGCATGCCCTGCTCGGCGCACCATTCGCCGAACTTCGTGATCTTGCGGGCATAGGTCCTGATTTCGTCCTCTGAAAGCTTGGGCTTCGTTGCCAGAGGCTTCGAACGATCGCCCTGAAGGGTGCGTGCGCATTCGCCGTAAGCGATGCAGGGTGCGTTGACAGCCTTGAACAACGCCATTTGCTGGGCAACGCGTTGCTTTTCCTGTTCCAAATCGCCATCAAGCAACAGACCGGAGAACCAGCCGCCGCAGACGTTCATCTTGTGGGCCTTCAGGACAGGGCCAAGCACGTTCGCGTCCATCGGAAAACGGCGGCCCGTCTCCATGCCGGTGAAACCTGCCTCACTCGCCTGACGCAGACATTCTTCGAGCGAAACGTCATCGCTCAATTCCTCAAGGTCGTCATTCCACCATGCGATCGGAGCGATACCCAATTTCGCCTTCATAAGATTCTCCGGGAGTTTCGCGGCTTGTTACTCGCGCAGACGGCGCTAGACGCCGACACGCTGTTTCTTGCGGCCATCGAGTTGGCCTTTCGAGGCCTCAAGAACACTCTCCCGGACGCTGACTTGCGGAACGCCGACATCCCACCAGGCATCGCCAGGTGTCCAGGTGAAAGCGTCGGAGACGATGGTCAAGACCGTGGTACGGTCAGTGCTCATGGCCCAGTCCATCGCCGCACCGAGATCGGCGAGGCTTTCGACCTTTCGTGCGAGCGCCCCCATGGATTCGGCGTGCCTGGCAAAGTCCACGGCGAACGGTTGCTTAACGCGGCAATCCTTGATCAGGTTGTTGAAGCTCGCGCCGCCCTTGCCGTTCTGCAGGCGATTGATCACGGCATAGCCGCCATTGTCGCAAACGATCACGATGATCTTGTGGCCGGTGAGAACGGTTGAATAGATATCCGAATTCATCATCATATAGGTACCGTCACCCACCATGACGATCGGGACGCGGGTCGGGTCGGCCATGGCCGCACCCCATCCAGCCGCAATTTCATAGCCCATGCAGGAGAAGCCGAACTCGCAGTCGAAAGTATTGGGCTGTTTGACGCGCCAGTTCTTCATCACTTCGCCGGGCAGGCCGCCGGCGGCGGCGATGAGATAGTCGCGCTCGCCAGCATGCGAACTGACGATACCAACCACCTGCGCATAGGTTGAAACGGGTTCGTTGGTGGGTTTTTGATAGGAATCGAGCGCTGCGTTCCATTTCGCGAACTCGGATTTACCGTGATTTGTCCATTTGGCGTCGGACTTCCACCCTTTGAGGGAGGCTGCCAGTTCGGCAAGGGTTTCGCGCGCGTCGCCGATGACCGCGAGGGCCTGATGCTTGGTTGCGTCGAAGCGCGCAGCGTTGATCGAGACGAATTTCGCGTCCGGCGCGAAGCACGTCCATGAGCCGGTGGTAAAATCCATCAAGCGGGTGCCGATAGCCAAAATGACATCGGCCTCAGCCGCCAGAGCATTGGCCGAGGTCGAGCCAACGATGCCAATCGGGCCGATATGAGCTGGGTGATGGTGCGTGAACGCACCTTTGCCCGCGATGGTTTCGGCAACCGGAATGCCGTGCTCCGTTGCAAATGCGCCGAGAACGTCCTCGGCGCCGGAATAGCGCACGCCTCCGCCTGAAATGATCAGCGGTCGTTTGGCGCCTTTGAGAATTTCGAGCGCCTGAGCCAGACGATCCTTGTCGGCGCGCGGACGCGGAATGGCATGGACGGTCGGTTTGAAAAAAGCTTCCGGATAGTCCCAGGCCATTTCCTGCACGTCCTGCGGCAGCGCGATGAAAGCCGGGCCGCAATCCGCCGGATCGAGCAGGACAGCGACAGCCTGCGGCAGCGACGAGATGATCTGTTCCGGGTGGGTAATACGATCCCAATAGCGCGTCACGGCGCGGAAGGCGTCATTGACGTTGATCGAAGGGTCACCGAAGTGTTCGACCTGTTGCATGACCGGATCGGGGCGACGATTGACGAATGTATCACCGGAGAGCATCAAGACCGGCAGGCGGTTGGAATGGGCAACGCCGGCGGCAGTTACCATGTTCAGTGCGCCGGGGCCGATTGAGGAGGTGGCGACCATGATCTGGCGGCGGCGTTTGGCCTTGGCGAAGCCTATGGCGGCCAGCGCCATCGATTGCTCATTCTGGCCACGCCAGGTCGGTAGAGTATCTTTTACGGCTTCCAAGGCTTCCGACAGGCAGGTGACGTTGCCGTGGCCAAAAATGGCAAAGACGCCGGGAAACAGCATCTCCTTTCTGCCATCAATGATCGTAAACTGATTGCACAGATAGCGAACCAAGGCCTGCGCCATGGTGCAGCGAACCGTTGACATGCGCGTTCCTCCCGAAATTCTCGATCACCTTGGACGGTGCGTATTCGGTTTCAGGAATATTTATTGTCATTTCTTATTTTTGGCAAGATAAATTGCTAAAGGTCGGGTCGTCCAATATCATCGCTTGGAAGAATGCCTTTGCTGCCGTGTTTGCGCGACAGTGCGATCGCGCGCCATCTCGGTCACAGTCGGAATTCGTGGCGTCGAGTCCCGGCCCGGCTGAAGCAGGGCGGCCGTTGCCATCGCAATGCACTGGACCAAACACATCGGTGCCGCGAGCGACCTGGAGAACAGATATTCGTCCTCCGGAATCGTGAAGAGGGTCCCGGCGTCTTTCGCGAGGGGCGACAATTGGCTGTCTGTAATGGCTATGATGGAAGTTCCATTGGTTACGGCCACCTCGGATATGACGACGACTTCTTTTGCGTAATGTCGAAATGCGATCGCAATCAGGACATCGCGGTCGGTCATGGTCGTGGCCATTTCTTGCGCCAGACCTCCGGCAGGGTCGAGAAGGACGACACGGCGGCGCAGCATCGTCAGAAGATACCTGAGCAAAGATGCGATAGGTTCGGATC
>Ga0193742_1001851_pt1 | contig 12381 bp, 12 predicted proteins | sample L2c1metaG_FD_165511 | JGI IMG/M metagenome (GOLD analysis project Ga0193742, IMG submission 165511) | Soil microbial communities from a riparian zone of the East river system, Colorado, United States - L2c1 | ecosystem: Environmental > Terrestrial > Soil > Riparian zone | place: USA: East River... | reverse complement strand
TCTGGCGCATCTAGGGCGAGATGCAGAAGCCAGGAAGGCGGCGGCCGTGCTCCTTGAGATGGAGCCCCATTTTCGAATATCCGAACACGTAGCCCGTAGCGGTCAATGGCGGGCTGAAATGTATATCGATGGCCTTCGCAAAGCAGGACTTCCAGAGTGAGGCGCAATCCAGTTTCGCGGCGCCCGCGATATGATCGAGTAGGCCGCGACCGGGACTTCCGGATTGGCACAAATGCGAAGTGCCGACCGTCTGTGAAAATGTCTGCTTATCGGTGAAGACCGGAAGTGATTGGTGCAAGGTCTGAATGACGAGATTGACCCTTCATCCGCAACGACCATGCCTGAGCCCGGCACGATCCGCGTTGCGGGCTGCCTTGCGGGCCTCTTCGCGGGCGTGCCTAGCGTGTATCTCCGCGCCCATGATCTGGCCGCCCCAGATGACCTCTCGCGATTTCGTGCTCAGGGCCGCGCATTACAGCGGCCTCGCGAGCGCGGGCAATCCCACTAGGATTTGAGGCCAGGAACGGGCTTGAGGCCCTACCGGTTCGGTCAATGTGCGACCTCTTACAGCACACCACCAATAATCAAGCCGCGATACGCGACCTATTTAGAGTACAGCGCGATATCACTGGCGCTGTAGCAGTTCTGCGCGCTAAAGTTGGATAAAATTGGTCGAACCAAGAGAAACTCCTATGGAGAATCCAGCCAAGGACACGTTTGACTCCAAAATCTTTCTTGCCAAGGTGAGGACGGGAAAGACGATACTGGAGTTTCACAAGAATCAGCACGTGTTCGAGCAAGGCGATGTGGCGGACACAGTGTTTTACATTCAAAAAGGCAAGGTCAAGCTTACTGTCATGTCGGAGCAGGGCAAGGAAGCCGTCGTGGCGATTTTAGAGCCCGGCCAGTTCTTCGGCGAAGGCTGCATGAATGGTCATGCGCTTCGCATCGCAACCACGACGGCGATGGAAGATTGCCTGATCACAGCAATCACGAAAGCCGCGATGATCGCCGCAATCCATGACGAGCCGCGATTTTCGGAGTTATTCATGGCGTATCTTCTGACCCGGAACAGCCGGATTGAAGAGGACCTGATCGATCAACTATTCAATTCGAGCGAGAGGCGGCTTGCGCGCATTCTGTTGCTGCTCGCGAATTTCGGGAAGGAAGGCAGCCCGCAGCCGATCAGTCCCAACATTAGTCAGGAAACGTTGGCGGAGATGATCGGCACCACCCGATCCCGCGTCAGCCATTTCATGAACAAGTTTCGCAAGCTTGGTCTCATCGATTACAACGGACACATCGAGGTTCACAATTCGCTATTGAGTGCGGTCTTGCATGAGAAGCCACAGCTAAAAGAGCGTGACTGAGCAATCCCAGCCAGTGTTTGGCGGCTGGGACCGGTTGCTCGGAATGCGCAGCGACCCAGCACTCGCGGGGTTTGAGTAGCCATTTGGCAGCCTCGCTTGGAACTTTCCAAGTCTTAGCGACTTCGTCCACTGAGAGAACGCAAATCCCTCGAAGACTTATTCTCAAGTAGGAGCGTGGCAGCGAGGTTGACCTAATGGTGCTTCTCGCCGATTAAGTTTCCTGCGATACCTCTCGGAGTGAACCACTTACAAAGTGGGGACCGTATGGCCGAAATCACTTTCTTCGTGGCCTTGCCTTTTGATTTCATCGATGGCGGCATTGCTGCTGGTGAACCCATTGATTGCCCGAGCCCTGCCGCCGCGATACAGCGTGCGCAAGGGCTTTGGAAGGTCTTTGGCCATGCTGGGTCTGTAGCTTTCAGCCGCACTACCGATTTCGAGACCGGCCAATTCAACGACAAGCATTTGCTTCGCCGGTTTGGGCAAGTGACGCACGAGTATCATGCTTGAGTTGGCGTCGGTCTGCGAGGAGGTACGAACGACATTCCATCAAAAGAAAGAATGTTTTGTGTCCATGTCTTTTTCATCGACAATTGAGACCACACGGACCTTTCTCGCTTTTTCGAGAAGTGGAAGAGCGTCCGATATCGCACGCGCGGCGGCGCGGCTGAAATTCAAGGCGGATCGCCCGTTCGCCACTGCCCGAAAGGTCGACAATATTCCGAGCAATGTGAGCAAAATTGACCACGACGTTCGGAGTCGGAGGCGCAAACTGGTTCTGTCGCCACACTGCCTATGGCTTCCCTTCGGTGAAGCCGATAAGCGAGGACAAGGCGCCGATCGTCGGCGACCCGCACGACATCAAGGGCCAAGGCATCTAGGCCTACGTGACGCTAGTGTCGGGCGAACCACCGTCGGCGGAGCTGCACAAAGAGCTCGTGGTCTGGGTGCGCAAAGAGATTGGTCCGATAGCAGCGCCGGACCTCATCCAATTCGCTCCAGGCCTGCCAAAACGCGCTCCGGCAAAATCATGCGCCGCATCCTGCGCAAAATAGCCGAGGATGAGTTTGGCTCGCTCGGCGACAGCTGATCCCACTGTCGTTGATGACCTCGTTGCCAACCGGAAGAACCGGTAGGTCTAAGGGAGCTAACAGTATGCCCACGAACGATTACCGTCGCGTACTCGACGATCCCGCCTTCCAAAACCTTGTCCGGGAAAGGTCTGGTTTTGCCTGGTCTCTGTTGGCGGCGATGCTCGTCATCTACTACGGCTTCATCGTGCTTGTCGCGTTCGCCAAGCCGCTTCTGGCGGCAAAGGTGGGAGGCGGAGTCACCTCCGTTGGAATCGTGCTGGGCCTTGCTGTGATTGTGTCTGCGTGCGTGCTGACTGGCCTTTACGTCCAACGCGCAAACAGCCGTTTCGATGAACTGACCCGCACACTTATTAGGGACATTACGCGATGAGGCGCAATTTCACGTCGGTGTTGTTTGGCCTAATCGGTGCGGCTGCACTTTCCTCGGTAGCGGTGGCCGCCGGCCCCGATTTAGGGCCCGTTGAGATGCAGTCGCTGAACTGGGCAGCGATAGGCATTTTCGCGTTGTTCGTGCTTGGCACCCTCGGGATCACGTATCGTGCGGCGATGCAGACGAAAACCGCAGCCGACTTTTACGCCGCCGGTGGCGGCATTACCGGGTTTCAGAATGGTCTCGCGATCGCCGGCGACTACATGTCGGCCGCCTCGTTCCTCGGAATCTCCGCCCTCGTCTTCACGTCCGGCTTCGACGGCCTGATCTACTCGATCGGGTTCCTTGTTGGCTGGCCGGTAGTACTGTTCCTGATTGCCGAGCGGCTGCGCAACCTCGGCAGCTTCACCTTTGCGGATGTTGCCTCATTCCGCCTCGACCAGACCCAGATACGCATCCTGTCGGCAACCGGTACATTGGTCGTCGTGGCGTTCTATTTGATCGCGCAGATGGTGGGTGCAGGGAAGCTGATCCAGTTGCTGTTCGGACTGGATTATCTCTACGCCGTAGTGATCGTGGGTGTGCTCATGATTGTCTATGTCGCCTTTGGCGGGATGAAAGCGACCACCTGGGTGCAGATCATCAAGGCGTGCCTTCTGCTCGCCGGCGCCACCTTCATGTCGCTCATCGTGCTCTACCGGTTCGGCTTCAGTCCTGAAGCTATGTTCGCCGAGGCGGTCAAAACGCACCCTAAGGGCGACGCCATCATGGCGCCGGGCGGACTCGTCTCAGACCCGATCTCTGCGATCTCGCTTGGCATGGCGCTGATGTTCGGTACCGCGGGCCTACCGCATATCTTAATGCGCTTCTTTACCGTGTCAGACGCGCAGGCAGCGCGGAAGTCCGTTTTCTACGCGACCGGCTTCATCGCGTACTTTTACATTCTTACATTCATCATCGGTTTTGGCGCAATCACCTACCTCATGAATGATCCAAGCTACTACACGCTCGGCGCTGGCGGCGCCTATAGCAAGCTCAACGACCTGCTCGGGGGCACGAATATGGCGGCCGTCCATCTCGCCGCCGCGACCGGGGGCTCATTGTTCTACGGCTTTATCTCAGCGGTGGCTTTCGCGACAATTCTCGCTGTTGTCGCGGGGCTGACCTTGTCGGGCGCGTCGGCGGTGAGCCACGACCTCTACGCCTCAGTCATTGCAAAGGGTCGCGTCGCGGAGCAGAAAGAGGTCAACATCTCGAAGATGGCGGCGATCGGGATAGGCATTGTGGCAATCGTGCTCGGCTACATTTTCGAGAACCAGAACGTCGCTTTCATGGTGGGACTCGCGTTTGCGGTTGCCGCAAGCTGCAACTTCCCGGTCCTTCTGATGTCGATACTCTGGAAGGGTACCACGACCCGTGGCGCCGTAAATGGCGGCCTCCTCGGCCTTGTAAGCGCCGTCGTCATGGTTGTGCTCAGCAAGGCCGTGTGGGTGACCACGTTCGGCTTCAAGGATGCGTTGTTCCCGTACGACAATCCGGCGATCTTTTCGATGAGCCTCGCGTTCCTAGGCATTTGGTTGTTCTCAAAACTCGACACGAGCCCGCGCGCTCGCGCGGAACAGGCCGCGTTCGAGGCACAGTATGTCCGTTCGGAAACGGGTATCGGGGCCGCGACGGCGCACGTCCACTAGGGTGCCCGAACGGCTGGGCGTGCTGCTCCGGCTGCGTCGTGCTATGGCGATCTGATGCAAGGCTTTGATGCAACTAATCCGCCGTTCGATCGCCTTTTGCAGCACGAACTCGATGAGCTGATTACATCGCTCGACGTCGGCTATTATCGTCCGGGCGAGGTCATCGTCCGGCAGGCGCAGGCGTCTGAACAGCTGCATGTAGTTATCAAGGGCTCCGTTGAGGTCCGAGAGAGTGGCAGCCTGCAGCTTGTGCTTGGTCCGAAGGACAGCTTCGACTCTCGCGCCGTCGTTCACGGCGCGGCGGGGGAAGACTTTGTGGCCACTGAAGAAACGCTATGCCACCTTGTTCCCCGCGATCTCCTGCTCGGCCTGATACGCCGCAATCCAGCCTTCGCCGCCTTCTTCTACGCTGACGTGTCACGCAAGCTCGCCGCCTTCGCCGAAGCACGTCAGGCTGAAGGCGTAGAGAGCGTTCTGCGCTCGCGTATTCGCGACGCTCGTTTCGGTGCGGCAGTGTTCATCGAGGCAAGCGCGACGATCGAGCAGGCCGGTAGAACCATGCGCGACAATAACATCAATGCACTTTATGTTCGCGACGGCGAGCGCATCGGCGTCGTCACCGGCATGAACCTGTCGAAGGCCGTCGTGCTGCGTCGGCTGTCGCTAGACACTCCATTAAAGGAGGTGTGCCACTTCGACGTAGTCGCTATCGACGCAGACGACTTCATTTTTGATGCGCTGCTCCTAATGACGAAGCAAGACAAGCGCAGGCTAGCGGTTCGCCGCGATGGCGTCTACGTGGGCTTTCTCGAGGACATCGACCTACTTGGGCTTTTTGCTGGCAACTCGCAACTGATTCCGGGCCGGATCGAGCGCGCTCGCAGCCCCGACGATCTTGCGGCGCCGGCGCGGGATATCCAGGCACAAGTCGAGCGATTGCACAGGCAAGGTCTCAAGGTCGACCTCGTCGCTGACATTACCTCCGACTTGAACCGCCGCCTGTTGTGTAAGCTATTTGACATGACCGCGCCGCCCTCGATCCGGCAGCACGGCTGCCTCCTGCTCATGGGGTCCGAGGGGCGTGGCGAACAGACCGCGCGCACCGATCAGGATAATGGACTTCTCTTGGGCGCGGAAGTTCCTGCCGAGGATCTCGCGGCCTTCCGCGCCGACTTCTCGGGTGCGCTTGAAAGCTTCGGGTTCCCTCCCTGCCCAGGCAATGTAGTGGTGAGCAACCCGGTCTGGTCGCAGTCGGTGGCAAGCTTCATCCGCCAACTCAAATCTTGGCTGCTCAGTCGGGACCCCAACGCAGCGATGAACATCGCGATCTTCTCCGACGCGGTCGCAGTCGCCGGTGATCCAGAGCATCTCGCCCGCGCCAAGCGATCCCTCGTTGAGCTTCTACGCGGCGAGAATGCTCTGCTGGCCCAATTTGCGCATCTCATTGAAACCTTCACCACGCCAAACCTAGGAGTACTCAGTGTGATCATGGCGTCCGTTGGCGTCGGAGTTGACGCGGTCGACCTTAAGAAGGCCGGCACGTTCCCGATCGTGCATGGGGTGCGAACGCTGGCGATTGAGAAGGCCGTGTTAGCCTCCTCAACCGCCGGGAGGATTGCCAGCCTCGTGGAGACGCGCACGCTTGACGCGAGCTTCGGCCTAGAGCTGGTGAGCGCGCTTCGAGTGTTCATGGAATTCCGGTTACGTTCCCAGCTCCGCGCGATCCACCGTGGTAGGCCCGAGCAAGAAGCGCTCGTGCGCTTGGACGAGATTACTGCCGCAGACCGAGACATCCTGCGTGATGCGCTACGGATCGTGCGGCAGTTCCGCGAGTTCATTCGGGTGCATTACAATCTTGCGGCATTCTGAAATGGCCCGCTTCCTGCGCAATCTTTTTTACCGCGTGTCGCTCGGCAACCCCGGTTACCGATTTCTGTTCCAACCGGGACCACCCGATGAGGTCGTCGTAATCGACTGCGAAACCACGGGCCTCAATCCGCGGCGCGACGAAATGATCGCAGTGGCTGCTATCAAGGTCCGGGGCCGGCGGATCCTTACCAGCGACGCATTCAGGGTCGTCATTCGTGCCGACAAGCCACCCACGGCGGAGTCGATCAAGGTGCATCATCTCAGAGCCCAGGAAGTCGCGCTGGGAAGGCAGATGCATAAAGTTCTGCCAGAACTTCTACACTTCATCGGAGGACGCCCGATCGTGGGCTACTACGTCGACTTCGACGTCACTATGCTCGATAAGTACGTGCTACCCTACATTCAAGCAAAGCTACCGAACCCGCGTATTGATGTTTCGGCGATTTATTACGCGCTGAAGTACCGGAATGCCCCACCGGGGACCGTGCACGACCTGCGCTTCGCGTCGATGCTGTCGGACTTGGGGCTCCCAGCATTGCACCAGCACGACGCCTTCAACGATGCGTTGATGACGGCGATGATGTATGTGCAGCTGCGAGATATGCAGGAGCGGGGCGTCCAGATCAGCCGCTCGAGGAACGTCCAACAGCACGTTCCTGTCTGCGCTTAGGTTTACGTGTGCGGGCGGCGCTCTAACCACGACGGCGGGGCTGCCCATCGCCGACGACCTCTTCCACAGAAATGAAATGAACGGTCTCTTATTGGCCGCCACCTTCGAGGGTCATTTCTCCGACACAGCGCGCGGCCTGGCAAAGGGGGTGGTAACGTTCACTTCCGGAATTGGCACATTTCGGAAGTGCGGGCTGACCTGACGGATGTCTGCTCAGTGAGGTAAAGCGGACCTCGCAAGTGCGCGCCCCCAAGTCTGAAATTGACCCCAACTGAGACATTGGCCCCTAGCCCAAGAGCCGCGCGCCATGCTTTGATATGTCGGATGGATCTACCGATCTAGGGGGCCGTTTTTGGCCGACAATCGCGTGGAACGACGGCTTACGGCGATTCTGGCAGCGGATGTTGCCGGATACAGCCGCTTGATGGGTGCCGACGAAGAAAGCGCGCTGACTCGGCTCAAGGCCGTCAGAAAGTCTCTTGTCGATCCCGCCATCACCACCCATCGCGGACGGATAGTTAAGACGACCGGCGACGGTATGCTGGTCGAGTTCGCCAGCGCCGTCGATGCAGCGCGATGCGCCATCGAGGTCCAGCGTGGTATGGTTGAGAAAAATGCCGCGGTGCCGCAGGTTAAGCGGATCGAATTTCGCATCGGCATTCACGTCGGCGACATCATCATCGATGACAGTGATATCTTTGGCGACGGCGTCAACATCGCTGCGCGCCTCGAAGGAATCGCGGAGCCCGGCGGTGTCTGCATCTCTGATGACGCGCAACGCCAAATTCGCGGCAAGGTAGATATGGCCTTTGAAGATATGGGTCCGCAGAACCTGAAGAATATTACAGAGCCGATGCGCGCGTGGCGAATGAGGATAAACGCGAGCGCTTCTGCGGCAGTGTCGATAAATCCGCCGGTCGAGACCATCCAAGGATTGCCACTACCGGACAAACCTTCCGTCGCCGTACTGCCGTTCCAGAACATGAGCGGCGATCCAGAGCAGGAATATTTCGCCGACGGGATGGTGGAGGACATCATCACCGCGCTGTCCCGTTTCAAGGCGCTGTTCGTCATCGCCCGCAACTCGAGCTTCACATACAAGGGGCGCGCCGTCGACGTAAAACAGGTGGGGCGCGAGCTTGGGGTGCGCTACGTTTTGGAAGGGAGCGTTCGCAAGGCGGCCAACCGGGTGCGCATCACGGGGCAGCTCGTCGATACCGCCACTGGCGCACATCTCTGGGCAGAACGGTTTGATGGTGGACTCGGCGACATCTTCGATCTGCAGGACCAGGTGACTGAGAGTGTTGTCGGGGCGATCGCACCAGCGGTGGAAAAAGCCGAGATCGAGCGTGCCAAGCGCAAGCCGACCGAGAGCCTCGACGCCTATACCCTCTATTTACGCGGTTTGGCCAGGCATTATCAGTTTGCTAGCCGGCAAGCGAACGAGGAGGCATTGCGCCTGTTCAACAGCGCGATCGAGCTCGACCCCGATTTTGCGTCCGCCTACGGGCGTGCCGCCGCTTGCTACGCCTTTGCCAAGGCCAATGGCTGGACTTCAAACACAACGAACGAGATCGCCCAAGTGACGAGGCTCGCCCAGCGGGCGGTTGAGTTGGGCAAGGATGATGCGATCGCGCTCGCCGACGGCGGGTGGGCGCTAGCCTATGTTGTTCGCGATCTTGTGGTAGCCGCCGCCTTAATCGATCGCGCGCTTGTGCTCAATTCCAATTTGGCCGAGGCGTGGTTTTGCGGGGGCTGGGCAAAAATCTGGCTCGGCGAGCCGGAACGGGCAATCGAGCGCTTCGCGCGTGCCATGCGCCTGAGCCCACTTGATCCGCGGCTGACAGGAATGCAGGCCGGGACCGCGCATGCACATCTCTTCCTTGGCCGCTATGACGAAGCGGCATCATGGGCGGCAATGGCATTGCAGGACAACCCGGACTTTCAACCTGGATTACGTATCGACGCCGCAAGCAATGCAATGGCCGGACGGCCGGAGCAAGCACATAAGGCAGTAGCTCGGCTGCGGCAACTGAATCCCGCGCTACGTGTTTCCAGTCTCAAAGACGTGCTGGGCCCTTATCGGCATGCCGAAGACCTTTCGCGATATGAAGAGGCATTGCGGCAAGCTGGGCTGCCCGAATAACCGTCCGTGGCAACGAGGTGATCCTGCTTAGTGCGACTTCCGGTTATGGCACAAACCGGCGGTTGGAACATGGGCAGAGCATGTCCGCTCTGCCCTGGTACATCAGACATCGACTTGTTCTGCTATTGCCAAAGCATCATCCACTTCGATGCCGAGAGATCTGACCGTGCTCGATCTTGGTGTGGCCAAGGTGACTGGGGCAAAGCCGCCGCTGCGGCCCAAACATGTCTGGTCAATCCGGACGAAGGCGGAATCCACCAAAGCATTGGCGCGGGGCGCCCAGGTCTGGGATGATCTGACTCGGACGTTGGCCTTTGATCCACAGAGGTCGGATAACCTCAATTCAACGCTGAGGTCCCATGAAGCGATGGGCATGCTCCGCACACAGGAGGTGATGATGCAGGTTAGCTATCCATTGTCGGCCGGAAACCGTCATATTTAGATATTTTAGATCGTCCTCGATGTGCGTTGAAACGCTGTTCCAGAAAAAGATGGGGTATTTATCGATAATATCAGCCGGCGACGAATAGCCGAGTTGTCGGTTCATTCCAGTCTCTTCAAACTCGCAGTAGAGGGCGTTTGCTTTTCGTGAGTACATCGGATCGCCGAGCTGTCCAATGAGATCGGCAGCTTGGACTAGTTTTGGCTCTATGCTCTCATTAGTACTACGATCTAGTCGCGCTGGAAAGCGCGTCATTTCAATTGCGTCTGCGATGCGGGACGCGTCGATGGTGGGTGATTTTCCGAGGCGTTCAAATGCAAAAAACTTTGATCGATCGACATGATACGGCGTAAGGGCGGCATCCGATGCGCCGCGAGGGAGCGTGATCTTCTTGCCGCCGGCGTCAACGATGAATTCAGTTTCGGTATCGCCGCTCAGGACGCCACGCACATAGCCGATGTCGTGCAGCAGGCAGGCGACGATCAGGTGGCTATAATCGGCAGGTTCTATTCGTTGAGACACGATCATTCCTTGCAGAATGTCGCGTCCGACCATTGTGACCTGCAGCGTATGTTCGTAATTGTGGTAGAGAGCGTCGCTTCTTGCCAAACATTCGATGGTGCTTCGCGCCAAAGAGCCTAAACGCTGAGCCACATCGTCGTGTGCTGGACCAAAAACACGACGGAAATCTTTAGCAAGAAACTTGCCCAACTTGTTGGCTGCTAATGCCGTGATCGTCTTCACCGACCCTCTCCAAGACGGCAAGATGCTATCATTTTGCAAACAAACTGGAAGGCGAAAGATGCTGGTCGGTAAAATGCTTTCTTGAAAGCCGAGGATATACCATGGGAAGCTCACGGAACCCGAACGCCCCGCAGCCCGGCTTCGGCAATCGCTTTCTCCACCGTGCCATCGGACCGCATTCCGTTCACGAATTCGTCGACGGTGGGAAGCGCCGAGGCGGCTCGCTTGCGCACTCCGATAGCCATTTGCACGACGTTGAAACGTCCGGGCAACACGCGTGCTCCAGGCAAGGCGTCAGCGATGCGGTGGGCAAGGTGCAGATTCTCACCGTATACGTCGGCCTTGCCCGTTGCCAACGCCTCGCGCGCCGGCTCGAACCCGCCGGGCACCGGTATGATCTCCGCATTCTTGATGAGGCCTGTCAAAACGGTGTGTGGTGCGCTTCCTTGCGCGACGGCGATCTTCACACCGGCACGGTCGACCTCCTCTGCGGTGGTCGGTGTCGCTCCGGCGCGCGCGACAAAGCCGTTGTCTACTTCCATGAATGTCACGCTGAAAGCGAGGTGTTCTGCGCGAGCTAGATCGCGTGCAGCGAGCCCGATGTCCCAGTCATCGCTCGCGAGGCTTTCGTTGTAGCGCACGGGATTGTCGTAGGGCTTAAGTTCGATAGGCACGCCGAGACGCTCAGCTAGCGCGCGGGCAACGGCGACGGAAACACCGCCGAGCGAGCCGTCGGCCCCGCGGGTCACCAGAACAGGATTGGAGGCGATAAGAGCGACGCGCAGCTTGCCGCTCGGAGATAATGTGGCGAGCGCGTTGGGGCTTGAGCCCATGCGACCTGCGACGCAGCAGGCAGTGCGACGGCGCCCGCCGCCAGATGCAGGAATTGTCTGCGTAGTCATGGTGAAATCACTTACTAATTAGGGCAGTCCGGTATTGGCGTTTTGCGATGCCGCTTGATGTCCGCTATCCGGGGTACAGCGGACGTTGGACGGCCGGCTGGCGGTATTAGTCAGTGGAATGATACGATGCCCGGGCCCTATGGCAGGCTCACCCGTCGTTTGAATACTCTCGCGATACCGGGCACCGCGTCAAACAAGCCGCTCTCAGCGAGGCGGCTATAAGTTGGACCGGTTAGTTTAGCGAGGAAAGGCGGATTTCGCGCTTGGGCGCGCAGGTCGTTAAGATCAACGCCGACCTGCTGCATTTCCATTCTATCCCATCTGCATTGGAAAGCAGAATAGGAGGCGCCGATCTGGTCGGAAGCAGAATTGCTGCACATGCGAGCACTACGAATGTAACCGCGACTAAAGGCCGTTTCATTGACGTCACCCCTATTTTCAATGCGTCCAGATTAAACTGGGTTCGAACACCGTCGTTGATCATGAGCATTGATATCAGGCGTTGACTTCAGCCTGCCTTCGCGGCGGGGGAAAATGGCTTCGTCCAATGGGACGAATCGTTTCGTGGACATCTAGCCGATGAAACCTCTTCACAGGATCGCGACCGGCATTCCGGCAACTGACTGGCGTGATGGCAAGGCGCCGCGCCGAGACCGGGCGTCCCTTCGCTGGGACGGTCATTTGCCGCTGGATACCTGGCCAGCTCAGACGCGCCCAAGGTCCGTTGTTGGCACGAAACGGACCCGCCGGGCCGGACTGACCATGTCCGTTGACGGGGGTAGACCGGAAGTGGCTGGCCGGTGCCCAAAACGACGCGATTGACCCAATGTATGGTCCGGCCGTGCGTTGCAAGAAGATTTCGTCGAATTGGCGGCGGCGGTCTTGCATCAATGTATCCGGCCTTTGATTGGAGCATTTGCCCCGGGCCATCATGGATATCAGCGCGCGTGCGTTCTGATTAGCGGACAGGCCTCGATCGGGCCATTTGGGTCACCAGTGTTCGCATGCGCCGGGAAGACCGAACCTCCATCTCGTCTCATCCTCTCGCAGACCTCGGCTGGAACTGTTGATAGGGTTACGTCA
>Ga0193742_1001850_pt1 | contig 12388 bp, 10 predicted proteins | sample L2c1metaG_FD_165511 | JGI IMG/M metagenome (GOLD analysis project Ga0193742, IMG submission 165511) | Soil microbial communities from a riparian zone of the East river system, Colorado, United States - L2c1 | ecosystem: Environmental > Terrestrial > Soil > Riparian zone | place: USA: East River... | reverse complement strand
TCAGTCAGTCTGACTTCCACCCGGTGATGCCGTCCGGAATACGGTTGGAATTCGGGATGTCGTATTCCCGGGTAACATGAAGTTATCGCTTCAGGCGGCAAGGTCAATTGGCTGATCAGTGGGCTTTGTGGCGAGGGTCTGCCAACCGTCCACCTTGCGCATGCTGATCTGTCCCGAGGCGAGCAGCGCCCAGAACATCATCGCGGCGGTGTCGGCTGACGGCAGCACGGTTTGGGTTTTGATTCGCCGCTTGAACTCCTCGTGCAACCGCTCGATCGCGTTGGTCGTGCGTAGACTACGCCATTGGCTCGGCGGCAGGCGCGCGAAGGCAAACAAACGGTCGCCGGCTTCCTCCAGGCTGTCGGCAACGGCGCGATGCTTCAGCCGCCATTTGCGGATGAAGGCCTTGCGGCGAGCCGCGATCTCCTCGGGCGTCGTGGCATAGATCATGTCGTTGTAATCTGCGGTGATCTCGTCGTGCAGGCGCTCCGGGGCATAAGCGAGCAGGTTTCTGTGCTTGTGGACCGTGCAGCGTTGCACCGGCGCTCCGTCCCAGACGGCGGCAATGGCCTTGTCGAGTCCCGGCGCGCCATCGACGATGAGGAACTCCGGACGCTTAAGCCCGCGCTTGATGAGATCATCGAGCACCGTGCGCCAGGCCTCGGCACTCTCGCCGCCCATGCTCTTAATCGCGAGCAGCACCTTCTGGCCATCGGCGCGCACGCCGAGAACCACGAGGAGCGAGATCGAGGTCGCCTTGCGGTCGAGCCGCACGCGAACGACGGTGCCGTCCAGGATCAGCCGCACGATCGGCTCCTCGGCCAGCGAACGGCTATTCCAGGCATCCCAGTCGCCCTTCACCTTGCGCCAGGTCCGGCTCACCGTGTCCTTGCCTACCGTCCCGCCAAACAAGGCCGCGAGCGCCCGACGCACCCGCCTGGTATTGGTGCCGGCTAAATAGCTGCTTGCGATCAGCGCGTCGGCGGCAAGCGTGCGGCGCTGATAGGCCCGCAGCGCCTGGCTCTTCCATTCCGCCGTCCCGCCCTCCGGCGTGGTCAGCCGGGCCCGCGGCACCGCGATTTCGATCGGCCCGAACGTGCCCGTCAGCGAGCGCGTCCGGCGGCCATGACGGTGGCCCGCGACGCGGGCTCCTGCTTCATTGCCGGCCATCTTGCTTCGTTCGTAACGCGCCCGTGCCAGCGCGGTATCGAGTTCGCCGCGGATCAGCTCTTCGATGAACTGACGCGCCCGAGCCCGTACTTCGGTCTCGATCGGGTCGAACCAGTTGTCGAAAAGATCAACAGCCATCTCAGTCGCAGGCTGCATGGAATCAGGCTTCGTGGTAAGCTTGGTCATGGCGTAGTCTCCAGTCCGACGCTTCAACGCCGGACGATTCGAGGTTGATCACCCCGGAGACTACGCCAACCCCAATTCCTACCAACCCTGCGACGGCACCCAATGTCGCGGTGAGCTGACCTTTGTTGACCCAGGTAATGCCTTCATCGGGCAGTCCGTCGATGATGAACTTGATGTCCTTGTCACGCTCGGCGTCCTTGGCGGCGAGATAGGCGCCGTACGCCTTCGGACCGTTGTGGCTAGGCGCTTGCTGAAGGCAGGGATTTCCTCGCGCTTAGCTGAGCGCCTTCTGCGAATGACCGACACCAGCCATCAAGTGCAGCAGATCGGTTTCGGTTGTCTCTGAGGATCTGACCTCGGCAGCAATCTTGCCGTGACGCAAGACGTAGATCCGGTCCGCTGTACTGAGGATATCGCTCAAGCGGTGACTGACCAGCATCACCGCGACGCCGCGTGATGGCAGGCGCCTGATGAGTTCGAGCAACGGTTCGCCCGTAGTTACCGACAAGGCGGCCGTAGGCTCGTCCATAATGACAAGCTGCGGCTGAAATGCGACCGAACGCGCGATCGCCACCATCTGCCGTTGTCCTCCAGAGAGCGCAGTTACCGGTTCGAGAAGGCTCGGCAAGCGCACGTCCAACATGCTTAGCAATTCGTGCGCTCTAGCGAGCATCTCATCATGTGATAGACATTTCATGCCCAGAATGTTGCGCCGCTTTATCTCCCGTCCAAGGAAGATGTTCGAGCAGATGTCGATGTTATCGCAGAGCGCTAAGTCCTGGTAGACCATCTCCACGCCATGGTCACGCGCCCAGGAGGCGGACGCGTTCTCCACCACGTGCCCATTGATCGCGATTGAGCCGCTCGAAGGCGGAACGTCGCCAGCGATCATCTTCATCAGGGTCGATTTTCCGGCGCCGTTGTCGCCCACGAATCCGACAATCTCGCCCTTGTTGATGTAGAAATCGACCCCCCTTGTCGCCTCGACTGCGCCGTAATTCTTGCGAAGATCCTTGACGAGGACCGCCGGCGTTTCGGCGGCCCCTGAGGCTTTTGCGGTCGTGTTCATCTGGGTTTTCTCTGCGTCATCATGTCGATTGCGACAGCCACAAGGAGGAGTATCCCCGTAATGATCATCTGATAGAAGGAGTTCACGCCTGCCAGGCCCAAGCCGTTGGTGATACTGGCCATCATCAGGGCGCCGATCAGTGCGCCGGGAACCGTTCCTGTGCCACCGAAGAGGCTCGTTCCGCCGATGATGGAAGCGCTGATAGCATCCATGACGATGAACAGACCGAGATTGGGGGGAGCTGAGTCGAGACGTGAAGCCTGGACGATGGCCGAGACCGCCGTTAGGCCGCCCATAAGCACGAACAGCGACAGGACGACCGCGTTGACATTAATGCCCGCCCGCCGGGCGGATTCAGGATTGCCGCCAACTGCGTAGACATAACGGCCGAAGGAGACGTGCTTGGCCGCGTAGTTCATTGTGAACGCAACGACCGCCACTATCAGAAGTGGATATGGAAGGCCGCTGGCGCCGAAAACCCAAACTGCCAAGGCGGCCGACCCCAGTCCGAGGGCGAGGAGCACCATGTTGATCAATCTGGGCGAGCGGGTGTGCACTCCGAGCAGGGGCGTGTAGCGACGCAACCAGGAGATTACCCCCACCCCCGTTATCGCCGCGATGATCCCCAAGCTGATCGGCGCGGGGAGCGTGCCGTTCCCTATCTCGTAAAAGGTGTCTCCCGCGCCGGCGACTGTCTGCGAGCCGGAGACGACGTAGCCCACGCCCCGTAGCCAAGAGAAGCCCGCCAAGGTCACGATGAACGAAGGGATGCGCAAGAACACACGAAGTGCTCCTTGGATCGCTCCGACGAGCATGCCTAGTCCGATGACGGCGGCGATCGACTCCCAAACGCCCCAGTTGTAAGTCACCATGAGCTGGAAGGCGACAACGGCAGCCGCGGCTTGGAGAGAGCCTACCGACAGATCAATTTCACGCGCCACGAGCAGCCAAGTGAGGCCGCTGGTGAGCAGCGCGGTGATGCTCATCTGGACCGCCAAGTTGCCGAGGTTCCGGGGTGAAATGAACACCCCGGTCCAGATGTGGAACCCTATCCAGATCGCTACTGTGACAACAACAAGTGTCAAGATTCTCCAGCCGCTGGCCTCGACCGCGCGTGAGTAAAGAATAGGCGCATTGACAGTACTTCCGGTAGTGGTTCCAGATCTCATAGATACCTCGGTCACTTCAGGAGCTCAGCTGCCCCCTGTGGCCACTGGTCCTGTGGGATGCCCTTGAAGACAGCCTTCGCGTCCACATAGAAGGGGTTATACTTCTTGAGGTATGGGACCATGTTGTCCTTGACGATGTTGATGGAGTCGATCGGATACCAGGGCAGAACGATACGGTTGCCGGCATCATAGGTCTTGGTAAGCCCCAGCGACTCGCCCTTGGCGAGCTTGATGCACATCTCGGCGCCGATGCGTCCCATGTCGTCTGTCTGCGTGAACGCCGAAAGGGTCATTTCGCCCTTTAGAATGGCGTGGCAGGCTTCGGTGGTGGCGTCGAGTCCGTTGAGGAACACCTTGCCAGCCACTCTAGCCTTCTGGAGGGCGCCGACACAGCCAAGGGCCATCGAATCGTTGTTGCAGAGGATACCCTGGATGTTGTCGTTGTTTGCAGTGAGAGCATTCTCGACCTGCGAACGCGCTCCTTCGGCGCTCCATCCCTGATGATACTCGTGGCTGACGATCTTGACCGTCCCGTCCTTGATCAGCGGATCGAGTTCGTCCAGGTACGCCTTGGTCTGATCTTCGGCGATTGACACCCCAGGCTCACCAGAAACGATGATCCAGTTGCCCTTCATCACGCCAGCCTTTTTGGCGGCATCGACGGCCATTTGCCCGACTTTGTAGCTGTCGCGCGAAAGGTAGGCGGCCACATCAGCCGAGGGGATCAGGTTGTTGTAGGCAATGACGGGAACACCCGCTTTCTTGCAGGCGCGCACCATGCTGACACCAGCCTTGCCTACGACTGCGGCGAGCGCAATCGCTTTGCAGCCGTTGGTGATCAGCTCCTGGATCTGCGCCAGCTGCTTGTCGGCATCGAAGTCCGGCTGAACTGCAATCAGCTCCATGTCAGCCGCTTCAACCGTCTTCTTGAAGCTCGCAAGGTCGAGATACTTCCAGCGGGGAATTTGGAAGGTTTCCAGAGCGAAGCCGATTTTGATCTTCTCCGCCCGCGCCGGCATCCCGGACCCGAGGAGCGTTGCGGCGGTCGCCCCGAGACCAACTCCGAGGAGCGTGCGCCTGTTCATTTCGAAGGATTTCGTTTTCTCAGTCATGTTTCCCTCTTGTGCTTGCTTGATGCGCCAACGCCTTCGGCTGGCTCCTGTTGAGGACAACCCCAGTCAGAACGTAGATGCCTGCGGAAATCCGGAAGGCCTCCCGGCGCAGTTCCTCCTCTCTGCCTCTTCTCATCGCGCCGGTAACGGGAGGCTGGAAACATAGTTTCATTTAAGAAACAAAATGTCAATCATGAATTTTTGTTGTAAAATTGGCGCGTATTTTTCGTGAAGTAGCGCTGACTACCGGCAAATCGCCCCGAAACTGGCCTTTACCGCGCCGATCGTCGTGGATTGCCTGGCACAATGTTGCAGGAAAGAGACCGGTGTGGCGCCGTTCCAGATCACGGTCCAGGCCTTTGCCGTTCATCGGCATGTTGTAGTTTGCGCCGCCGTTCGCGAAGGGATCATAGCCCGGCAACTTCCTCTGGCTATTGCCTTGCCACCAGCCATAGGAGGCGCGAATCACCCTACGATCCAGACTGTTGTCGTACTTGACGCGCATCCTGATCCAACCGTGCCCTGTTACAACGTCGGCCCAGTCTCCTTCATCGAGTAGGAGTTCGTCTGCAGTCTCCGGCGACAGGAATACGGATGGATCTGGTTCACGCTTGCGCGGCGATGGGACGTTGCGGTGCTGTGAATGGCAGTAGTAGCCAGTCTTGGTAGTGGTCAGCGCAAACGGATATTCCTCGTTGCCTGGCAGATCGCTCTCCAGGAAGGTTGGAACGGGCGGCTCTCCTTGGCGCAGCAAAACATTGCTGTAGAGCTCGACCAAGCCGGTCTCCGTTTTGAAACCGGTAACCGAGCCGTCTTTGGCTTCGGCATATCTAAGGTATCGCTGTTCGAGCGGCAGATTGATTCCGCCTGGCTTTGCCTTGAGCTCTTCGAGCGTTACGCCGAGAGGCTTCAATATGTGCTCGCGGCCAGCGTCGATGCTTCCGCCAAAGAATTGGTCGCTGAGCCCGAGTTCGTCGGCGATAGCGAAGGCGATCTCGGCATCAGAGCGGGACTCACCTAACGGCTCGACCAGGCGCGGCCGATACTGCACATGCTCTTCTGCGGCTTTCCCAGATGTAAAACCGACGCGCTGGGAGACTTGCCGGTGGGATGCTCCGGCAACGGGCCGGCGCCAACGAGTCTGCCATCTTCAACCGTGAATGTTGCCCCGCAACGCGATTTGCACAGAGCACACCAGCCGGCCACTTCTTCACGCATCGGAATATCCCATGCATCGCCAATCGCTTCGCTACATGGGAAAAGCGTTGCGGATGTCCCTTTTGCCAATAGTTTCCAAACAAGCGCGAATTTCGTTACGCTAGACGGCGCAAACGAATCTCCGACGCTTCACGCACACGCGGAGCCTTCACGATTTGGATGTTTTCTTCGATTTCATGTATGAAACGTTGTGTCCAGACCGAACGATCCCTAAGTGGTATCAGTGAGCCCCTTCAGAGCTGTGGACAAGCGCGAGAATGGATGACGAACGAAAAAATACTGGATTGAGCCCTTCCGCTCGTCGGCAACCAGCCATGATCGGTCAAGTTTTGCGAGAACGCCGCGGCTATCACGGCTGGACGCTGGCCGATGTGGCGGAAAAGACTGGCATATCCAAGTCGACGCTCTCGAAGATAGAGAACGACCTGATTTCTCCATCTTATCAAACGATTATCCAGTTATGCGAAGGTCTCGACATCGAAATTGGGGATCTGCTGGCTCCGAACTCTAATAGCGCCGAACCCAAGCATTTGATGGGGCGACGCAGCGTGAGCCGCCAGCACGAGGGCCTCCCAATGGAGGACAACAACTATAGATACGTCTACCTCTGCACAGATATCGCACATAAGCGCATAATCCCGATGGTTATCGACGTTAAGGCCGATTCACTAGAGCGTATCGACGGGCTTTGGAATCATGTGGGCGAAGAGTTTGTCTATGTGCTCGAGGGCTCGATCACCCTTTACACATCGCATTACGAAGCGATCACGCTGGAAGCGAACGATAGCGTCTACTTTGATAGCACCATGGGTCATGCTTATATCGCGGCGGGCGGGAATCCGGCGCGCTTGCTGGTTACGTGCTCGAGCGCAACGCCAAACTTGGCACAGACCCTTCGTGAAATGCTCAAGCAGCGCCTCACCGCGAAGGATTGATAGGATTTTAATTCCCAAATCCTGAGTTTACTGAAGTTTCCTTTTGGAAACTCTTGACAACTTGCGAGCTCGGATTCATTGTCCTCCCAAACCGAAATGAATGACGAGGACAATCATGGACAAAACCCCATCAGAGCAGCTTTGGGCGCTACTTCAGGGGGCAAAGATAGTTGACCTTTCAGTAATAACGGGTCCCGACATGCCCTGTTCTCCTCCAGAGGGTCAAAGAATGGCCCAGTATCTCTTCAACACATACACGGACCCGCGGGGAGTGTTTCTGGAATACGTTCAGCTTCACGATGATCATACGGGGACACACATTGATGCCCCATCACACTTTACACCCTCTCTTGAAAGTGGGCTGCCTCACGCAACCGAGTTTGGCACGGTGACGATTGAGCAGCTTGATCTGAAGCAACTTGTTGGTCCGGCTGTTGTCGTGGATGTGCGGCCGTTGGTGGAGGCCTCGCCAAAGGGGACCAAAACACATTTGGCCGAAAGTCCTTGGATTACCCGTCCCTACCTGGAGGACTGGGAACAGCAGAATGGAAAGTTCAGCGCTGGTGAAATTGTCCTGTTCCGTGCTGACTGGTCCGACAAGTACTACAAGCCCTTGCCGGAGGGCTTCGCCTACGACCGGTCTCACCCAGCGCCCTCCGCGGAAGCTATTGAGTTTCTTTACGAGAGGGGTGTGCGACATATCGGAATCGACGGGCGGGGTATAGGCGCCATGCAAGATGACAACACGCCACATTGGGCAGCGCTTGGTCGTGGTATGTATGCAACCGAGAATCTTACAAACCTTGGCAAGTTGCCGGTTCGTGGTGCGATTTTCGTGTTCTTGCCACACAAGTTCAAAGGTGCGACCGGGGGCATGGGCCGCGCAGTTGCGCTGATCGCGTAGGCACAGCAGGTACAATTAAGAAGACAACAGCCGCCCGTATCCTCCCAGGACCGCGTCTTTTTGACCGCGGGCGGCGCACATCAACTGGCCCGCGTATCTGAACGAGGGCCCTTTTCGCAGATGCCAGTCCATAGTCGTGATCTGCAGTGTCATCCGAATTGGCACATTTTATCGCGATTTATATTACACGCGATGCAAATCCCAGAAAGCTATATGCCGACAAACATAGCCTTACTGCCTCACGAAGACACGTTGGCTCGCGAGATTACCGGCCGGACGCGGGTTCTGGGAATACTCGCTCATCCGACAGAGCATGTAAAAGCTCCTCCTGCAATTAACCGCATCATTCGCCAACGCGGGCAGGACGCCGTGATGGTCCCAATGGACATCGCACCGGAGGATTTGCCGGGCTTGATAGCTGGTTTGCGAAGGCTGAAAAGCTTCGACGGTGCGATCGTGACCGTCCCGCATAAGCAGTCAATTCTGGCGTTATGTGACGAGCTAACCCCGCATGCGAGAGCTGTCGGAGCGGCGAATGTCATCCGAAGAGAAGCGGACGGCCGGCTGATCGGAGGGCAGTTGGACGGCGTTGGTTTTATCGAGGGCCTGCGCAGCCAAGGAATATCGGTCGCTGGCAAGTCAGTCTATCTGGTCGGAGCCGGCGGAGCAGCGAGCGCGATAGCCTTTGCAGCCGCCGAAGCTCGCGCGGATAGGATCACCCTAGTTAATCGAAGCGTGGAGAAAATCGTCGACCTGAGGGACCGATTGACAGCGAGCTATCCCGAAGTGCAAGTCGCTTTGGGTACGGAGGATCCTACTGGGCACGATATTGTCATAAACGGTACTACCCTGGGCATGAAGGCCAGCGATCCGTTGCCGCTCGACATAATCAAGCTTCGACCTGGCATGGTGGTGGCGGAAGTGATTATGGAGCCTGAGGTCACCGCCCTACTGGCGGGTGCGAGAACAGCGGGCTGCAAAGTCCATCTTGGCGTTCACATGCTGAGTTGCCAATTGCAGCTGATGGCTGATTTCATGCACGGTTAAGTGCAAGAATTACTATTCTTACGATGGTTTTCTCGGGAATCAGGGATTCTCATTGATCGGGAACAGAGCTTCCACAGGAAGATCGCTTGCCGATCGCAGCATCCGTTTGAGCTTTAGCGATAGTAGATATGAAGCGAGTTTAAGCTTCCGATTTCATCCAGAGTGTTGCTTGAAATCTGCCTTCGATTTCCAGAGCATCGTCCTGCGTACGACTCAGCTCGAGCTTTTGCCCTCAAAACCATGCTTGTCGCTCAATCGCCGCGCGACTGCGTGAATCAGTTCATACCGACAACATTGCCTAGCGCATCGCGTTTTTGGATCAACATTGTTGGTTCCGATGGAGCCCTGGAGTTGGCCTGCGCGGAAGAAAAAATTTCCCTCTTGCAACTATGTTTCTTTTATGAAAAAGAGACATAGGCGGTTGGTCGGCTAGGACCCAATCTCACTGACCGGCACGTGCGAACGGAATAATACGGCGCCCGTTTCCATCAAAGTTGACGCTTCCCTTGCTGGTTCGGCATTGGCGATAGGCGCGGTCGATCAAGGTGGCGAGCTCGTCCAAGAGGCCCTGAAATGCCCGATAGAGAAGGAATAGACGGCTCAATGCGTTTGTCTTGCGACACTGGCGGCACGTTTACGGACCTGGCCGTTGAGATTGGTTCCGAGATACTGATGTTCAAGAGCCTCACGACCCCCGATGATCCCGTGCGAGGCATCTTGAATGCAATCGACCTCGCCGCGAACCATTTCGGAAAGGAGACCCCCGCGTTCCTTTCCAACGTGCATACCTTCCTACACGCCACTACGCGCGCGCTGAATGCCGTGCTGACGGGCAATGTCGCCCGCACAGCATTCCTGACCACAAGGGGGCACCCTGACGTTTTGGTTATCCGTGAGGGCGGGCGGACGGATCCCTTCAATTATTCCCTTCCCTTCCCCGATCCCTACATCCCGCGCTCCCTTACTTATGAGGTTACCGAGCGCATCGATGCTAGCGGCAGGATCGTGGAGCCGCTCGACGAGACGGCACTCATCGCCACCCTGCACCGGATGCGCGACAACGGTGTGGAGGCGATCGGTGTCTGCCTCCTATGGTCGATTGCAAATGCTGCCCATGAAAAACGCGTTGGCGCGCTGATCCGCGACGTTCTCCCCAGCATTCCCTTCACCCTCTCGCACGAACTAAATCCGACGTTGCGCGAATATCGGCGTGCTTCCGCGGCCTGCATCGACGCCTCGCTGAAGCCAACGATGAACCATTACCTTCAGACACTGAGCGATCGGCTGGTCGGAGTGGGGTTCAACGGTCGGCTTCTCATGGTTACCTCGCAGGGCGGGGTGATGGACGCTCAGGCGGTAGCGGCGGCACCGATCCAGGCTCTAAACTCCGGCCCTGCCATGGCGCCGGTCGCGGGCCGGCACTATGCCAAACGCGACTTCGACAGCAACGTTGCGATCGTGGCGGACACCGGCGGCACCAGCTATGACGTGTCGGTGGTGCGTGACGGACGGATTCCGAGGACCAAGGAAAGCTGGATTGGACAGGCATTTCAAGGGCATCTCACGGGTTTCCCGTCAGTGGACGTGACGAGCGTTGGAGCAGGTGGCGGCTCCATCGCCTGGGTAGACGAGGGTAACCTACTGCACGTCGGTCCGCAGAGCGCGACTGCGATGCCAGGGCCGGTCTGCTACGGGCGGGGCGGAACGCTGCCCACTGTCACGGACTGCGCCGCGATCCTGGGCTACATCGATCCTGCTTATTTTCTGGGCGGCACGATGCCGCTCGATGTTCCCGCGGCGCGAGCGGCTCTTAAGCGCCATGTCTCTTCGCGCCTGGGCGTCACCGTGGAGGAAGCCGCACTGGCGGTCATGGCCCTGACGACTGAGAAGATGGTTGGCGCCATCGAGGAGATCGCCGTAAACCAAGGCATCGACACAACGGCGGCGACCCTAATCGGCGGTGGCGGGGCCGGAGGCCTGAACGCTGTCTCCGTTGGGCGCCGGCTGAACTGTCGATCAGTGATAGTTCCTGAAAGCGGTGCGACGCTGAGCGCTGTGGGTGCCCTGATGTCGGATCTCTATGGCGAGTTCACGTCAGTCGCCTACATGACGAGCGCTCGCTTCGATTCGTTCACGGCAAAGAAGGTAGTCCGCAGCCTTCGGGAGAAATGCGAGGCCTTCATCGCCGAGTACGGCGAAGGTTCGCTGCGTAGCTCGATCGAGATCGCCGTGGAAGCGCGTTATCCCAAGCAGGTCTGGGAGATCGAAATTCCTGTCAAGAACGAGAATTTCGACGACCCGGTCTCCATCGCCGAGCTCGTGCAGAGCTTCCACGCCGAGCACAAGACCCTCTTCCAGATCAGCGACGACGCGTCGGGAATTGAAATCATCGCCTGGCGTGCATTCGTGCGATGCGTGCTGAAGGAAACTGAGAGTAGGGCCGAGGCGGTTACGACCCAATTAGTGGAAGAGACACGGCGGCCAGTATATCTCTCCGGAAAGGGTTGGACCGACGTGCCTGTTCGAAAGGTCGGCGAGATGCCCGATGGACAAAACCTTGCCGGTCCGGCCGTGATCGAATCTCCTTTCACCACCGTCGTGATTGATTCCGGCGCCGTCGTCACGCGGACCGCCGGCGGCGGCCTCGTCGTTCAATTCTGAGGAGAGTTCTACATGACCGGATCCGTTTCTGATGGCGGAATTGAAATGGCGATCTTGGCGAGCCGCATCGACAGCATCGCCCGAAAGATGGCCAATACGCTATTCCGAACGGCCCGTTCGGGAGTTCTCAACAGCGGCCATGACTTTTCGTGCGTCGTGCTCACCGCCGACTGCCGGCTGGTTGCAGGCGCGGTCAGCCTGCCTTCGCACGTGATGTCCGGGCCAGACGAGATGGCCCGCTACATTGCTTCGACGCATCCCGACATGAAACGCGGCGACGCATTCCTCCACAACTCGCCGTACCACGGCAACTCGCACGCCGCCGACCATTGCCTCTTCGTACCCGTGATCGACGACGAGGGCGTGCATCGTTACAGCGTGCTCGCCAAGGCCCACCAGGCAGATTGCGGCAACTCGAAGCCCACCACGTATATCGGCGACGCGGTAGACCTTTATGAAGAAGGTGCCTTGATCTTTCCGGCGGTGCAGGTACAGCGCGACTACAAGGACATTGGTGACATCATTCGCATGTGCCGTGCGCGCATTCGCGTGCCCGATATCTGGTGGGGCGACTATCTCGCGACGCTCGGGGCCGTGCGCATCGGCGAGCACGAGTTGCTCGCCCTCGGCCGGGATGTGGGCTGGGATCGGCTGACTCGTCATGTGGAGAACTGGTTCGTCTATTCGGAGCGCCGCGTCGACGCGGCCATCCGCCGCCTGCCGAGCGGCAGCGCGACGACAATCAGCAGCCACGACCCCTTCCCCGGCGCCCCTGACGGCATTCCGGTCAAGGCTCATGTCACGGTCGATGCACAGAACGCCCGCATAGCCATCGATCTGCGCGACAACCCCGACTGTCTGCCCTGCGGCCTCAACCTGACGGAGGGCACAGCCCGCAGCGGGGCACTGCTCGGTAT
>Ga0193742_1001849_pt1 | contig 12389 bp, 15 predicted proteins | sample L2c1metaG_FD_165511 | JGI IMG/M metagenome (GOLD analysis project Ga0193742, IMG submission 165511) | Soil microbial communities from a riparian zone of the East river system, Colorado, United States - L2c1 | ecosystem: Environmental > Terrestrial > Soil > Riparian zone | place: USA: East River... | reverse complement strand
ACTGTGACACTATTCGCAGCAGTGAGGTCAACGGGGCCGTTCTCGTCGCTGAGCACCAACACCAGCGGCGGGTACGTATCACCACGCTTCATTGTCCTAGGCAAAACCTACCTCCGTTCCATTCTCATCAGTGTTCAGCAGTGCGGTCACACTGCCGACAGCCGCAGTCGCAGCACGTTCCTCGACTTCCACGCTAGCAGTCGGCGCGGCGCACTCCAGAGCGCTGGACGACGACGTGAGGTTGACGGTCGCGCTGGCCTCCACGATGAGCAAGAACGTCGGCGTGTCGGTGAGGAAGGCGCTGGCAGGAAGGTCAATGTCCGGCGCCGGGATGCCAGAGGTGACGACGAGGTCGCGTCCGTCACCGATCGCCCCGCCTCGAACCAGAGGCACCCTGAACACCAGCGCCGTACCACCAACGTTACACCCGCCCCGTGTCAGCGACGTGCGTATGGAGACCGCGCGGCCACCAGCCGTGGCATTCCCGCGCGGCAAGATAGAGGATACGACGGCGCTAAGCGCCCTGCCGTCTGCGGCTGCACCACCGCGCGACACTGTTACAGATGCTATAGGGCTTGTACCATTAGCGATCGCTTCGCCCCTGGTCAGCGTGGCGAACTCGGGACCAGCGGGCGCTCGACCGTCCGCGATGCTGCCGCCTCGGGTCAGCGGCACGTTCGGAACCGACGCTCGACCATCGGCGGTACCGTCGCCCCTGGTGAGGTCGGTCTGCGGCGCGGGCGCCCTGCCGTCAGCGGTGGAGTCCCCTCGCGTCAGCGCGACCCCTGGCGGGGCGGGAGTAAGTGCGCCCTCCCAGTTCGCGGAGAACGCCGCTGCGGTAGGGGTGTACGTGACGCGAATACCCAACTGCGTCCCGGCAGCCGCCTGCAAGCAGTCGTAGAACCCAGCCGACTCATCCGTGCCGGTCGCCGTCTCCCAGTCGTCGCGCTCGACCACGACCGTGACCCCGGCAGGCGTCGTGGTCACGGCGAAGCTGGCCCCCACCGCAGCCGTTGTGTCGTCTCCAACGGCGATCACATGCAGGCGCCATGCATCCGCCGAGGTCGTCGTGAGGCTGAGGCTCGCCTGCGAACCCGTCCCGGCTACTGAGGCGTTCGCCCGCGTCAGTGTCGCCTCGAACGGATCACCCGTCGTCACCACGCCCCGGTAAGCGAAGATCCGCCCGCGTATGACGTCGCCCAGTGCGTGTGTCACCGTGATCGCGGCAGTCGAGTCACCTGTCGCGAACCGCCGCCAGAAGATCGTCAGTCGCAGGCCCGTGCCCGAGTTGATCTCGGCCTTCTTCGTCCACGTCCCTGGTAGCGTGACGGACACATTGTCCTTCGCTACCAGGTAGCCGACCTCTACATCGAGGTCGGCTAGGCCCGCAGGGCGAGGAAGTGCAGCAATGTTGCCAGACGCTGCCTCAGCGGCGGTACCAGCGGCGACGAAGGTGATCGCCATGTACTACCTGCTATCAGGTAGTATCGACGTAGAGCAGACCCGTCGCGTCCACTACGAGAGTGTACGTTGTACTGACGGTCTGGTCCGCGCCGAAGTCCACGAGCGCAATGAGCTCGTCGGCAGTGTTAGCGCCCCCACGATCCTTGTAGATCACGCCGTACCTGAACGTCTGCGAGGCAGTGAACAGGAAGACAATGTCGGCGCAGTCAAGGCGAACCTCGTCCGACGTTGCGTCATACGACAGCACCTTGCTGGCAAGCGTCTCGCCGCCGGCGGTGTAGCCGTTCGCAGCAGACAGCTCGTTGGTAGCGTCGTTGTGGAAGTCGTTGGTGTCGCGGTTCGGCGTGTAGGTAGCCGTGTGCAGCGACATCTTGATGGTATCGGCCTCAAGGTCGATGTTGTTCTGCAGGCAGTTCAGCATCCCACTGCCGTACCACTTAACGGTGATCGCCATAGTTCAGTTTCCCAGTGTCAGCTACGAGGGCGCCATGTAGGCGCCCTCGCTGCTATCAGGACAGGACCGACTTGATGACGTACCCGCACTCAGGTGCGACGACCCGGAGGTCGTAGCGCTCCATCTCGCGGACGTACTCAATGTCCGGGTCCACCTCACGCCAGCGCGTGACACGCTTGGCCGTGTGGTTGAACTTGTACGCCACCGAGGGGATGCCCCAGCCAGCGGACGGGTTCACGAAGAGGAGGCGTACATCTTCGCCCCAAATCTCCGTGTGGGCAGCCGTGCTGCCCTCCTTCGCCGTGTCGATCTGCGCACCCTCCGGGATGATCACGGTCATGCCGTGAATCACCGCAGGCAGCACGGAGTCGCCAAGCTCGATGAACTCACGCGGCCGACCGCTTGCGTCGTACTTCAGCAGGTTGCGGAACGTACCGTTGAGTGCGAGCGAGTAGGCGACAGGGAACGGCAGCACGATGACATTGGGTCGAAGCCCCGTCAGCGTGTAGACCGCCATGACGCCAGCCTTGATCTCATCCTCCACGGTGGAGGACGAGTCCCAGTCGGAGCCGTTGGCCGTGTTGGCAGCGAGGATCCCGCCACCATCGGTGGTCAGCGACAGCAACTTGGCGACACGGACCTCGGTTGCAAGCTGCATCCGATGCGTGAGCAGATCCGTCTTGTTGGACTCCAGCCGCAGTGCGGCGTGAGCCTGCATACGCTCCAGATCGGTGATGCTCACCTTGAGGGCGTACTCCCGGCAGATGAAGGACTCCAGGCTCCACTTGAAGTCGATCTCCTTGGACGGAGCGCGGTCCGCGACAAGGTTGTCAACGTCATTCTGGAACCAGTACGAGCTATCAAACGTCGGGTACTGCGACGACAGTGTCGAGACCGGGATCGGAGCCAGAAGGCGATCGCCGATGAAGCCCGAAGGCTTGTACCGACGCGCGATCTGCGTCAGAACCGGGTCAATGACCTGAAGTGAACGTGGGGCATTAGTTGCCATGTTCGATCAGACCTTCCGGGGCTGGATGAGGATGGACAGAACCTCGCCAGCGCCAGCGGACGACATGGTCACACCGAGCGCCCAATGCGCGGACGCAGCGATCAGTGACACAGCGCCGACTGCTCCGTTCGAGGAGGCGACGGCAACCTCAGTCGAAACACCGATCGATGCGACCGAGATGACCTTGGCGATGTTGCCCGGCTCGAACGCGGTGACAGCCTCGTTCTGGTTGAGGCCTGACGCCCCTGCCGTAGCAACACCGTTCACGCCGTACGGACGAGCATTCACCGTGCCACAAGGGAGGAAAAACGGCACGTCAGTGCCAGCAAGCTGCACCGGCGTGTTGGGGTTGATGGCCGAAGCGGCAGGAAGTGCCCACTCATGGCCGTTGAGGATTCGCTGGAAGGCCATGGCCTATCAGACTCCCATCTCGTCCACGGCAAGCAGCACCGCGTCCGCGTAGTCGATCTTGCGCTCCGCGGCGAGCACCTGCGCCCGCGCATCAAGCGCGAGTCGGTCCTCATCCACATTGCCGCCGTACTCCTGCGATGCAGTCGGGCCTCCTGCGAGGCCGGATCCACCACTGGAACCGACAAGCTCCGTGCTGAGAATCTTGGGAGCTGCAGTCATCGCCGCGAGGGTCTTCTCGGGGCTAATGTCGTACAGATCACGCAGCGAGTCCTGCTGTGCAGGGACGTGCGTACCAGCCTCGATACCGGCGTTGAAGGCGTTGAGGAACTTCGCGTTGTGAAGCTCCTCCTGCGCAGCCTTACCCGACGCTGCACCGGCAGCGAGGGTGCTGAAGTCATCGGAAGAGAGGACAATCATGCCCTGCTCCTTCGCAACCGCAGCGAGGTCCACGTTGTTGGACTCCGGAGCCTTGGGAGTCTTAAGCTCCTCGACCTTTGCGAGGATCGCCGCCTCGTCCGCGTCAGCGGCGAGCGACAGGCTCTTTGCGATGTTCTGGAAGTCGGGCATCTCACCTGGGCTATCCGACGTTGACAGGGCTACTGCTTCTGGATCTTCATCCGTGAGTTGTGCAACGGTAAAGTCTTTCGACAGTGACACCGTCGCCATGTTCAGGAACGGGCGGTTTGTCAGCGCAGCACCCACTAGTGCAGTGCCATGCGCCGTACCCTTCTCATCCTTGAAGTTGTGCTGGTACGAAGGGGAGATGTAGGCGTAGCGCCTATCCGACACGAGATCTACACCGAGGGAGTTCCACTCAACCTCAGCCCAAAGCTCCGTGCCCTTGGTGGAAATTCCAGTGATCCACCCTGCAGCCTCGGTCTTGCCTTCCTTCTCGGACGAATGGTCAACATCGAGCGGGAGGCCGATGCGATCACCGTCCTTGGCGAGCGCGTTGAAGTTCTGCGTCCACTTCGAGAAGTCGCGCTGCGTGATCGAGAACTTCCCGTAGCGAGGGTCCACGAACACGCCGGTCTTGGCGATCTGCACAGCGGAGGTGCGAGGCTTGCCCGCATCGTCCAGTGTGACTTCAGGTGTGTCGGTGAGGACTAGGAGATCCACACCGAGGGCTATCCTACGTCAGCCCGTGACGTACACCTCGAAGCACCGGCACATGTTGACACCGCCGGCTGTGCTCTCACAGTGACGATTCGGCGGGCGCCGGTCGAGGCGCACTGGATCATCCAGATCACGGATGACACCGTCATCCGCCTGTTCACAGTGCGAGCAGCAGTTGCGGTCAAGGATCGCGGTGTAGCGCACGCCCTTGATGTTTCCGCTGCTGTCCAGCGCCATGTCATGACGTCCCTGCAGGAATGCACCGATGCCGTGCACGCGCCCTAGCCGCTTCGCTGCGGCAATACCTGCCCGCTCTGCAGCTAGCTGTGTGTGCGCGATGTTGTCGTCACCGTGACTGAGGTCAGCGTTCAGCATCGCATCTGCGATGGTGGCACGAATCAGCATACTGGCCGCACCAGCGCGCTGCTTCAGTGCCTTATCGCCGCGATCATTGGCGCCCCTGTCCAACAGTGTCAACCCAAGCTCGCGCGCCACCGACTCGCGGCCGGATGCGTAGTTAGCGTTCAGGCTGTCGAGGACTAGCTCCTCAATGTCGTCAGGCACTGACCCGCGTGCCATCTCCATGACAAACGGCTTCAGGCATCCCTCGACGTTGAGCTGGCACGTATCCATGACGTCTTCGAGGCCGACGAGATCCACAGCCAACTCGAAGTCGCGCGGCTCCCGCCAGTACTGGCGCCCAGTCTCCTCATGGGTGTAGGCCAGGGTGATGGTGTCGTCATCGTCGCGAGCGCGCTTGCTGGCATCCGTGCTGCTGCCCTGGCCCTTGCCGGAGTTGCTGCCGGGATTGCCAGCACCCTTGATGCCGTGCTTGCCTGCGCCTGCGTTTGCACCGTACGCATCACCATTGTCGCCACCGCCGGTGACAATCTCACGTCGGAGCTTGTCATCCTCGGACTTGCGCTTCTTGACCGACTCCGGGTTCGACGGAGGCAGGTCCGCGCGTGCACGGAGGAAGTCTTCGAGCTCCTGATCGGGGAACAGTGCGCCGACCTGGGTGAGCTTGAGAACGTAGTCGGCAAGCTGCGTCAGCGAGGTGGAGTCCACCAACGACATCTGCAGGCGCGGCGGGTTCTCGATCTCCGGGTAGTTGTAGCTGATCAGCTTGACAACGAGGGTGTTGAGCACGTCCTCAACAATGTGGACCAGCGCCTCCACAGACATGAGGAACGGGTCCTGCTGCACCTGTGCGGTCGCACGAGCGCCCGTGTTGCCGTGGCCGAGCCGCATGAACTCAGAGATGAATGCCGCAGCGATCTTGGCGGTGTGGTACTGCAGTGAAGGCTGCGGATCCCGACCGGAGCCCGTTCGGTCGTAGCCGATGACCTCAATAAGCCAGCCAGTTCCGTCTGCTGCACCCGAGCCTTGCTTTGGTCCAGGGGCAATGATGTATGCCTGCTCGTTGGACCGCATGTTCTCCAGCACCGACGCCATCTCGTCCTTCTGTGCGTCTGACGCACCCGGAGGCGGATAGCAGATCGGGACACCCACTGCCTCGCGCTCCTGTGCGATGGCATCGATGCGCTCGATCTTGTCCTTCATAATCCAGTGCTTGTAGGCAGGGCGCAGCATCGATACGCCCTCCCAGTTGTCGCCCTCGGCGCCGACGCGGTAGTAGAGAAGGTTCTGCGCTTCGAGCCACACGCCACCGAACGAGTCGGAGTCATCAAAGGCGTTGCTGACCGTAGGCATTCCCTCGCGCCCGGTCAGGGTGGAGATAGGCACCGGCATGACCTGCTTGATCCGCCGCAACTCACCCCAGCGGTCCTGCTCGAACTGCCAGATTGTACGTGGCATACGCGGCTGCATCGTGCGAGGCACGACCACCGTCTTGCCGTTGTACTCCGTCTTCATCCAGGCGATCTCGAACGGCACGAAGCCAGAGCGCACAAGGATAGGTAGGGCGATCTGAAGGTGCCCAAGCAGGTTCGGCTGCATGCACTCCCACAGCGCCCACTTGGCGAACTCCGCAACTTCGATCTCTTCGTCACTTGCCTCGTCCCCACCGTACGCTGACATCTGCCACGTACCACTGATGATGGGGTCACAGACAAGGGAGACCACCTGCTTTACGTCGCCGTCCGTCCGGTACATGCGGTCATAGACCTTGTGCCCGTGAGGATGGCGAAGATCATTGTTGAGCTCTTCGAGGTCAAGGAACCCCTCGGTATGCCCACGCCCGGAGGCGCCCTGCATCGGCTGGTCAGGCTTGGGCGGGGAAGCCGGCTTGCCCTTGGTGAATCTATCGAGGAATCCCATCGGGAAGGGCTATCGCCTGATGACGAGCCGCATCATCGCGAGCACCGCGCGCATCAGCCAGCCGTACACCGTGTAGAAGACGATCTCCCACAACAGGCCGAGGATTGTCCATAGCTCCACGGTCTCTTTCCACAGCCTCTGCATACGCGCATAGTTACAGAGGATGCAGACGCCAAAACGCCCCGACCGGCAAGCCGGACGAGGCGCTTTGACTAGGAGGCGCAGCGATGCTGGCAGACCGAAGTCGCACGGCCCTTAGCGGACAGAACTGCCGCGTTGACGCGAGTACCACCCGAGCGGTACATGGTGCGCAGGGACGCTGGGCTTATCCCCGCGGAGTGTATCAGGGCCGTGTTAGGCCCGCATTCTTCACAACCGGAAGCTGGTAGCAGTCGTCTTCGGCAAACCGCGCGATGGCATTCTCCGTGCGCTTGATCGCCTGTGCCAGCGCCTCAGGTCGGCCCTCGTACTCAGGTTCCTCCGGCAGTCGTTTGAGCCCATCCGCCAGGAGACCACGCGCCTGGCCCTTCAGTTCCTCGATCTGTTCGCAGTTCGAGAGGGCGGTCCGTGCATTGCGCTCACGCGCCCCCTGGACGCTGCCGACATAGACAAGTAGCGACCCGCCGAGCAGTACGACCGACAGCACCATGACCACGATCATCACTGCGAGCTTCCTGCTGCTACTCATCAGGACACCAGTGTCAGGACGCTGAAGGCAAACGTTATCGACCCTGCCACGATGACGCCAGCCACCCACCATGCAGCCTTCCGCAGACCTTTGATCTCATCCGTCAGGCCAGCAATGGCTGACGACAGTCCGCGTTCCCCACTGATCTGCTCATCATGCTGGTTGGCTAGTCGCGCAGTCTCATCCAGGCGTGTAGCCAGCCTGCCGACGTCTTCCTGTAGCTTGCTCATGTCGCTGAAGAGAGTCATGCGATCTTGCTCACCTTCTCAGCAATGTCAGCCACGGCGCGCCGCAACTCGGCCATCTGTGCCTCTGCAACCTCTCGGGGAAGGAATGTCTGTGTTTGTGACGCAAGCTGCTCGCGGAACTCATTGACTGACCTAAATCGTTCCTCGTTAGCCGCCTCAGCCTTGGCTATCGCCCGCTCGGACGAATCATGCCGCTGCATCGCCAACAACTCCTGGCTTACTAGCGCCGCCCTGACCTGCTCTACCTGGTTGGCGATATGCTCACGTAGTCGAGCGTCACCACCCTGGATCACACGATCGAGTGCATCTACTGCCCTCAATCGTTCCTGGTCAGCTACAATGATTGCGCGACGGTGCTCATTAAGTATCGCCTCTACATACTGACGCAACGGCACGTTGTCGGGAGGCGGCTGTTGGGATGCAACATCGACCGCGCGCCGAACCTCCTCCAGTTGCGCATCTATGTAGCCCTTCAGCGTGATGTCTTCCTCAACAGCCATACCCCACCTCGTCTAGAGATTCTGCGTCAGGAGCCCGCCCGTGATGGTCTTACCCGATCCCCTCGGAGTATGAAGCCCCGCTCGGTCACGATTATGCTTGAACGTCCCGACCGCCAACTGAGGCAACTGCATCGCAGCGTAAGCCACCGTATCCACCTGGTCGTCGTGCGTAGCGTTCGGGAACTTCAGCAGCTCGTCCTCCCACTCCTCCTGCACCCACGACGGCCCACGCTGATGAAAGATCCGATGCTCCTCATATCGTGCGCACGCGGGCAGCGCGCGCGAGATCTTGTCCGTGTCGGGCTCCAGTTTGATGATCGGTAGTCCCTCACGTAGAAGCTCCTGTATCAGTGTGTAGCCATACCCCAACCGCTCGATACCGATGAACGCAGGCTGCTGCTCGTAGTACACCCGCTTGACCAGCGGCTTCAAGTCTGGCCCCTGGAACTTCACGCGCTCGCGATCCCACAACAGCAGGTCTCTATTCGGCGTGACTATCCACGTAGCAATGACCGTATAGTCGGCCTCCGTCTTCTCCGAGGCGGCGACATCCATCGTGCAGAACTTGAGCCCGTACGCGGAGTCAAACACCTCGGCGCCGTCCTCACGGTAGATCGTGGCAAACTTGTTGTCCTCGCTCTTCGTGTAGTACCTAAAGTTCGCCTTCTTGAAGAGCATGCCCTCTGCGGGTGCGGGCCGCTGCTGGTACATGGCAGTGAACCAATACGTCCCCATCGCCCGCCGTGTCTGCTCCAGGCTCTCTAGCGGAAACATCTCGGGCCATAGCGCCTCACCCTCCTCACGGCCAAGCAGATCATCCTTCTCCGCAATGCCCGGCAGGTTCAGCACTTCCCACTTGTCGCCGCCCTCATGTGCATCCCCTAGCAGCCTGCCGACCAGATCGTCCTCATGCCACCGCGTCATCACCAAGATGACCCCGGCGTCCTTCTGTAGCCGCGTACGAGCCGTGGACTTCCACCACTCGTGATGCGCCTGCCGCGTCGTCTCCGACTGGGCCTCCTGGCTGTTCTTCACCGGATCGTCAATGATCAGCAGGTCGCCACCCTTACCCGTTAGACCACCGCCCACACCAGCGGTGACCATGATGCCCCTGCGACCCTGCACCTGCCATAGCTGCCCACCCGACGTCTCGGCGTCCACGGTCACGCCGAACAACTCCGGGCCGTACTCCTTGAGCACGTCTCGTGCAGCACGACCCCACTGAGCCGCGAACGTATCGGCGTAGCTGGTCAGCATCACCTTCTTGTCAGGGAAGTTGCCCAGGAACCATGCAGGCGTGAACCGCGAGATGAGCTCCGACTTCCCGTGCCGCGGCGGCATCGTGACAATGAGCCGTGGGATCCGCCCTGTCGCCACGTCGATGATCTTCTGACTCAGAATGTTCAGATGCGGCGCCAGCAGCCACATACTGTTGCCCTCGTCGCCACCCGAGGCCCACCAGGCGAGACCCGCAGGACTCGAACGTGCTAGCAGGCGCTTGTCAACGGGCTGGGCGGAGCGGCTCACCCAAAGGGCTATCCCCTAAGACCCACCAGCCATTACAGGCTGGGCACACCGTGTAGCGGCACAGCTCCCTACAAGTAGGCCAGAAGGTGTGCATATGTGGGCAATGCACCTCATAGCGACCCTGGGCTGGGCCTTGTGTGATGAGGCGCACCAATGTCCAAGTCGGAGGCGTCATTTCCAACTCAGCGGGCCTGTGGGACCCATAGGCAGACGGCCGACCGAGCCCATCATCGAGTAGGTGCGCGGGAAGTTCTTACCATGCTGGGCATCTGCTGACTCGTGAATCACTGTCGCCGTGTGATGCATCACGCTGGTGCCAACCGAATACCGCACAACCTCAAGGTCTTGCCAGTGGTTGCCGGATGCCTCCTGCTCTGCGATCTCCGAGATGGCCTGCTCCATCGTGAGGAAGACCCCGATGGTGGTAGGCCAATCATCCCACTCGCCTGCGTGCTGCAACATGTATACGTGATCCACAGGTGGCTCCTAGTAATCGTTGTGCTCGATGGACTCTAACTTGCGTAGCAGGTAATTACACTGCTTCTTGGTGAGGCCGTACACTTTCTCGCCATTCTCATTGTGGGCGAGGATCTTGGGACGCACGCCCAGGCCCTTGGCTGAACGTGCGACCAATGTGAGGGCAATGTCGGATGCGCGTGCATCTTCGTTTCTGTCAATGGCGTTACGCAAAAGGACTGCGAACTCATGAGGGTGGATGATCAATACTCCCATACAAGTACGATGAACAAGATGACAAAGAGTATGGCAGCTACGACAGTGAAGACCATGGAGGCATATTACTAAAGGGCTAGGACGGAGGCCGGGATGCGTAGTTTGAGAATTTTTGAGAGATGCGCGGGGGGGTTGTCTGCCGAGCCGGGGCCCCCCTCACCTTAAAGAGGGAGGGGGGCTGTGAGGTTAATTCAGCTCGTCAAGTGCGCGCTCTATTACCTCATGTGCAAGTGGGAAGTGCTGAGGGTTAAGCACCTCACCGTTAACGCCTATGCGCAGGTAGTCACCCTCGGGCATACCAATGTACTCACATAGGAGTTCACCCGTGCGCTTCTCCCGTCCCCCGACTCCGGGGAAGCGTCCATCTGCCCGTAGTGCACGCATAGCGATGGACTGTGCATCAAGGTCAGTTACAACCTCAACGGTGAAGTCCCCCAGCCCATAGGTGAACTGCTTGTTCTCACCGTACACCGTGACCTCGGTACCAGCCACAGCCATGGTATGTGCAAGGTGATAATGCACCTCCCATGGTGCAATGTGAGCGCGTGATATGACAGTGACAAAGAACATAGTTACCGCCTCCCACCCTTGCATTGAGGGATAATGTGCTTGTGATCCAGCACACTAGCCATAGCTAGTGACGAGTCATGCTCATGGCCTACAAGGTGCCCGTACTCATGTACCACTGTTGCGCACAGTTCACCCCAGCCATGCCATGCGCGCCCAGCGGGTAGAGGGTTAAGTGCAACATCACACTTGATAGGCGCCCCTGTATAGGTGTCCCGCTGCCAGCGTGCGAACCCTAGTACGCCCGGATCCTCAGTGCCCCATGTGAGTGTGACACCCCCAACCTCCCCGCATGGGACCTCACCCCAATATGTGACAGCGACGTGCACGGCTAGCGCCATGGCGGGTGAGTCCATGGGCCACACAACCGAGCCCGGTATGGGCGGCGCAGGCACGGCCTTGCGCGTAGCACCCTCCGAGTCGCTCGTGTATATGAGGTACGCAATGAGGTACAGCAGGGCGATGATTAACCAGTAATAGCGAGGGCGCATGTCAGTTACCCATGTAATCTGCGAACGGAGCACCGTACGCGCGTGTGAGGAAGAGGGCCAAGTAGTCGCCACCCGTCACCGTGCAACGGTGCACGTAGGACGGAGGGCAGTCGTCGCCCGGACCGAGCATGTCCGAGATATAGGTGAGCATGATCTGTGTGCTGAGCGGGGGCATCGGCGGGTGAGCCATTCTGCGCCTAGGGCCACCCCCGGAGGGGTGGCCCATGAGTGGCGCGGTCGTCGGGTTGGAGTGACTACTCCTTGGGCGCGTCCGCGTCGGGCGCCTTGTCCGCGTCGGGCTTCGGCGCGTCGGGCGCCTCGGCCTTCGTCGCCTCCTCCGCCTGCAGCCGGACCTTCTCGGCCGCCTCGGTCCGCATCGCGGCGAGTCGGTCGCGGACCGCGCCCATGTCGAAGCCGACCTCCTCGTTGGCGCTCGTGTCCCACGTGGCGAGCGCCTCGTCCGCCTTGACGAGCTGGTCGGACAGCCGCTCGACCTGCTCCTGCAGGCGGTCCTTCTCCCGCTCCAGCCGGCCGCGCGTCGCGATGAGGCCGGCTCCCGTGACCGGGTAGAGGTCGGTCGCGGCGGTCTCGATGGTGATGGCGTCGGGCGACGTCGGGAGCGTCAAGTCGAGCCCCTCGACGTTCTCGGGCGCGGGGACTCCGGCGTCGAGGTAGCCCTTGATCGTCGCGACGTTGCGCGACACGGTGCTGGGGCTCTTGCCCTGCGCCTTCGCCACGGCGCTCGGCTTCTGCCCCTCGATCACGACGGAGCGGTAGTCCTGCCACGCGGTCCCGTTCGGGTCAATCGCGGTGATGCTCATGTTGGCCTCCTTTGGCCGGTTGCACGGTGCGGTCCGGGATGGTCCGCGATAGTCGTGCATGGCGATGCGCCCGTTGCGGGT
>Ga0193742_1001847_pt1 | contig 12398 bp, 10 predicted proteins | sample L2c1metaG_FD_165511 | JGI IMG/M metagenome (GOLD analysis project Ga0193742, IMG submission 165511) | Soil microbial communities from a riparian zone of the East river system, Colorado, United States - L2c1 | ecosystem: Environmental > Terrestrial > Soil > Riparian zone | place: USA: East River... | reverse complement strand
ACAGCAGCAGACTTATCATTATTATGTTGTGGAAAGCCCAAATGCAATGTCTCATAGAAATTGTGGCGTCACAGTAGTCACACGTGTGTCACATGCCATCACCTTTACCGGGGATTGGTTACCCCCACATATATGAGCAGCATGTATATAAGGGGTTAGCATGAATGATTAGAATTGTGTGAGACGGACAATGAGCCGGAGAGGCGGTATCATGAGGTGGACTTCTCATATCCGATTTGTCCTCGGATGAGGCGGAGTTACTAAAATTTAAACTGTCAAAATCGGAAACCTGGAAACTTATGTCACTTTTCCCCGAAACCTCGCCGGTTAGTCTATACTAATAGCTGCCAATCAATCCATTGTAAGCTTAGTGTAAAGCAAATCTGATGTCCCTATTTTTGAAATCACCTAAAACCGATAAAAACCCGAATCTAGAATTACCGTTTGTTACTTCTTCCCGAAACAATGAGACACGCAAAATCACAGCTAGAGCTCGTGAAGATTCAGATAGCAAGAGAGAAATCTAGAGTGTGACCGATCTGGAAGTATGATTCTTACTTATGGCTCAGCTTGCCTATTTTTGGAAATTACAATTACCCTGGAAAGTACACGAAATTCCCTGAGGCCCACACCCCTAAAATTTCGCGATTTTTATCTAACCGGTTTCGGTATCTAAAAAAATGGTAATTTTTTGTTTCTTCGCACTTCCTACGCAGTGGGTTTTCTCTACAACCCAGACCACCATAATCCATGGAATTAATTTCTATCCAACTAGCCCTGAGGAATTTGGCAATATTAATTCAAATCCCGCCACCTGGGGATCTTGGTGTACTCTCCGGGGTCCTGTTACTTCCTGTACCCCTTTCGTCAACACTTTCGACCTCGGATCCTTCTCACATCGAATTGTTAATAATTGAAATTTCCAAATTTGCTGATACTTAGCTCGGATCCACCTTGACAGCGGGAAAACATCGGAAAACTCAACTTTTAAAACGGTCGATGAGTCGTGCCACCTCGCAACTTTGCATTAGACAACAGCCCCTCCATTTTACGAGTCGATTCATCTACCTCTGGACAGATGGTCAAGCTCAAGGATGATTATGAACAAGCTCGTGTACAAACCCTGAGCGAGCTGGATCCTTTGATATGCCGTGTACAGCACGACGTAGAAATCCCAACCAAAAAGGAAGCGCGTACAGCTCGCGCACAATTCCTCGCTCTCTGTTGGTCTCTATTTTTGATAGGATGGACAGATGGTTCGACCGGACCACTCCTACCACGAATTCAAATATTTTATCACGTAGGTCACCCCCCTACTCCTTTAACCAGCTTGTCAACCCCTCTTGAATTCTGCAGGTTGGGTTCGGAACAGTGTCTTGGATATTCGTTTTGGGATGCGCGGTCAGTAGTGCTTATGATAAATGCTCCGTCACTTCACGGCCAATACCTTGAACCATTTTCAGGGAGGAGTTATAGGAGCAGTGACGAATATGCCTTTAACCGATAGACTTGGTCTAGGCAAGGTGAGGCTTCTAAGCCAACCTTTTCGTTTCATACAAATTAACATCACAAATCCTTTATCTCTCAGATGCTCGTCGTCGGGTCCCTCTTCCAGATTGCATCATTTTCTATCCAATTTCTTGAGCTTTCCTTTCCGCTTTTTGTTTTATCCTTTAGTCTCGGAGGGATTGGAATGGCATTTCAAGTTAGTATTCGCCATAAAAGAAAGGGTTAGAAATAACGCGACCCCCCCTTTTTTTGTAGGATGCGTCTGCGAACGGCTTCATTGCGACTCTTCAAAATGATTCTGAATACAAAATGGGATTTATACATGCTGCATATGGTACAACCATTCCCCAGTCTTCCATCCATCAGACTAACGTGATTCGTAGGCGTCGGAGCATTAGCCGCTCCCCTTTCCGCTACATACTTCTCTCAACTAGCAACGCATTGGTCATTCCACTATCTTATTTCGCTTTCCTTGGCAATTTCCAACGTTGCCATTCTTGCAGGAGTCTTTAGATTAGCAACGCAAGACGGTAAGTTCCATTGGCCGAACCAGTCCCTGCCAACCCCGAGACCAAAAAACAAAAACTTCGAAGCTGACGTTGGACCGTTAAATTCACAGAATGTTTAAAGCAAGCGGGAGAAGTGATACCTGACAAGACTCAAGAAATCGAACACGATGACAAATTCGGTCAGCTTATGAAGAATAAAAGTGCCCACCTGTTAGCTCTTTTCCTCATGCTTTACATGGGAGTTGAAGTCACAATTGGAGGTATAACTTGAATTTAATCATTACAATCAATTGATCAAGTAACTAATATGGATTACCTTGAAATCAGGGTGGATTGTAACATTCATGATAATCGTTCGTGGAGGTGGGCCTTCGTCCGGCTATGTTTCGACCGGGTTCTTTGGTGGTAAGTCTATCTCTTCGTTTCTTGTGTTCAGAAACTGGAATAATATTTAAATTTAGGTCTTACTTTGGGCCGTGTCGTCTTAGTTGAGGTTACCAAGAAGGTTGCACTTTTTTTCAACCTCACTCTTCCAGGCTGATCTAATTGCTGATGCACAGATTGGAGATGTATACGCCGTTTACATTTATACCCTCCTCGCGATATTGTAAGTCCTCTCCCTCTATCATTCTGTTTTCAAGTCCGTTCACTTGACTTGATGTTAAAAAAAAGTTTTCAATTAATTGTTTGGCTCCTCCCTTCGTTTACTGGAGGTGCCATCTCTGTCTCTATAGTCGGCATCCTCCTAGGTCCAATGTACCCCATCGCCATAAAACACGCCGCGCACGTTCTTCCTCGTCATCTCGTCAACGGGACAGTAGGATGGATGTCTGCTGGTGGAGCAGCAGGAAGCGCCCTTCTTCCATTCGTGACTGGCACGATGGCTTCAAAATTGGGGATTGAAAGCTTACAACCTTTGTGCGTTTTTCTGGATCTCCCAGTTTCACACAAAACATTCAGGTTTTTTCTTTGGTTTAGGCTCTTAGTTATGATGGTTCTTTTGGGCACTATTTGGTCTTTGGTGCCTAAGAAGCCGCAGAATGATCGTTTGAGTATATGATCATGAGCAGGGCTTGATTACTTTTTTTAGAACTTTTTTTAGAACTTTTGGAACCATTATTTACCAAAACGACTCGCCTCGAATTGGCTTTTTATTGTATATGAAAAAATAAGCATTCTGTGTGCTTTTCAATTTTGATAAGAAGTCAGTACTAGTCAATACTTAGTAAAGAAGCCCAGTGAAATTAAACTTTGCACCATTCTGCGCGGAGGTTCGATGATCTGTGATTTTCGGTACCCTGCAACACGAGCTTCTTCAATGACGATGTTATTCTGGCATGACAATATCATTCTGACTTCTCATGACGGTATCATTCCGATCTTCATGACGATACCACTCCGATCTTCATGACGATATCATTCCGACTTCTCATGACGATATCATTCCGACTTCTCATGATGATATCATTCCGACCTTCCATCATAAATTCTTTCTGCAAAGATGACTCGACTTTGACAGGATATGGGGATAATTATGTATATCGGATGTCACAAATTCATCCCCATTCCTCCTTTTTCTTCCTTCTCCAACCTTCTGTCTCCCAGGATATTGTGTACATCACTCTGCCCATCCCGCGGCTTCTAGTGGATTTATCGGGACCATCCGATCGAAATGTGCATACTTTTGTAAATATATTTTGTTTACAAGAAAAGGAAGTAAAAATTTTACCTTTTATATCAAATAAAATCACTCCGAAATTGATTCGCTATGTCAGATTTTGATAATGATGAACTTTCCGCCCTTTCTGTTGAGCCCAAAACGGGCCATAAATTGAAAAATTTCAGAGTTTTGATTGCTACAAAACAAGAGATTTTTTTCAAGTCCAACATTACAATAAGATTTAGAATTTAGGATAGATTCAGCTGACAAAAAAAAGCTCAAAAGGCTAACTTTTGTTGCTCAGAAATCATAGCAATAAAAGGTTTTATTCTAAGCGAACACGAAGAATAAGTGCGAACATAGAATTTGGTCTATGCGAAGATTTGGGTTGTGACGTGACATCTCTTTCCTTCACTGCCACCGTCATCAATCCCAAATCTGGATTCACCCCTGCTCGACATCGGAGCAGCTCCATTCTTTTGCCCACCCTCCTCTCCCTCTTTTAGCAGCATCTCTCTCTCATCATCGAGAATTTCTTCTCCTTCTATGACTCAAGGCAATCTGTTCTCAACCTATAACACCAGTATCAGATATCACATGCTGCTTGGACCCTCCTGCCCATCACAGCTCATCTTAGTCTGATTTTCATAGTTCAGGACCCTTGTTTTGGTCGAAAAACCTTTCAGGTTTTTGCCCCAACTATTCCTTCATAATGTACATAATTGGTCATTCAAATCACTCAATTTCTATCTGAGCAATTACCTATCAATACACATAACCATTGACTGCATAGATTATGCCTAATGAAAGGCAAATGTATATATTATAGATGGTGATTGTCATGTGTATACCTGTAATTTTCGCAGATTTGACTATGTCAGAGATTTAAATTTGCCATTATAACCAACCCGGAATTATAACAGATATTAATAATATTAAATAACATTATGAGGCTATTAAATAGTTGTTAGAGGAGCCAAGGACTCCCTCTTAGTTAACATATCTATGCCCACCATTTGATATTATATTCTGATAAATTAAAGAGATGTGTTCCACAAAAGAGACAAAGCAAAGTAAAATGAGATAAAATAAAAAATTGTCGCTTATGTTAAAACCCGTTGTCACACAGCATGACCATTAAGGGGGTCATAATGCATGAAATTGTGTGACAACCAAAAAAAGAGATTTGTGACATAGATAGGCCTGTAGCTACGAATTTTGTGATCACAGCACATTTCTTTTTATACAAATCTGTTCAGAAATGGATGAGCTATGCCCACCAAATTTTGGCCTGAAATTCAAGGAGACTCATTGGAAAAAAAAAATCAGGAAATTTGTATACAGAGATCAAAATAAGTGAACACTATTGACCCAGCAAGTCCTTCACAAACATGTGATCAGCAATTTGCAATCATTTTCCCATCACCAAGACTTGAACTTGTGAAATTGGGATGCACATTGCTTGTCGTCGTAGTAGCCTATAGTTCTGGAATCAAAAAAATAGAATAGATGTTATTGACATACTTATGGACATTTATTGCAATGAAATTAACAACTAAAATTTTAAACTTTCTCTAAAATTCTAAATCCCTAAATCACCACTTGCACAAGAAGTCAAATGATGACCCATTGTGTTCTCATGTTCTTTACCCATCTCTTTGCTGTTTTCCATTTATTCTCTGGCCAGGCAGTGTCTTTTTCTTGCCCTCCTCTGGCTTGGAAGGCTCTTCAAAATTACTCTAACTTGATGGCGATCATATTTGTAGGCTGTGGTCCAGCATTTTTGATCGCTGTCTCGCAACATCTGCCTTCCGTAACTCACCCTGCCATTACATACACATCTCTTACCTCACTTTGGGCTTCTTTCTGCTAAATTTGGCCTATCTCCATGATCTCAACATGTCAATGGACGATCCGACTCGGAAATGTCTGTGTTGCTGTAAAGCCAAGCACCTGGATGCAAGCAAGTTTAAGCGCACATGCGAAGGGTTTACAACTGCCTGCCAAAAATGTTTAACACAAATAGCAGAAACTGCTGCACACAAGAGGGAGAAAGATAGTAGCAAGGAAAGTACAGGCAGGCCAGAGCTGCCAGACATGGATGATGATGACGAAGAGCAGGATTTGTAGCATGTTTCCGAGATTGATCTAGAGACCTTCCTCAACACTACTTTGGCCACGGAAGATGTTCACTCATTTTCAGCACTTGTCAATGTGTCATCACTTGAGCAGGGCAATCTCCAAAACTGTGCAGATCAATTAGTTAAATTAATTTGGGAGTGCCTCAAGTATCGCTTCATGTGCATGTTAAATTAATCAATTTTCACAGTGTATTACTGAGCTTTCTCTACTATAGAAACCATAGTGCCTATCATCATAGGCAAACACCATCCTCATGCTTTATATACAACTGTGCACAAGTCAATACACATCAGCACAAGCCAAAAAAATGGAAGACCGACAATGTCAAGCAGTGGGACAAAGATTGCATGGACAATTTTGAGTGTGGTGGCTGGATTCATATCATAATAACTGAGGGAAGTGACACAACTTTGGTCAAATTCAAGCACAAAGATGATCATATTCCTTACTGGAATATTGATGTTCCACCGGAAATTCAAGATTATGTGCAAGAAAACATTAACCTCAATCCAACTCAGGCATTTATATTTTTTAATTTCAAACAACGACCTCAAATTTTTCTTGGCAGCTTTGGGATGCTATTCTTTAAAAGAACCCTAAACCCTCATTTTCCCGGAAGTCAATTTATCACATTTGGCATGAGAATTTGAGCCAGCAGTGGAAGAAGGACCAAGATGAAGGCAAATCAGCCAGAATTCTTACTGAAGAGGCTTCACAAAGAGGAGCCAACTCAGGGAGTATTTATACCATTGAACCAATTCCTTTGCATGATGAACAAGGCTTTTTAGCAATTGCTTTTGCTCTTCCAGAAATTCTCCAGAAATGGGATTCAAAAATCCATGAGGTCTCTTTGGATTCAGCATGTGTGTCAATTTCCTTTTCTATATTAAAGAAAGACTAACACAAGTTTGTCAAAATATCAGGGGAGACAAACGGATCCAAGTTTGAGATTTACGCCTTGCTTGGTGGGGTTTATGGTTCTGGCTGTCCATTGGGCTACCTCCTCATCCAGTTGTCTAAATATGGTGAAGAGAATGGAAAGCAACAGTACATTGAAGAATTATTGGACCATTTCAAACGTGTTTGGAAGCTCAAGGCCACCTTTACGCTAACTGACAAAGACATGGGTGAAATTAATGCCTTTCTCAAGAAATTTCCAAATGCAAAACATCAACTTTGTTTTTGGCACTGTCTCCATGCTATCAAGACTTGTTTGTCAATTCTTCGGCGCCATCCTCGGTACTATGATGCAAAGGAAGCAAAGAGAGAATTTGATTGGATTGACCTGGGATTTGCTCCAGTTGGCCAGTCTGATGGTGTACAGCAAAAGGTGAGTGTTATGAACAATTACAGGTGAATGTGAACGCAAATCATTTTACTTGACTCAGATCACCCCTGATCAATTCCTTTCCTGGATCCGCCAGGCGGACGACAACACTTTACCTGATACCATCCCACACTTTGCTTAGCTATCCCCTTTGACCCATTTCCATTCCCGAACATTGCCTCCTTTGTGACTCATACTATGACTCATACTACTGAACCCTTGACCCTGGACACTGTCTTGTAGCTACCTATATAAAGAGCCCATACTTAGTAGTAGTTCTCTAGTTTTGACCTTAGTACCTATATGGTTCAATCCACTACGCTTTACTCACAACCTTTGGAAGTGCCTTTTGCTTGAATAGAACTTAGCTCTTTGTTACTGTCTCTGCCCAGCACCGAACGCGAGTGCAAGCTAGTGACGACCGTAACAAAATGTCAAAACTATTTCTGCATCTGCTTCTCTAAGTGTCGATGACCCCACTGTGTCAAGACCCCGACAGTATCCCTAGCTAAGGAAGCCCCTAGTCTAGAAGAAGACCGATTTGTGTGGAACTAGGAACCGACCAGTCCAACAGAATCACCCCCGAGACCGTGCGACCGCTGCAATTGACAGGTCTACCCAACAAAGAAGAAAGACACCATGACGAACCATAAAGGGAAGTACCGAGCACCTCTCAGCTCCACCGACAATGACAACAACGGTACCAAGAGCAGCAACTACGTATCAGAAGAGGAAGCACCTCCACAGACTCACAAACAGAAAGAGTAGGAAGAATCAAACCACCTGTCCAGACCCCAGTCAAGCCACCTGTCCAACCCCCCGTCAAATCACCAGTCCAACCACCTGTTTAACCACCTGCCAAACCACCTGTCAAACCACCTGTCAAACCACCTACCAAAGAAGAAACAATGTCTGACAAAGAACTCCGAATCAACCCTCCCAAAGTCTTTGATGGAAATTGGGATAATCTCATTCCTTTGTACAAGATGCACAAGTATACCCCTCGCTTAACAACAAGTCCTATGATACTGACCAGAAGAAGATCATTTATGTTCTCTCCTACATGAATGAAGGAATGGCCAAGACTTGGAAGGAAGCTTTCCTTGACAGCATCTTCAGCAGCGAAAATCAAGACTGGAAAATTCACCGATTTTCTCCTAAATATCAAAGGGGCATTTTCCACCACTGACTCTGAAGGAGAAGCGCGAGCTCAGCTATGACAACTCAAACAGGGAAAAGGAACAGCCGATGAATATATCTCCCAGTTTCGAATCCTTGCAGGACGATCCAGAATCAGTAATGACAAAGCCTTGATCGAATACTTTATGGAAGGAATCCACACTTTGATCCTTTCCAAAATATTTGCCCTCGATAAAATACCAACCTCCATTCAGGAATGGTATGACAAGACCTCCAGATTTGACACACAATACCGAAGGTTCCAAGAAATCTCCAGCCAAAACAAGAGATTCACACTGCAGACAAGGAAGACCAACGCACCCTGATACATCCATTCCCCATGCGATCCAAACGCCATGTACATCAACTGCCTCACCACAGAAGACAGAGAATTATGCATGAAAGAATGCCAATGTTTCAATTGTCGCAAAATTGGACACAACACGAGAGACTGCGCTCCAAGAATACCAAAGGGAGCCAGTACCAAGGAATAAGAAGACAGCCACAACAACCTGAGCAATGATACACAACCTCACGAAGGACATGAACGCCAAAGAAAGAAATATGATAATCCAAGAAGCGATAGAGGAAGTGGATTTTTAGGCAAGCGATCAGTGCTGATGTCTGAATCGCTTACTATTTTGACTGTACTGGTAGCCAATATGGGAAAACAATCTATGACAAATATGACTCCCATAATGTGCAAAACTACACAAGAAAATAAAACCGTCGAAGCCCAAATACTCCTGGACACAGGAGCAGGAGGGCTGTTCATGAACTCCACCTACGCCAAAAAACACAACTTCCTCCTCTATCCCCTGAAACAACCAATAACCCCAAGAAATTTAAATGGCACTCCAAATTCCCAAGGAAAGATCACACACTATACCTGGATCTGGTACCGTGTAGGATCCATCTGGTTACTAGAACAACTCTTTGTCACCGGAATAGGAACCCACGATATCATCTTTGGACTCCCATGGTTCCAAAAGTACCAGCCAATTGTCAATTGGACAAGTGGAAAGATCACCATCCATAAAGAACCCTGTCAGCTCCAGATAAAATACTGGAAAACCGACCAGATACGAGGAGCCAAAATCAAAGACATGCCAACAACTAGCATCAACACCATGGAAAACCAGGAAGAATATGACAAAGAAGTACAAGAACTCTACAACTGAATCCAACAACAAATGGACCAAGAAATCAAAGAAGCAAAGAAACAACAACAATAAAATACAAGTGCCAAAGATAGTAGAAGAAGAAGACAAGGACACCCTTATCAATGAAATGCAACTCACCCTCGATGATGACGACACTGCGATCATTGCTTTTATTATGGGACAAACGGACAACAAATTATGGATCAACACTAAGGCTAACATTTCCACTGCCTTAGCCAGTGAACAAAACCTGAAAAAGGAAGAAAAGACACTTGATGAAATGCTCCCCCCAGAACTCATGGACTACCAACATGTTTTTGACAAAACAACCATGGAACGCTTCCCCGAGTCTCGCTCCTGGGACCATGCCATCAACCTCAAAGATGACTTCATCCCCAAAGATTGCAAGGTTTACCCCCTCACTGTACCTGAACAACCTGAATTGGACAAATTCCTCAAAGAAAACCTCGAGAAAGGATATATCTGGCCATCTAAATCACCTATGGCCTCACCCTTCTTTTTTGTCGATAAAAAAGATGGAAAACTACGACCCTGTCAGGATTACTGAACCCCCAACGAAGGAACTATTAAGAACACCTACCCACTACCCCTAATCTCTGAACTCATTGACAAACTCAAAGGTGCCAAATATTTCACCAAATTGGATGTCAGATGTGGATACAACAATGTCCGTATCAAAGACGGAGATCAATGGAAAGCGGCCTTCAAAACCAACAAAGGACTCTTTGAACCCACTGTAATGTTTTTCGGACTCTGCAGCTTGCCTGCCACCTTTCAATCTATGATGGATAACCTCTTCATATTTGAAACCAGCAAAGGATGGGTCATCATCTACATGGATGACATCTTTATCTTCACTAAGGAAATAGACGACAATATCGAGAAAACCCAATGCATCCTACAATGACTAACTGACAACTACCTCTATCTGAAGCCAGAGAAATGTGTATTCTGGCAAACAAAAGTTGAATACTTAGGACTTATAATTGAAGAAAACAAGCTCGCAATGGACCCAGTCAAACTATCTGGAATTGCCAACTGGCCAACCCCGAACACGCTCAAACAAGTTCGCTCATTCTTGGGCTTTGGCAACTACTACCGACAATTCATCCAAGGATATGGAAACTTAACCCAACCACTCAATGAACTGTTAAAGAAAGAAGAAAAATTTGTATGGACCGACGAATGAAACCAAGCATTCGAAACTCTGAAACAGCAATTTTTACGATCTCCTGTACTACAGATGCCCGACACAACACTACCATTCACTATCGAAACCGATACCTCGAAATATGCCTCTGGAGCAGTACTCCTCCAGCAAGATAAAAATGAAGATATTCACCCATGTGGATATCTCTCAAAGTCATTCAATGAAACTGACGAAATTACAAAATATATGACCGAGAATTCCTAGCAATAATCCGTGCACTCACTGAATGGCGACACTACCTGATGGGATCCTCATTCCCAGTCACTGTCAGGTCAGATCACAAAAAACCTGACATATGTCCGTACTGCACAGAAACTCAACCGACGACAAGCACACTGGAGTCTCTATCTATCAGAATTCGACTTGAATCTCATCCACATCCCTGGCACACAGATGGTGCAATCCGATGCATTATCTAGACGCACAGACCTTGTCCCCCAACACAGATGACAACAACAATGACCGAACACTTCTACCTGATTCACTATTTGTGAATATGATCGACACCAAACTAAACAACCTCATAATGGAAAACCGAATGAACGGACCCTGTAGTCCACAGCGCCCTGGCCACACTACTTGAAGGAGGACTTGAGAGGGTAATACCAACCCCTAAACTACTCCATCTAAAACTCCTAACCAATCTAGCTCAAACTCCAGAAATAACTCTGATCAACAACAAAAGGGGCAGTCCGATGTGAAGTCCTCTCATCTGGCTGTTCCGGAGAAAACTCCGAATACTACCAAACCCAACCTTAGTGGTAAGCTAGACTCCCATGGTAAACTCACTGCGAAGGAGTGCCAATATCAGATTGATAACAACCTCTGCTTATTCTGTGGTAAAAAGGGACATCAGGTAACCGATTGTCTCTCAGCGAAAGCGAGCACTGCTAAAGGCAGAGCTGCCACCACTACTCCGGTGGCCTCCGCCCTGGAGAAGAAAAAAGGATAGGCAATCCACCTGATACAGCAGAGATGGAGGAATGCCATTCTAGTACTCCCTATGCTGAGACTGCTGTACAACTCAATGCAGTAGTCACCCCTGACTCTCTTTCTCTTCCTCTTATTTGTAAACAATTTGATCTCTCTTTTTTCTCTTTTCTTGACTCCAATTTACCCATTCTTTCATTGATGAAGGATACGTGGCAGAACATAATCTTCCTTCTATTCCAATTCCTCCTATTCTGCTCTGTCTCATCAACAGATCAATGTGTCCTCCTATTACTTCCGCTCTTACTCTAACCGTTCAGTTCCCTTGTGGGACAACTCACTCCATTAGGTATTTAGTTACCCAGTTGGACTCCGATTTTCTGTCTGTACTAGGACTTGACTGGCTCACCAAACATAATCCATTGATTGACTGGGTTGACCAAAGTGTAACATTCTGTGTCTTGTTACGGGTGTCACTAGCTTGCACTCGCGTTCGGTGCTGGGCAGAGACAGTAACAAAGGGCTAAGTTCTATTCAGGCGAAGGGCACTTCCAAAGGTGGTGAGCAAAGCGTAGTGGATTGAATCGTATAGGTATAAAGGTCAAAACTAGAGAACTACAGCTAAGTACAGGCTCTTTATATAGGTAACTACAAGGCAGTGTCCAGGGTCAAGGGTTTAGTAGTATGAGTCAGAATAGGAGTCATGGAATAGTATGAGTCACAAAAGGAGGCAGTGTTCGGGAACGGA
>Ga0193742_1001846_pt1 | contig 12401 bp, 14 predicted proteins | sample L2c1metaG_FD_165511 | JGI IMG/M metagenome (GOLD analysis project Ga0193742, IMG submission 165511) | Soil microbial communities from a riparian zone of the East river system, Colorado, United States - L2c1 | ecosystem: Environmental > Terrestrial > Soil > Riparian zone | place: USA: East River... | reverse complement strand
CAAGCTAATAGTTCGCGAACAGCAGCGCAGTATAGTATGTCCAAGAATCAAGCAATGCAGAGATTGCAGATTACTTGGAAAATGATTAATTTCTTTTGGAAGAATACATTTAGTAAAGTAATTCCAGCATATATGGAAACTATGTTGGAAGATGAACGATTAGTTAAAGAAAAAGATAATACATTTATAAATGTAGTAATTCGTAAATCAGAATTAGATGGTAAAATTGGTAATGTAACAATTGAATCATCAGAAAATTTACCCAGTACATGGGGACAGATTCATGATACAGTAATGCAGTTGATACAATTAAATAATCCTGCAATACTTGAGTCACTTGGCGCGCCCGAGAATCTTGAAATATTATCTAACGCGTTAGGTTTAAATGACTTCAATTTATTAGGTATTCATGATCGCGAAAAACAACATGAAGAAATTGGTTTATTAACTAAATCAGAACCATTACCGCAAATAAATCAAATGACTGGTATGCCAGAAGAAGTAACTTCTATCATGCCAGAATTTGAAGTTGATAATCATAAAATTGAAATAGAGATTTGTCGCGATTGGTGTGTTGGTGAAATTGGTCGGCAGGTTAAGATTGAAAATCCAGCAGGATATAAAAATGTACTTTTACATATGAAAGTACATAATGAAATGTTGCAGGCACAAATGATGCCTCCTCCTGGAATGATGCAGCAACCAAATCAGAATGGTCAGAAGCCTCAAGGACCACCATCTGATAATAATAAATTGAGGCCATTACCACAAGGAAATAAACAAAATGTCCCCCATTAATGATAGTGATGATAATAATGAATCAAATGAAACATTAGACAAAGATGGTATTCTTGATTCATTAAATGAAATTGTAGAAGATGATCATAAAAAATCAGATAATAAAAAATCTGATAATGATGATGATGATGATATTAAATTAGATTTAGATACTGAAGATGATGATAAATCAACAGATGAAAATGATGAAACAGATTCTAAAGATGATGATGAATCTGAAGAAAAAGAAATTGATTTAAAGGATGAAGATGAACTTGATTATAAGGATATACCGAAACGGCAAGAAATACTCAAGGCGTATCCTGATATCTTTAAGAAATTTCCTGGTGTTGAAAAAGCAATATACAGAGAACAGCAGTATGCTGAAGTATTCCCGACTATTAGCGACGCGAAAGCTGCTAATGAAAGGTTAACTACATTAAAGAATTTTGAGGGTGAATTACTTAGTGGTTCAATTGAAGGTGTTCTCGCATCAGTTAAAAATACTGATGGTAAAGCATTTGGTCAAATCACAGGTAATTTACTTCAGACATTACAAAAAGTTGATGAGAAAGCATATTTTAATACATTAAATTTTGTATTAAAGAACGCGCTTAGTTCTGCATATACAACTGGTAAATCAAATGATGATGACCAGTTACAAATCGCGGCCCAATTATTACATAGATTTATTTATGGTAATACTGAAGTAACGTTACCTGCAGAAAATAATAATCGTTTAAATGAACCATCTGCTAAAGAACTTGAATTACAGAATCGCGAAAAGAGTTTTCTTAATCAGCAATTAAATGTAGCAGTTACAGATGTTACAACGCGAACTGATAATGTAATTAAGTCAGCTATTGATAAACATATTGATCCAAATGAAATTATGACACCTTATGTGCGAAATAACGCCGTAAGAGATGTCATGGATTTAATTAAAAAAGAAATTATGGGCGATACTCGATTTGTTACAATTAAAGACAAATTATGGGAATCCGCTCTTAAAGATAATTTCAGTGAAGCAAGTAAATTAAAAATTCGTAACGCGCTTTTATCTAAAGCTAAGACTGTTCTGCCGGGTATTATTAAAAAGGTAAAGGCAGATGCCTTAAAAGGTCTTAGTTCTAAAAATAGAAGCGCGAATGAATCTAGAGATGAAAGGCCATTATCAGTTGGGAAAACGGCTAATCCCGATAAAAAATCATCTTCTGGTTCAAATGATAATGTTAAAAAGGGTAAAGAAGTACCTAGAGATATGAAAACTCTTGATTATTTAATGTCTGATTGATAAAGGTTTATAATAATGGCAGCAATGAATGATGCATCGGTTGTCGCGTTAGAACTTGAAAGAGTTATTCCGAAGGTTCGTACATTATTTGAACGGGATGATAAGTTTTATTCAACTATTAAAAAGCGCGATGTTGAAAAAGTATCAAATCGTCAGATGCGCATTCCACTGGAATTGAGACCTGGGGGAAGTTTTCAATACTTTAATCCAGATGGTGGTGATTTAGGACGTGGTGGTGGACCATCATTTGATAAAGCATTGGTTAGTTGTGTATTCATGTCAGAAAATATTGAATATACAAAGTTAGCTCAGTGGGGAACTGATGATTCGCGAAAAGCTGTAATTAATGGTGTTCGTAGATTAACAGCAACTGCATTAGATGAAATGCGTCGTCAGTTAGATTCGCAGTTAATGCAGAGTGGTAATGGTGTTATTGGTACTATTACTGTAGTTAGTACATTAGCTGGAGTTGATACATATACATGTACTACAGATGGATTTGGTGTCCGTCTGATGCGATATGGTCAAACAGTATTAGTTTATAATGCTGCACTTTCAACATTACGTGGTCAGGGAACTGTTACTGGTTATGATGTTGAAAATAAGCAAGTTCAAGTCACACCAGCAGTTGCAGGTAGTGTTACTACAGATGTATTAGTTGTTGCAGGATTGAGCGCAGCACCTGCTACATTACCGGCATTATATGGTGTTCCATATCATCATAGTAATGCATCAACTGGTACATGGTTAGGATTTAGCAGAGTAAGTACACCTGAAATTCGTGCATCACGTGTTAACGCTGCACTTGCTGCATTAACTTTACCATTACCACGTCTTGCGCGATATAAGATTGGTAATCGTATTGGTGCTGATGAAGTTAAAGAACCAGATGCGTGGACTCATCCTGCACAAAAACAGGCGTATGAGGAAATTGGACAGTTAGTTTCTGTCATTAATAAATCATCGAAGTCTGAGAAATTAGACTTGTATTTCGATGTAATGCAGATGGCAGGTTCTACTGTAAAGGTTTCTTATAATTGGAATCCATCACGTATTGATTTCGTTGATGAATCAGTATGGGGCCGCGCTGAAATTCTACCCATTGGATTTTATACATCTGATGGTAGAAAGATTTTTGAATTACGTGGTGCAAGTGGTGGTGTGGCTACTGCTGATATTTTCTATATGGTTGTAGGTATGCAAACGTTTGTGAATAACCCTGCTGCATGTAGTTATATTGATAATTTGGCTGTTCCAACGGGATATTAAATCCTATTAAGTTAATTCGGTTTAATAAGGATATAATATGTTTCAAGGGACACAAACTAAATTAGCAGAAACTTATCCAGCAATTGCTAGTGCTGCAAGTATTAATCCAAAGACTGATATTATCAGTATTAGTGGAACTGCTGAAATTACAACCATTGTTAAACCTAATAATGGTCTTGGCGCGAGTAGTATTTTATTCATTATTCCAACTGGAGCATTTACAACTGCTTTAGGTGGTAATATTGCACTCGCGAGTACAGGTGTAGTTGGAAAATTACTTATCATGGTTTATTCGCGAGCCAATGATAAGTGGTATCCATCATATTAATTATTTAATTGAATAAGGATAAATAAATGCCAGATCTTGCATTTCAGCAGTTATCAACTGTACAGAGTGATAAATTACCTTATCCACCTACAATTCCAAGTGCAGCAACAATTGCACCTACAACTAGATTTACGTTTGTTACTGGTACAGTTACTATCGCGACTATTACACCACCAGTAAGTGGATATCATGAATTGGTGTTATGTTTCATTACTGCAAGTCCTGGTGTGTTTCTGACGAGTGGAAATCTTCAGATTGCATATCAGCCAATTATTAATCGACCAATTACGTTGTATTATGACCCACAGACAGGTAAGTATTGGGTTGATGCTATCGCGTAATTAAACAATTATAAAGTGCTGTCGTGAAATGGTGCGCTGTAAAAGAAGCATTTGTATTTGGACATTAAGAAATGTTATCGAATACACATAGGTTCATTACAGCAATACCGCCGGTGTGATTATGTACTCCAATCCGTAATCACATTAAAGGCTTCCACTTGCGGCAGCACTTTATATTATTTAGGTGTTAATGATGGAAACAGTTGAATTAATTAATAAACGATTATTAGATTATCATGGTAAATTTGAAGATGGACGCGCTTTATGGCGTATTGTATGGTCAGATGATGAATTTGAGAAACGATTAGTATTACAAACGCGAGATGGATTTCAGTTATTAAATCCTACAGTGCAAGAAGTACCGAAGTATTCATATATTAAGCATAAATACATATTGGAACGGTTATTAGCTGTTCCAACAATAAATTTAACAGAATTAACAGAATTAACATCGTATGAACCAGTCTGGACATTTCAAGATAGTAATGGTAATGCATTACCTCCAGTTTGGGACGCGATTGAATTAATCATTAATTCTGTATATACAGCATCGCGTAAAGTAATTGGTGCTAAATATAAGCAGCCTGAAGCTGAACAAAATACGCCTGAAGCGATGAATGCGAGAATAAATAAATTACAAAAAGAATTATTTGGTAATGAAACTTCAGTTGGTGATTCATTAGCACATGATAGTGCTGTTGGTTATGGTGTTCGTAATAGGAGTGATAATTAAATGTCCAATCAATTTGGAATTGGTGGGGCTGTTAAGTTATTATTTGAAGGTAAGAAAGTTACTCGCGCAGGTTGGAATGGTAAAGATATGTATCTGAAATTAATGATGCCTATGGAACATAATGATATGACTTTACCATATGTGTACATGAAAACTGTACAAGGTGATTTAGTTCCCTGGTTATGTTCGCAAACTGATTTATTATCGAGTGATTGGATTGAGGTTAACTAATGAGTAATGTAGTTGGTGAATTTCGCGTTAATCAGCAAATTACACGTATGCCTGTAAATCCTATGGATAGGTGTACAATTGTAAGTATTTATCCTGAAGCAATTCATGAAGTTAAACCAACTATATATCCTACCGTATTTGATATACCTGCTGCTTCTAATGATAATGATTTCAAGTTGTTGGTCATAGGACCATCTTCTTGGTGGAAAGAAATGGAAGATGGTCAACCATTTTTAGAAATTCCATGTTCATCATTACAAGTTGCAGAAAGTGTTATTAAAGATTATTCTAATGGTATACTTGGATGTGACATGAATGAAAGTATGCCGGGTTTATTTTTTATTCCAGGTGAATGGACTGAAATTAATATTTACAAATATACAGATGCAAATGGTCGTACATTTACTGATTTATTAAGTAATGCGGTGCGAAAACAAAAGAATTTGTTCATGGAACTTGTTCGCATTGCAGATATTTTATGGGCGCGAACGAATGGTAATCCATTAGCAATTAGTAATAATGCTCGCATTGCAGCGCAGAAACTTGGTTTGCAGAAAACTTGGATTCAAGATTTCAAATCAGTTGAATTATCTAATTGCCCAGCATGTGGTTCAATGGTTAATCCATTGTATCCAGTATGTTCAAATTGCAAGAATGTTATTAATGTCGCGAAAGCTGAAGAACTTGGTTTAGTATTTGCGAAGTAACATTATGCGATATAATATCGTATGGGGAACTAAATGATTGTAAGTGAAATAATGGGTGGTAGTGCAGCATTATTGAATGATGTGGGACAAACTGTATTTACTAACGCAGCACAGTTACCTTATTTCAAAATCGCGTATGAAGATTTAACGATGGAATTGCAAGATAATAATATACCAATTACTAGTCGAACAAGTGCTGTAATTACAGTTCCAGCATTGATTAATAATATTGGTGGATTAACTGGTCCTGCATTACCAGATGATTTAGTTGAAGTTATCGCGCTATGGGAACGTGTTGGTGTTGATGATGAATTTGCATTTGTTACTAAACGTGCATTTTTATCAAAAACAAATGGCAGTAGTTCTCGTTTAAGAGAATGGGCTTGGAAAAATCAAATTATTGAAATATTGCCTGTTAGTGCGATAACTGATGTTAAATTAGATTACGTTGGTAATATTGAATTATTAGGAATTTCTGATATTGAAGACCGTGAAATGCGAGTTTTCAATGTGAATAATTTTTTAAAGTATCGTAATGCAGCATTATGCGCGGAATTTATTGGTGAAAATAAAGAACGCGCTGATAGTTTGAATATGAATGCATTACGTACACTTGAAACTTTGTTAAGTATTAGTATTAAGGGTGCTCAAAATATTGCGACGCGTAGGCAACGTTTTAGGAGGCATCAATAATGAATGAAATAGTTCAAGAGCAAATTTTCCAATATTTTACATATAATCATCTTGTACCTGAATTACAAGAAATGCATGGATTATATTTAGAATTAGCTACGAAAATTGTTCAATCAATGCCACGTAATGCGGAAAGAACTGTTGCTTTGCGTAGGTTACTTGAATCTAAAGATGCATGTATTCGCGCTTACTTTAGTGGTAAAGAATAATATAAGTTGGGCCTAGGAACTTAGGGGTAACTTAGTTAATAACTATGAATTTTACATTTGCCAGGCGGAGTTATAGTCGTCTTTCGTGAGCGAAGGTAAAGAGCTAAAATTCATAGATTGCAATAACCCAACACTTAATTATAATTTGTAAAGATGCGAAATCATAATCCAGTTGTAATTGAAGAATTTAATGGTCTGTGGAAACGCGGTGATGTTGAAACAACGCCACCAGATCATTTTAGTGATTGTAATAATATTCAATTTATTCAGGGTGGATTTAAAACGCGTTATGGATTAACACCATATTTGCCATATTTAAATTCATTACGTGTTTATAGTTTTATTCAGGAAAGTGGTAGTTCACTATTAATTCTTGATAATTTAGGACAAATATTTGATTCAGGTTCTTTAACACCACATGTACCAATATTAACTGTAATAGGAATGATTGATTTCGCGTATGTATCAATTGGTGGTAGAGCATATTTATCACCACATGATGGTGTTAAGGGATTAGAAGATGAATTTATTTATGTTTATGAAGGTGATGGAACTCCAGCGCGAAAGGCTGCGGGTGTTATTCCATTAGATTCTGATGGGACAATGGCTGCGGTTAATAGTGCTACAGCAGGATTTATTGAACCTGGCGTACATATATTTGCAGTAATTTATGAAACTGATACTGGTTTTCTATCAGGTATTAGTCCACAGAAAGCTGAATTAACTGCGCCGGGATTGTTTAAGGCAGATTTAACTTTACCAGTAAGTCCACATGCGTATGTAACTAAAACTCATGTTGTAGCAACTAAAGCAATTGATCCTGCACTTTATAATCATGATAAAGAAGGTTATCAATTTTTTCGAGTACCAGGCGCAACAGTTAATAATGGTATAACTACAATAACAGTATCATTTTTTGATGCTGAATTATTAGAAGATGTAACGCATTTACAAGATTTATTTGAAGCATTACCAGCATGTGTTAATTTATGTACATATCATAATAGAATGATATGTGTAAATTCGCATGATGACATAAGTTTATTACGCATTTCATTTCCTGGTGAACCAGAAGCTATAAGTGAGATTGATGGATTAATTATTATTCCATTAGATGGAAATCCATTAACTAACGCGCAAGAATTTAGAGATGTTCTTTACGCATTTAAAATGATTCGTACGTATGCGATTGTAGATAATGGTGATGTTCCATCTTCATGGACAATTACAGTACTTGATGAAGGTATTGGATGTCCAATTCATGGAATGAGTACAGTTCTTGATAGTGGTGGAGTAAATATTGATTATTTACTTATCGCGAATTATTCTGGTGTTTTATTATTTAATGGCAATTATAATAAACCAGAACTGAGTTGGAAAATTCGTGATTTATGGATTCAAATTTTTAAAGAATTTTATAATAAAGTTCAAATTATAAATGATTCTTTAAATTCATTAATTTATGTAATTTTACCTGGAAATCAATTACTTGTTGGTGAATATACAAATGGTCTTGAACCAAAAAATATTAAATGGACTATTTGGACATTAAATATTCCGGTTTCATCAATATTGTTATTTGAAATCAATAAATTAATTATTGCATCATGTCCAGTTCCACCTGATACATTAGTTACACCTACAAATGTTAATATTTATAAATCATTTTTATTAACTATGGTGCCCGGCTTTGAATTTGATGGAACGCCCTCATTAAGAGTAGATTATTCACAACAATTATATTATAATTTAAAACAACGAACTGTTTGGTATAGATTTGTCGCGCCACGTAGTGCTATTGCAATTAGTGTTCATGCTAGAGGTAATGCTAATTTTAATGTAGAAACTACTATTTGGCAAGATCCACAATATTTACCAACTAGGGTATTACCAAATACATCAAATAATAAAACTGTGCAATTTTTAGTTGAACCAGAAAAAATATATTACATTGAATGCGTACCTAAATTTATTAGTGGTGATTATACTAACGCACCATTAGACATTACGATACAACGTATTCATAATTTAGATGCAGCAATTGGTTCATTTTTGATTACTGATGAACATGTTGGATATCCAGCAGTAATTGCACCTGGTGTTCAAAATTTACCATTACAATTTAGACCTGGTTTACCAGTTGGTAATGCAAATGCAGTATTAGATGATGGTAGAATGTGTTTGCAAGATATTGAAAATAATGGTGTTGCAATCTATGATGAAGATTTAAATTTTATAAAAAGTATAAACTTTGCTGGTGAATATATTTCTAGCAATTATGTTGATAGATTTTATATTTCTAAGTCAAATCCACCAACAGTTTTAGTAATTGATAGAGATGGGAATGCTATTAAAAACTGGCCTGTAACGCGCGATATGATTTATGGTATTGCACCATCAGCAGATGAACAAACATTATTTGCAATAGTAAAATTTGATTTATTAGGCGCGACAGCAACATTGGTTAAATATGATCTTGCTGGTAACGAAACTGTAATTCAAAATGGAACTGTAGAGCATGATTTTATACGCGATATTTTAGTTCTTAAAGATGGTAAATTAATTGTTGGTTCTTATCCATATAATCCTTTAACACCACATGTTGGTAAAATTGATATTTTTTCACCGGCGGGGGTATTTTTAAATACTATTGCATTAGGTGTTGGTATTGCATATTTAACATCAAGATTATTTCATGCATTAGACAATCCAGATTCATTTTGGTATAAAAATTATTTTGTATCTGGTGATATTGTTTGGTCCAATATAGCGCGTTTTACAACTACTTTACAAACAGCACCAACACTTGAGTTTGGTTTATTTGATTATGGTGTTTTTATTGGTAATGCTACAATAGCATATGGTACATCACGAAATGGATTACCATTAGTTATTAGAAAAATGATACCTGCAATTCCTACACCAGATCCACCTATTGATGAATTAACTACATATGGCTTAAATGGTATATATACAATTTTAGAAGGTCGAACTAGTGATTTAATGTATAAAGATATAACTAGTTTACAGGCTGCTATATTAGTTGATACAAAAATACCTAATCCTTTTATTGAATTGTATACCATTGGGGATAGTTAAATGCCGGAAAATATTGTTCATTTCGGTGGTATTCGTATTCGCGTTAATGGTTCAGGTAATCTTAAACCAACTTTGTATAGTCTTGATAAAATCCGTTCTTCAATATTAGTACCATTAGTTATGGTAGCTAATACTGATATTGAACCAACACGTTTATGTAATTTTACATCACAACGTGCAATTTTAAGATTAGAAACAACTGAATTTAATGATGTGATGCGCGTTAACAGAATTATTGTATATGTTAAACCAATGTATACACAATTTCCAGGATGATTATAAGCCGATTACTTGTTACATTAAATCAATCTAAAATTGCGTCTGAAAATAATGCATTATATCAAGTAATTAAGGGTATAATTGAACAATTACTTAATAATGATGTAAATACATTAGACGTATCATATCTTACATTTAGAAATGATCGTAATGTATTAATTAATTCACGTCAGTTAATTGCTGGAACTAATATTACATTTGATGAAAATTTTCCAAATAGAATAGTTATCAATGCTGTATTACCAGAACCACCTATTGATAAAGAGTGGTCAGTATTGACGAATGGCATTGATGAATTAATATTCGCGAATGGTGATGTAATAATGGTGCATGTACCATGAAATTAGAAGATGTTATTTTACGTTCAACGCGAGCGTTACAACCCGCTTTTGGAACAGTACCAGTTGGTACATTATATTTTGTAACTGATGAATCAGTATTAGAACGTAATAGTGGAATAGTTTGGGAATCATATTCTGGTTCTGGTGGTGGTAGTGGAACTGTAAATGTTGATGCTGCTGGCGCGTTAGATGGTGATGGTGATATTGTTACACCATTAGCAGTTAAAGTTGATGGTGTAAGTATTGGAATAAATGGTTCAAATGAACTTGAATCATTAGGTGGTAGTGCTGTAGTTACTGCATATCATTTAAATGTAGTTGAAGAATCTACAAATATCACAACTGGAATAAAAGGTATTATAAATATTCCAGTTAATTGTACAATTATTGGTTGTAGAATATTATGTCGTTCAAATATTAATATAACTATTGATATTTGGAAAACTACATACGCGACTTATCCTGGTTCGCAAAATGTTTCAGAATCAATTTGTGGTACACCAAAACCTACAATTCCTGCAGGAACTAAATTTGAAGATACAACATTAACTGGATGGAATACTGCATTACTTGCTGGTGATTGTTTATCAATTAATGTTGATGCGATATCAGGAATTAGACAGTTTACATTTGTATTAATTGTTACTACATAGGAATTATAAATGCCAACACCAATGTTAAGTTTAGGTTTACCAGTTTATACATTTGAAGCAGGTACCATAGTAACTGGTACTGCTTATGCAACACCAGCTAAATTTTGCGCTATTACATGGCAATGTACTTATAGTAATACTGGTGGCACGGTTCAAATGGATTTGCAAGGTAGTTTTAATGGTAGTACTTGGTTTCTTATTGATAGTAGTATTGTTGCATTAGGTGAAATTCGTACAATTCAAACTGCTGTACCATTTGTTCGCGCATTCCTAATAAATAAATCAACAGGTGGAACTCATACTGTTATATTAGTTGCTAAAGAAATTGGTATCAGAGTAATTAATCCTGATAATTTAGATAATTCACAACAATTACTTGTTGGTGATGGAACTTTAGCATTACCAGCATATTCATTTTTAAATGATCCCGATACTGGTATTCGTAGAAGTGCTGATGGAAGTGTAGATATTATTGGTAATGGTATTAGTAGGGTTAGTTTTATAAATGGTATAATTAATTTACCAACAGATACTTTCTTATCATGGATAAGTAAATTATTAATAAGTGCTCCATTTGCTTCAATTTTAAAACTTGTTAATACTGCAAATACTGTTGGTGTATTGTTAGATTTTACTACTGCTAATTTAATAAAAATTAAAAATCTTACTAATACTGCAGGTGGTTATTTAAATGTAGGACCAGATGCGCGTGTGGGTGGGGTATTATCAGTTCAATCAACAGCAGTAGCAAATGTGGGAACTGCTGAAACTGATTTAATGAGTTTTATTTTACCAGCAGGTATATTAGATGTAGATAATAAAAGTGTTAAAATTACTGCATGGGGAGCTACAGCAGCTAATGCAAATTTAAAAACACTTAAATTATATTTTGGTGCTAATATATCAGCTTCATCACATAGTTTTACATTTAATAATTCATCTTGGGAATTAAGTGCAATTGTAGTTAGAACAGGTGCTACAAGTCAAATAGCAATAGAAAAGATTTTAATTAGCACTAATACACCAACATTAGTACAAACAATATTATCACAAGTCCTTGCTAATGCAATTACTATTAAAATGACTGGTCAAAGTGCTGTTGCAAGTGGTGATATTACTTGTCAAGGTATGATTGTTGAACTTCTTCCATAATTGGAATAAAAAATGATACGCGAAATTCAAGTTGGCGATTTGGAACAATTAAAGTGGATTCATGCCAAATATTATAAAGACCAATTTGAATTTCCAGATTTTTTAGAACATTTTTTATGCGTATTTACAGTTACTGATAATAGTGGTAGTATTATAACAACTGGTGGCATTAGAACAGTAATTGAAAGTATTGCAATTACTGATCAGAGTAGAAGTGTACGCGTTAGACGTAGGGCATTATATGAATTACTTGCCGCATCACAATATGTAATTAGTAAATCTGGATATGAGCATT
>Ga0193742_1001845_pt1 | contig 12402 bp, 9 predicted proteins | sample L2c1metaG_FD_165511 | JGI IMG/M metagenome (GOLD analysis project Ga0193742, IMG submission 165511) | Soil microbial communities from a riparian zone of the East river system, Colorado, United States - L2c1 | ecosystem: Environmental > Terrestrial > Soil > Riparian zone | place: USA: East River... | reverse complement strand
AGGGCGAGTTCATAGCCTTCGCCAATCCGCGCCACCGCCAGCAGTCCGGCCTTGCGGGTGCGGAAGGTCACGCGGTCGCCCGCCCCCGCCTGCCCCAGGATGAAATGGCCGCTCGCCAGCGTTGCGTGCCCGCATAGCGCCACCTCTGCAGCCGGGGTGAACCAACGCAATTCGTAATCGGCCTCGCCGCTCGCGTCGGGAATGATGAACGCGGTTTCGCTGAGGTTGTTCTCCTCGGCGATGGCCTGCAGCACATCGTCCGCCAGCCACGCATCGAGCGGCATCACCGCCGCCGGGTTGCCAGTGAAGGGGCGGTCCGCGAAGGCGTCTATCTGGTGGATCGGGATAGTCTTCACGCGGGGTCCTTTCTGAGGGCGGTCAGCTCATCGGCTTCGGCCAGCGGGTTATCGGGCTGGTCGATCTGGCCTTCGGGATCGACATGGATCAGCACCTCGACACCGGGAAACTCCGCTTCCAGCCGCTTCTCCAGCGTCTCGACGATGTCATGGCTCTGCGCGACGGTCAGGTTGGGATCCATCGCGATGTGAAACTGGACGAAATCGAGCGCGCCGCTGCTGCGCGTGCGCAGATCGTGCAGCGATTTCAGTTCGGGAATCCGCGCGGCGCATTCGACGAAACGGCGGCGCTTTTCCGCAGGCCATTCCTTGTCCATCAGCTGATCGATCGCGTCGGCCGAGGCGCGCCACGCGCCCCAGAACAGCCACAGCGCGATGAAGATGCCGAACAACGGATCGGCGCCCGTGATGCCGGCATATTGATCGATCACCAACGCCGCGATCACCGCGCCGTTGAGCAGCAGATCCGACTGGTAATGGACATTGTCCGCGCGGATCGCGACCGATCCCGTCTTGGCGATCACATCGCGCTGATAGGCGAGCAGCCCCAGCGTCACTACGATCGCGATCAGCGACACCCCGATGCCGTATTCGGCCTGCGCCGCGACCTCGCCCGAGAACAGCCGCTGCACCGCACGCACCAGGATCGCGCTGGCGGAGACCGCGATCAGCGCGACCTGCGCCAGCGCCGCCAGCGCCTCCGCTTTGCCGTGGCCGAAGCGGTGTTCGCGATCGGCCGGCGCGGCGGCGATGCGCACCCCCGCCAGCGTGACGAGGCTCGCCAGCAGATCGAGCGCGGTATCGGCGAGCGATCCCAGCATCGCGACCGATCCGGTGGCGAGTGCGGCATAGCCCTTCAGCGCGAGCAGGAAGATCGCGACGCAGACGCTGGCCAGCGCCGCACGCGTGGCGAGGTTGGCGTTCACGGGTAAAGCAATCCTTCGGACCAGCCGTCTCCGGCGCGGGTGAACAGGCGGCGCTCATGCAGCCGGTGCGCGCGATCCTGCCAGAATTCGATTGCCGCGGGCGTGACGCGATAGCCGCCCCAATGCGGCGGGCGCGGCACGTCGCCGCCATCGAACCGCGCGGTCATTTCGATGAAGCGCGTCTCGAACGTCGCGCGCGTATCCAGCGGGCGCGACTGATCCGAAGCCCATGCCCCCAGCTGCGAATCGCGGCTGCGGCTGGCGAAATAGGCATCGGATTCGGCATCGCTCACCGGCGAGACGGCGCCTTCGATCCGCACCTGCCGCCTGAGCGACTTCCAGTGGAACAGCAGCGCCGCCTTGGCCACCGCATGCAGATCATGCGCCTTGCGGCTCTGCCGGTTGGTGTAGAATATGAAACCGTCCGGCCCGTGCCCCTTCAGCAGCACCATCCGCACCGATGGCTGGCCATCCGCATCCACTGTCGCCAGCGCCATCGCGTTGGGATCGTTCGGCTCACCTGCCTGCGCCTCGGCGAGCCAGATGTCGAACAGCGTGAAGGGATCATCGGCCATGCCGTGCGGGTTAATCCCGCTCAGGGCGGCTGTCGAGGAACGAGTCCGCGTCCCATGCTTTGAATCGCCCACGTAATGAAGGAACAGGCGATGGCGGCGGCGCGTGCGACATGGCAGGGGCAGATCAGGCTAGCTTTGGTCTCCATCCCCGTGGAAATCTATCCGGCGACCAAATCGGGCGCGAGCGTGCAGTTCCGCCAGATCCACGAGCCGACCGGCAAGCCGATCCGCTACGAAAAGGTCGCACAGGGCGTGGGCGCGGTCGATGCCGACGACATCAAGAAGGGCTATGAGGTCGAGAAGGGCGAATATGTCCTGCTCGAGCAGGAAGAAATCGAGGCGGTGAAGCTCGAATCGAAGAAGACGCTGGAGCTGACCCAGTTCGTCGATGCCGACGAGATCGACGTGCTCTATTTCGAGAAGCCCTATTTCGTCGTCCCGGCGGACGATCTGGCCGAGGAGGCGTTCGTCGTGCTGCGCGAGGCGCTCAAGCGCGCGAAGAAGGTCGGGCTGGGCCAGCTCGCAATGCGCGGGCGCGAATATGTCGTTTCGCTCAAGCCCTGTGGGCGCGGGATGGTGCTGGAGACGCTGCGCTACGCCGACGAGGTGCGGAAGGCGCAGGGCTATTTTCGCGACATCGGCAATACCAAGCCCGATGCCGATCTGCTCGATCTGGCGACAACGCTGATCGACAAGAAGACCAAGCCGTTCGACGCGGACGCGTTCAAGGACCGCTATGTCGATGCGCTGAAGGCGCTGGTGGCCAAGAAGCAGAAATCGAAGGGCAAGAAGATCGTCGCGACCGATGACGAGGATGAGCGGCCATCGGGCAGCAATGTCGTCGATCTGATGGCGGCGCTGAAGAAATCGGTCGAGGGCGGCGCCAAGGCGGCGCCGAAGAAGGCCCCAGCCAAGCGCGCACCGGCCAAGAAACGTGCCTAAAGCCGCCGATCCGCTCGCCGCCTATAACGCGAAGCGCGATTTCGCGAAGACCGCCGAACCCGCCGGAAAGGTCGCGGCGGGCAAGAACAACCGCTTCATCGTCCAGAAGCACGACGCGACGCGGCTGCACTGGGATTTCCGGCTGGAGATAGACGGCGTCCTCAAAAGCTGGGCGGTGACGCGCGGGCCCAGCCTGGACCCCGCCGACAAGCGGCTGGCGGTGCGGACCGAGGACCATCCGATGTCCTATGCCGATTTCGAGGGGATCATCCCCGCGAAGGAATATGGCGGCGGGACGGTGATGCTGTGGGATGTCGGCACCTGGACGCCGATCGCGGGCAAATCGGCCAAGGATCTGGACAAGGGCCATCTTCACTTCACCCTTGATGGCGAGCGGATGAAGGGCGAATGGCTGCTGGTCCGCATCAAGGGCCGCCCGGGGGAGAAGCGCGAGAACTGGCTGCTGAGGAAGATCGAGGATGCGGAGGCTGGCGGCAGCGATACGCTGGTCGAAACGGGCCTGACCAGTGTCAGGACCGGCCGCACGATGCGCGAGATCGCCGAGGGCAAGGCGGTGAAGGCGGCCGCGCGCAAGCCGGCTTCCGCGCGATCCGGAAAGCTGCCCACATTCACCCCTCCCCAGCTTGCCACGCTGGTCGATTCGGTCCCGACCGGATCGGATTGGCTGCACGAGGTGAAATATGACGGCTACCGCGCGATCGTCGCGATCGGCGGGGGTAAGGCGAAGGTCTTTACCCGCACCGGGCTCGACTGGACCGACAAGTTCCCCGGTATCGCCGAAGCCGCCGCCGCGCTGGACGTGGGTACGGCGCTGATCGACGGCGAAATCACCGCATTGAAGGACGGGCGCCCCGATTTCTCTGCGCTCCAGGCGGCGATCAAGGCGGAAGGTGAGATGGTGATGTTCGCCTTCGACCTGCTTAGCCTCGATGGAAAGGATTTGCGCAAGCTGCCCAACGTCCAGCGCAAGGAACACCTGCGCCCGCTGATCCCCGCATCGGGCGCGATTCAGTACGCCGAACATATCGTGGACAGCGGAGAGCAACTGTTCAATACGATGTGCGGCGCGGGCTATGAGGGGATCGTCAGCAAGCGCGCCGATGCGCCCTATCGATCGACCCGCAGCAAGGCGTGGCTCAAGGTCAAATGTACGCGGCGGCAGGAATTCGTCATCGTCGGTTGGAATGAGAGTTCGGCCAGGGGACGCGGTTTCTCGTCGCTGCTGCTGGCGCTCAATGACAAGGACGGCCTGCGCTATGCCGGCAAGGTCGGCACCGGTTTCGATACCGATATGATGAACGACCTGCGCGACCGTCTCGACAAGCTCGCTCGCAAGTCCGCGGCCGTCGAGGTGCCACGGGAGATCGCACGCAAGGCGCATTGGGTCAGCCCCAAGCTGGTCGCCGAGGTCGCCTTCGCCGAGTTCACTGCCGACAATGTCATCCGCCACGCCAGCTTTATCGGCCTGCGCGGCGACAAGCCGGCAAAGGAGGTCGAGCCCGAAATCATGGCCAAGCCCCCCGCCCCGGCGCTGTCGGTCAAGATCAGCAACCCGGATCGGGTGGTCTTCCCCGAAGACAATCTGACCAAGGGCGATCTCGCCGCCTATTGCGCCGAGGTCGCGTCGCTGATGCTCCCTTGGACCGCCAATCGGCCGATCAGTCTGGTGCGTTGCCCCCAGGGTCGCGGCAAGGCGTGTTTCTTCCAGAAGCACGATGCCGGCAGTTTCGGCGAGGCGGTGAAGAAGGTCGCGATCCGCGAGAAGAAGGGCGGGACTGAGGATTATCTCTACGTCGATAGCGCCGACGGCATCCTCCAATGCGTCCAGATGGGGACGATCGAGTTCCACGGCTGGGCGTCGTCGGTCGCAACACTTGAGAAGCCCGATCGCATGGTTTTCGACCTCGACCCGGACGAAGGCCTGGGCTTCGATGCCGTAGTTAAGGCGGCGGAGAAGCTGAAAACCGTCCTCGGCGATCTCGGTCTCACCAGCTTTCCGATGCTGTCGGGCGGCAAGGGCGTGCATGTGGTCGTGCCGCTTGCACCCGAAGCTAATTGGGAGACCTTCACCGGCTTTGCCGACCGGTTCAGCCACGCGATGGCGGCGGACGATCCCGATCGCTTCGTCGCCACCATGTCCAAGGCGAAGCGCAAGGGGCGCATCTTCATCGACTGGCTGCGCAACCAGCGCGGATCGACCGCGATCATGCCTTACTCGGCCCGGGCGCGCGCCGGCGCGCCGGTTGCGGCGCCGATCACCTGGGCCGAACTGAAGGACGTCGATGGCGCCAACATCTATTCGATCCGCGACGCCGCCACGTTGATCGAGCGCGCGCAGGGCCGCGGATTGCGCGGTTGGGGCGTGAGCGACCAGACCCTGCCCGATCTCTGACCCGCATTTCCCCTGTTGCACCGCAGCGGCTTTGCGTGTTGAGTCCCCGGGCGCGACGAAACCGGGGGAGAAGCGCCATTATCAGCGCGCCCAATACGGGAACTGCCAGCCATGGCTGACGCCCCCGAACCCAGCCTGTTCGACGCCGGCACCCATGCGCGGCGCTGGATGGACGGCTATTGCGCCAACGCGCCCGGCAGCGACGTGCTGTGCGACGCCATCCGCCGCGATCCCGCGCCTTGGGTCGCGATGTTCGAGGAACTTGCCGGGCTGGTCGGCGACGATCTGAACGCCGCTCGCGAACGCGTGCTGCGCCAGACCGAGGATATCGGCACCGGATACCGCATATTGGGCGAGGATGATGAACGCCCCTGGCCGCTCAGCCCCGTTCCGCTGCTGATCGACAAGGATGAATGGGCGGGGATCGCCAGCGGTATCGCCCAGCGCGCCGAACTGATGGAGACATTGCTCCAGGACATTTACGGCCCCGGAAAGCTGGTGTCGGGCGGGTTGATCCCGGCGTCGGTCGTGGCGGGCAGCCCGCATTTCCTCCGCCCGTTGGTCGGCATCACCCCGCCCGGCGGCAAGCAGCTGCATGTATTCGCTGCCGATCTGGGCCGCGGCCCGACCGGCGAGTGGCGCGTGCTGGCCGATCATCTGCGCGCGCCGACCGGTGCGGGCTATGCGCTAGAGAATCGGCTGGCTGTATCGCGGGTAATGGGCGGGCTGCAGGGCCGGCTCAACCTGCGCCGCCATGCACCCTTCTTCGATGCGCTGCGGGCGGGCATCGGCGCGGCGTGCAAGCGGACCGATCCGCGTATTGCGTTGCTGACGCCGGGGCGGTTCAACCAGAGCTATACCGAGCAGGCGCATCTCGCGCGCTATCTCGGCTTGCTGCTGGTCGAGGGCGCCGATCTCGCGGTGCATGACGAGCAGCTTTACGTCCGCACCATCGCCGGGTTGAAGCGGATCGACGCGGTGTGGCGGCGGATCGATCCGCGCTGGCTTGATCCGCTGGCGTTCAACAGCCATTCGCAGATCGGTGTCGCCGGGTTGTTCGACGCTTATGCATCGGGCAACGCGGTGATCGCCAACGCGCCCGGCACCGGCGTGCTCGAAAGTCCAGCGCTTGCCGCCTTCCTGCCCGGGCTCGCTCGCCGCCTGACCGGCTCTGACCTCGCCATTCCCAACATCGCCACCTGGTGGTGCGGCCAGCCGCGCGAGGCCGCGCAAGTGGCGGAGAATTTCGATGCGATGCTGATCGGCCCGGCCTTCGCCGCCGAACCGCTGGGCCTGCCCGACGGCAGGCCAAGGGTGGGCGCTGAATTCACCGGCAAAGCGCGCGCGGTCCTGCTGGCCGATATGGCGCGCCGCCCGCAGGATTATGTCGGGCAGGAGGTCGTTCGCCTCTCTACCATGCCGGTCGTTGCCGATGGCGTGCTGGTGCCGCGCCCGTTCACTCTGCGCGTGTTCGCCGCGCGCGACGCGGATGGCCAGTGGACCGTGCTGCCCGGCGGATTTGCCCGAATCGGCGACACCGCCGATCCGCGTGCCAGCGTTATGGGCGAAGGCGCATGGTCGGCCGATGTCGGCATCCACGGCCCCGACAGGGTCGCCCCCATATCGCTGCTGCCCGACAGCGAGACGATCCGCATCCGTCGCAATCCCGGCACGCTGCCTAGCCGCGTCGCCGACAATCTCTACTGGCTGGGCCGCTATCTGGAACGCGCAGAGGCGTTGCTGGCGGCGATCCGCGTCGTCGTGGGCGCGTCGGTCGATGCCGATGCCAGCGCCGCGCTGGGGCCGCAGACGCTGGTGCGTCTTGCCGGACTGCTCACGCCGCCGGGCGGGCTGCTGCCCAAAGCCCCGCTCAAGCGCGGCGAGCTCGTCGGCCTCGCCCGCGCCGCATTCGAAGGCGGCGAATTTGGCGGCGGCTTGAAGGCGCTGATGGCCGCCGCGCGCGATATCGGCGGCGGATCGCGTGAGCGGCTGTCGGCCGATACCATCCGCCTGCTCGATGCGCCCTTCCCGATGCGCGGCACGCTCGCGGACCGCACCGGCACGCTCCAGCGCCGCCTGATGGCGCTGGCCGGCATCTTCGCCACGCATATGGGCCGCACCGATGCGTGGCGGTTCCACGATCTGGGTCGGCATGTCGAACGGCCCCTGGCTACGGCGCGCCACCTGACGATCTTTGCCGGCATCGACGCAACCACCGACGATCTGACCGTATTGCTCGATCTGTCCGACGCGCAGATCAGTTATCGCCAGCGTTATCCGACCGGCCTCGCGCGGCTGCCGGTGATCGATCTTGTCGCGCTCGATCCGTCGAACCCGCGCGCCATCGCCAACTGTGTGGAGCGTGTCCAGCGGCACCTGAACGATCTGCCGGTGCTAGGCGATGACGGCATGGCCGAGCCGCAACAGGCTGCCGCGGTCGCGCTCGCCGGGCATATCCGTGCGATGCAGGCAGGCGGGCTGGACGTCCGAGCGATCCGCGACATCGAAACACAGCTGGGCGCGCTATCCGAACTGATCGCCCAGCGATACTTCCTGCAAGGCTCCGAGCCCTTGCGCGCGGCGGGGCTGACGCTGGCATGATCTACGACATCCGCCACACCACGCGGTTCGACTATGCCGGGCCGGTGCGCTTCGCCCGCTGCAATCTGCGGCTGGAGCCGATCGCATGGGACGGACAATTGCTCGAATGCCACAGCCTGGAGGTGCGCCCCGGCGGCGAGACATCGACCGCGCGCAATTCGGGGCGGCTGGCGCATGTCACCCGCGTCGTCATCGGCGAACAGGTCCGCGCGCTTGAGATCGAAAGCATCGCGGAAGTCAGCGTCAACCGCGCCGTGCCCGAAATCCTCTTGGGCGATCCGACCATCGCCGAAGTCGCCGCACAAACCCGGCTGAGCCGCGATCCATCACCCACCGGTCCGGCCGAATTCGCCTACCCCTCCCCGCTCATCCCGCTCGATCCCGCTATCGCGGCGTGGTGTGCGGAGGAACTCGCGCCCGATCGGCCGGTGGTGGAGGCTGGCATCGCGCTCGCCCGCCGTATCCAGGCCGATTTCGAATATGATACCGCCGCGACCAATATCTCGACGACTCCGCTGGAGGCATTCACCCTCAAGCGCGGGGTGTGCCAGGATTTCGCGCAGGTGATGATCGCCGGTCTGCGCGCCGCGGGCCTGCCTGCCGCCTATGTATCGGGCTATATCCGCACCTATCCACCGCCCGGCGAGGAGCGGCTGGTCGGCGCCGACGCGACCCATGCCTGGGTGCTGATCTGGTGCGGCGAGGGCCGCGGCTGGATCGGCTTCGATCCGACCAACGGCATCTTCATGGCGGGCGACCATATCGTCATGGCGGTGGGGCGCGATTACGGCGATGTCGCGCCGATCGACGGCATCTTCCTGGGCGCCAATGCGCAGTCGATCACCGTGTCCGTCGACGTCGCCCCCAGAGAACCAGCAGCGTGAGACTTGATCGCCGCCGCATCCTCGCCGACATGGGGCGGATGAGGACGATCCATGGCTGATCCATACGTAACATTGGGGGTGGCGCGCGGCGCGACCGAGGCCGAGATCAAGAAGGCTTATCGCACCCTCGCCAAAGAGCTCCATCCCGATCGCAACACGGACAATCCGAAGGCGGCCGAGCGGTTCAGCCAGGTCACCCAAGCCTATGACCTGCTGACCGACAAGGACAAGCGCGCCCGATTCGACCGCGGCGAGATCGATGGCGACGGCAACCCCTCCGCCCCGTTCGGCTATGGCCAGCGCGGCCCTGGCGGCGGTTTCGCCGGGCGCGGACCGGGCGGCGGATCGTTCGACTTCGGCGGAGAGAAGGTCGATGTGAACGATCTGTTCTCCGATCTGTTCGGCAGTGGCGGGCGCTCCGCCGGCGGCGGCTTCGGCTTCGGCCGGCGGCCCCAGCCAAAGGGCGCCAACATCGCCTATCGCCTGGCCATTCCCTTCGCCGACGCCGCGACATTGAAGACCCAGCGCATCACGCTGGCCGATGGCAAGACGATCGATCTGAAGCTGCCCCCCGGGCTGGAGGACGGCACGCAGATGCGCCTGAGCGGCAAGGGCCAGGTAGGCCCCGGCGGTACGGGCGACGGCATCGTCACGCTGGCGATCGAGCCGCACCGCTTCTTCACCCGCACCGGCGACGATATCCGGCTGGACCTGCCCGTCAGCCTGGCGGAGGCGGTGCTGGGCGCCAGCGTGCGGGTGCCGACGGTCGACGGGCCGGTGATGCTGACCATCCCCAAGGGTTCCAGTTCGGGCAAGACGCTGCGGCTGAAGGGTAAGGGTTTTACCCGCAAGGACGGCAAGCGCGGCGACCAATTCGTTACCCTGATGGTCGATCTACCGGTCGACGACGATGCGCTGGTCGAGTTCGTCCAGGGATGGCCTGGCAAGAACGGTGGCAACCCTCGAGGGAATCTCGGCGTTTAGTGGCGTAATGCAGGACATTTCCCCGCAATCGCCCGAGGAACGCCGCAAACGGCTGGCCGAAGCACGCCACCACGTCAACAAGCAGATCGCCAAGGTACGTCCCGGCACCTACCCCTTCCAGGTCGCCAGGCGCGTGATCGTCGGCGTCTATACCGACGGTTTCGTCCATGCCGGCAACCTTGCCTATCTTGCGCTGCTGACGCTGTTCCCGTTCTTCATCGTCGCCGCCGCCATTGCTCGCCTGTTCGGCCAGAGCGAGGAGAGCCTGCACACCGTGGAGGCCTTCCTGCGCACCGTGCCGCCCAGCGTGGCGGACGTGCTGCAGAAGCCGATCATCGACGTCCTCTCCGCCCGTTCGGGATCGCTGCTGTGGTTCGGCGCATTGGTCGGCCTGTGGACCACCGCGAGCTTCATCGAGACGATCCGCGACATCCTCCGCCGCGCTTACGGGGTGAAGTTCACCCGGCCCTTCTGGGAATATCGCCTGGGATCGATGGGGCTGATCATCGGATCGGTCATTCTGGTACTGATCGCCTTCAGCTTTCAGGTGGTGCTGGTCGCGATCGAACAGTTCATCGTGCGCGTGTTGCCCTTTGCCTCCGACACCGCCAGCCTGATCTCCGCGCTGCGCGTCGCGCCCGGCGTCGCGCTGTTCGCCGCGATGTACATCATGTTCTATTCGCTTACTCCGCGCCGATATCGTGACCGCAAATACCCCAAATGGCCCGGCGCGCTGGCGACGACGGCGTGGTGGCTGGGCGTCACCGCGCTGCTGCCGGTCGCGCTGTCCTATGTCGGCAGCTACGATCTGACCTATGGCAGCCTTGCCGGTGTAATGATCGCGCTGATCTTCTTCTTTTTCGTCGGGCTTGGCGTCGTTCTCGGCGCGGAGCTCAACGCGGCGCTGGCGGAAACGCCCGAAGCAGGGCTAGAGGGTGATTCGGAACCGCCGGACGATCAGGGAGTGACCAAGTGAGCGGGTTGATGGCAGGCAAGCGCGGGCTGATCATGGGCCTCGCCAATGATCGATCGCTCGCATGGGGCATCGCGAAGAAGCTCGCCGAGCACGGCGCGGAGCTGGCGTTCAGCTATCAGGGCGAGGCGATGGAAAAGCGCGTGCGTCCGCTTGCCGAGCAGGTCGGCGCCGATTTCCTGATCGACTGCGACGTCGCCGACATGGCTGAACTCGACAAGACCTTCGCCACGCTGGCGGAGCGCTGGCCGACGATCGACTTCGTCGTCCACGCGATCGGCTTTTCGGACAAGAACGAGCTGCGTGGCGGCTATGTCGACACCAGCCTAGACAATTTCCTGATGACGATGAACATCAGCGTCTATTCGTTCGTCGCGGTCTGCCAGCGCGCGGCGAAGATGATGCCGGATGGCGGCGCGCTGCTGACGCTTAGCTATTACGGCGCCGAAAAGGTCATCCCGCACTATAACGTGATGGGCGTGGCGAAGGCGGCGCTGGAGACCAGCGTGCAGTATCTCGCGGTCGATCTGGGGCGCGACAATATCCGCGTCAATGCGATCTCGGCCGGCCCGATCAAGACGCTGGCGGCCAGCGGCATCGGCGACTTCCGCCTGATCCTGAAGTGGAACGAGCTGAACAGCCCCCTCAAGCGCAACGTCACAATCGAGGATGTTGGCGGCGCAGGGCTGTACCTACTCAGCGACCTCGCGTCGGGCGTGACCGGCGAAACCCACCATGTCGACGCCGGCTACCACGTCATCGGCATGAAGGCCGAAGACGCGCCGGACATCGCGCTGGCGTGAGCTACAACAGCTTCGGTCGCGTTCTGCGCTTCACGACCTGGGGCGAGAGCCACGGGCCAGCGCTGGGCGCGGTGGTCGATGGCTGCCCTCCCGGCATCGCGCTGTCCGAAGCGGATATCCAGCCCTGGCTCGACAAGCGGCGGCCCGGCACCTCGCGCTTCACCACCCAGCGGCGCGAGCCAGATCAGGTGCGCATCCTTTCGGGGATGTATGAAGGCCGCACCACCGGCACGCCGATTTCGCTGATGATCGAGAACGTTGATCAGCGTTCCAAAGACTATACCGAGGTCGCGCGTGCCTATCGTCCCGGTCATGCCGATTACGCCTATGACGCCAAATACGGCCTGCGCGATCCGCGTGGCGGCGGGCGTTCTTCCGCGCGTGAAACCGCGGCGCGTGTCGCGGCCGGCGCCATCGCCCGGCTGATTGTCCCCGAAGTGACCATTCGCGGATGGGTCGAAGAGATCGGCGGCGACGCGATCGATCCGGCTTCGTTCGATATCAACGAAATCGACCGCAACCCATTCTTCTGCCCGGATGTTTCCGCAGCGGCACGGTGGGAAGAGTTGGTGGACGCTGCACGCAAATCGGGATCGTCGCTGGGCGCAATCGTCGCGTGCGAGGCCAGCGGCGTCCCCGCCGGCTGGGGCGCGCCGATCTACGCCAAGCTGGATGGCGAGCTTGCCGCCGCAGCGATGTCGATCAACGCGGTCAAGGGAGTCGAGATCGGTGACGGTTTCGCCGCCGCCCGGCTGACCGGTGAACAAAATGCCGATGCGATGCGGCCGGGCAACGAAACCGGGCCGCGCTTCATGGCCAACCATGCCGGCGGCATCGCCGGGGGCATCTCGACCGGCCAGCCGGTGCGCCTGCGCGTCGCGTTCAAGCCGACCAGCTCGATCCTCACCCCGGTGGAAACTATTACGCCCAGCGGCGAGGCGACCG
>Ga0193742_1001844_pt1 | contig 12405 bp, 12 predicted proteins | sample L2c1metaG_FD_165511 | JGI IMG/M metagenome (GOLD analysis project Ga0193742, IMG submission 165511) | Soil microbial communities from a riparian zone of the East river system, Colorado, United States - L2c1 | ecosystem: Environmental > Terrestrial > Soil > Riparian zone | place: USA: East River... | reverse complement strand
ACCCGGAGCCGACTTCCACCCCACCCTCGACCTTCCCCACACCGAGATGATCGTCCGCAAAGGTTTCCGTCGCCAGATCGACAGCTACTCCGCCTTCCTCGAAGACGACCACACCACGCCGACCGGACTCGCAGGCTACCTCCGCGAACGTGGCCTCAAGCGCCTCTTCCTCTGCGGCCTCGCCTATGACTTCTGCGTGCGCTACTCCGCTGTTGATGGAACTAATTTGGGCTTCGAATGCATCGTGATCGAAGATGCAACACGCGCGGTAGGTCTGCCCGGATCAACCGAGGACGCTCACAATGCCTTCGCAGAAAAAAACATCCCACGAATCCCCTCCCCTGGATTGCTCACGCGTTAGGACGTATTCAAATCCATATTTTTTGGGGAAGGTATGTGGCCTGCCGGCCGGCCCGCTACGCGCGGGGCGGTCACTTCGTGACTCGTGTATCCCCTTCGGGTGGCGCTCCCTTTTGGTCGCGATCAAGAATCTTGATGCCGACCAACGGGAGGCCCACGGCGAAGCCGGTATACAAGTCACGAAGTGACCGCCGCCCGCGCAGGGCGCACGCGGGGCAGCGCATTCTTCTCGTCAGGAGAGCCCCAACTCCTCCGCCCGCTCCTGCATCGCCCTCAAACAATTCCCAAGATGCTCCTCCAGCGGAATCCCCAGCAGCTCCGCACCACCCGTAATATCCTCGCGCTTCACCGCCCGCGCAAAGGCCTTGTCCTTCATCTTCTTCTTCACGCCAGCTACTTCGACATCGTTGATCGACTTTGACGGTTTCACCAGAGCGCACGCCGTCAAGAAACCCGCCAGCTCATCGCAGGCGAACAACGCCTTATCCAGATGCGAATCCCGCGGCGTCCCCGAGTAATCCGCGTGCGCGAGAATCGCGTGCAGCACCGGCTCCGGCCATCCCAACTCGCGCAGGTGCTGCACCCCGACAAACGGATGCTCCTCCAGCGAAGGGTGGCGCTCATAGTCCATATCGTGCAGCAGCCCCGCGCACGCATACGGTTCAGCGTACGCATCGGCCTCGGCGCCGCTCAATCCCAGGCGTTCAGCCTCGCGTCGCCCATACGCCTCCGTGCAGACCGACACCGCCATCCCATGCTTACGAAGCGACTCGCCCTTCGTCCATTCCTCCAGCAACGCTCGCGCTTCGCTTCGTCCTAAACCCTCACTCATCCTCAAACCCTCCTAGGCTCTAGCCTCTGCTTCCACAAGTTACTATTTTGGTTCTCTTCCGGGTTTTTTAGGCATTTTACTAAGAACCGGCGGTTTTCCTCTTGACTCTCAAGGAACCCCAGTGTCACTCTAGGCACATCACCTGCTCCGTTATCGGACATGTGCTGCGGTCCCTGCTCTGGATCCGCCCGCGTCAAGACAACTTATGGCAACCATGATGGCACCCGTCGAGCAGCGCGAGGTTTTGCGTTGCGACCACTGCAGCCTGGTGCAGTTCCGAACAGCAACTTCGCTGTGCCGGCGCTGCCACAAATCGCTCGAGGTGGAAGAACCCGAGCCAATCCCAGCCCCCCTGTCCATCGTTCCCCAGGTCACGTCCTCGAACGATGGCCTGCAAGTCGCCACCGCGGTTCGCGACCTTCGTCACGTCCGCAATCTCTCCCAGCGCCAGCTCGCGGCCCGCATGAACGTGCCGCGAACCTACATCTCGAAGATCGAGAACGGCAAGGCGATGCCGACCCTGTCCTCGCTCGATCGTCTGGCCAGGGCCCTGCAGGTCGACATCTCCACTCTGCTGCGCGACTCCAATACCCGCCACCGCGACGAGACCGCAGTCCTGATGGCCGATCCGTTCCTCGCTGAGATCGCCGCCTATACCTCGCAGCTCGATGCCCTGCAGCGTTCGATCTTCCTGAACCACGTTCGCGAGCTGGCGGCGGGCCGTCGCCGCTCGGCATAGGCCGTAAGCAGAACTTGCCATAACCACCTCCGTGTCGCGCCCGATCGCTCCAGCGAGAAGGCGCGACACCCTCCTCACAAGCGAGCCATGGCGTCTGCGCCTTTTCAGAAAGGCAGCATAAGTTACATCCGTCTCAGTCAGCAAACAGCCGTTAGTGCGCAGTCACCAGCTTGCCCTCGATATCGCGAACCTCAACCGGTCCCAGGCCGGCATCCTTCAGGCCGGGCTCGATCTTTGAGCGGTCGCCTGCCGTGACAATTACCAATTGATCAGGATGCAGGTATTCCTTCGCCACACGCGCAACGTCCGCGGAGGTCACCCCTTCGTACTTCTCCGGAAGCCTGGTGTAGTAGTCCAGGGGACGGTTGTAGAGGAAGATGCTGTCCATCGCAGCCGCTATGGTCTCAGCCGTCTCGAACACTCCCGGAAGCGAGCGCATCGAGGCCTCCTTCGCCGCAGCCAGCTCTTCGCTGGTCGAAGGCTTGTCGGGGAAGCTGCGGATCTCCGACATCAGCTCCTTCGCCGCTGGCGCGGTCACGTCCGTGCGCACCAGGCCTCCCGCATAGAACGTTCCACCTTCGCGATACCGGAAGAATCCCGATCGTGCTCCATAGGTGTATCCGTGGACCTCGCGCAGGTTCATGTTAATGCGGCTGGCGAAGCTGGCGCCCAGGGTATAGTTCATGACGTCGAGGACCGGCGAATCGGGAGAGCTCTCGGGAACTCCAAGCCCGAAAGCGAAGAGCGCCGTCTGCGGCGCACCAGGTTTGTCGATGATAACGACATGGGTCCGCTGCGCAGCTGGAGCCGGAGGAATCGAGACCTCGCCCGCTCCCTTTCCGTTCCACTTTCCGAAGTACTGCCTCGCCACCTTCTCTGCTTCGGCACGAGAGATATCGCCGGACAGCACCAGCACAGAATCCTGCGGACGGTAGTGTGCCGCGTAGAAACCTGTGATGTCCGCCGACGTCAGGCTGCTGATCGTCTCAGCAGTCCCTGTAGAGGTCAGGCCATAGGGCTGATCGCCGAAGATGAGCTTCGGTCCCACCCGCAGAGCCATATTCTGTACGTTGTCCGTCTCCTGGCTGATGCGAACCAGCAGCTGCTTGCGGCGGCGCTCCACATCCTCCGGCCGAAAGCCTGGATGCTGGGCAACATCGGCAAGCAGATCGAGTCCCTCCGATGCATGAGCTGTCAGCACGTTCATGGAGGCGACGCTCGAGTCCATGCTCGCATTCACGAGAATGGTGGTTCCGATTCGCTCCTGATCGCTCGCCAGCTTCGCGAGATCGCGCGAAACGGTGCCGTCGCTCATCAGCTGCGCCGTCAGAAGAGCAAGTCCGCTCCTGGCCGCCTCATTGTTCTCGCTCCCGGCCCGCGACACGACCTGCGCCGACAAAACCGGCAAGGCATGTTCTTCGATCAGAAGAACATTCATCCCATTGTCCAGCTTGAACTCCACCGGCACAGGAAGATGCAGGGCTGGAGCAGGTCCGGCGGAGGGCTTGTTCTTGCGCCAGTGCTGCGCCGTCTCGAACTCCTGCGAGTAGGGGTTCGTGATCTTTACCTCCGCATCCGTATTGGCTGGACTGCGCGGAACGTCTTCGAGCTCCTTCTTCCCGGGCACGCAGTAGACAACTACCGCCGATTCCTTCGTCAGGTATTTGACCGCGGCAGCCTTCACGCTGGCCATGGTTACCGCCTCGGTCATGGCGATGTCCTTCGGCAGGTAGCCGGGATCGTCCAGGTACTGGTTGTAACGGTTCAGCGTATCGGCGACTCCACCAAAGCCTCCAAGCCTTTGAAGGCTGCGGATCTTTCTGGTAAGAGCCAGCGCCTTCGAGGCTTCGACCTCTTCTGCTGTTGGACCCTCCTGCTGCAGCTTCGCCAGCTCGCTCCAAACCGTCGCTTCCAGATCTTCGAGCTTCACTCCTGGCTTTGCCGTGATCGTGCACTCTACGATGCCCGTCAGCTTGAGAGAATCGGCCGAACAGCTGACCTCCTGCGCCTTCTGCGTCTTGTAAACCAGCGCCTCGTCGAGCCGGCTTGCCTTCGCGCCGCCCAGGGCATGGTCCGCCGCTTCCACGCTGTAGGAGTCCGGCGTGAACGCCGCCGGGGTGAGCCAGGCGATCGTAAGCTGGGGAAGCTGAACCGTATCGGTCACGGTGGCGCGGCGCTGCGATGCAATCGGAGGCGTTGCAGCGGTCACCGGCTCGACCTTCGCTCCCGCGGGAATCGGTCCAAAGTACTTCATCAACATCGCTCGAAGCTGCTTCGGATCGAAGTCGCCCGCAATCGTGATCGAGGCATTGTTCGGCGTGTAGAACTGCTGGTGAAAGTCGCGCACATCTGCGATCCGGGCCGATTCGATATCGGCATGGCTGCCGATTACCTCGCCGTAATAGGGATGCTCCTTCGGAAACAACAGGTGATACACCTTCTCTTCGGCGACGTAGTAAGGGTGCCCCTCGCCCTGCCGCCGCTCGTTGCGGACCACGTCCCTCTGATTCGTCAGCTTCTCGCGGTCCAGACCCTCCATCAGGAAGCCCATGCGATCGCTCTCGAGCCAGAGCGCCAGCTCCAGCTGATTGCTCGGCATGGTCTCAAAGTAGTTCGTGCGATCGAAGCTCGTCGTCCCGTTGACGTCGGTGGCCCCGGCCGACTGCACATATTTGATGTGAGCCTTCTCTCCCACATGTTCGGAGCCCTCGAACATCATGTGCTCGAACAGGTGCGCGAAGCCGGTGCGTCCGGGCCGCTCGTTCAGAGGACCGACGTGATACCAGAGGTCTACTGCCACCAGGGGCAGATGGTGATCCTCATGCGTGATGACCGTGAGCCCGTTGGGCAAGGTATACCTTTCGTACTTGATCTCCGGCAGCTTGTGCGGCGTCTGACCCGTTACGAAGCTCCCCACGCTTAACAGAATCGCTAGAGTCGACAGGCACAGATATCTCCCAAACGAATTTTTCAAAGGGCTTCTCCTTCGATATATCCTCATGCATCGAATAGCAAAAGAATACGCCACCCGTTAGTCATGCCACCCCGTATGACTTCCGTTCATTGCGCAGCCCACTCCGGTGTGCTAGCGTCATGCTTTGTGAGGTCGTTTTTGCAGTCCAATTTGCCTAGCCGCGTGCACGAGCTCTCTGCCGAGGAACAGAGCATCTACAGGCAGCTCGATCCCTCCCGCATCCCACAGCACATCGCCATCATCATGGACGGCAACGGCCGCTGGGCCGGCAAGCGCGCGCTCAAACGTTTCCTCGGCCACCAGCAGGGGGCCGAGAGCGTCCAGTACGTCGTCGAGACCGCCTCGCGGATCAATCTTCCCTGGCTGACCCTCTACGCCTTCTCGCTCGAGAACAACCTTCGACGCCCCAAATCCGAGGTCAGCTTCCTCATGAAGCTGCTCAAGAACTACCTCATCGGAAACGTCAAGCGGATGAACGACAACAACGTCCGCATGGCCTACATCGGCCGAACCTACGACCTCCCGCAGGAGGTCCAGGACACCATGCAGTGGGCCATGGAGTCCACCGCCAAGAACACCGGGACCACCCTGACCCTCGCGCTCAACTACGGCGCCCGCTCCGAGATCGTCGATGCCGTCCGCCGCATCCTGACCGACCTCACTACCGAGGCCCATACCCGCGGCTGCTCCGTCGAAGACCTTCTCGGGGCCGGCGCGCTTGACTCTCTGGATGAATCCACCATCACGCGCGCACTCTACACCGCGACCTGATCGTCCGCACCTCCGGCGAGCAGCGCATCTCCAACTTCCTCCTCTGGCAGATCGCCTACTCGGAGATCTACATCACTGATCGCCTCTGGCCCGACTTCCGCGGCACTCATCTTCTCGAGGCCATCGCCGACTACCAGCGCCGCGACCGCCGTTTCGGCGGCTTGAACGACAACTCCGACGAGAAGATCGACACGCTTCAGCCCGTCTCCGAGCTCGAAAGCGAGATTGCGAACGAACTGGCTCCGCCTCGCGAGTTTTCCCGCCGATAAACCTCCCTCCACCTCATACGTTCACCGTATGATCCATCCATGCAGTCACAGACGCTGGCAGGAATCGCACTGCTCTTTCTCAGCTCCTTCGCTTCCTTGCTCGGTCAAGCCACGCTACCTTCCTCCGGCACTTACATCCCTCCGCAGCTTTCGCAAAACTCCATTCTCGACAATCCCGGAATCCAGAAGGCGTTCGCACATCTCTACACCGGCGATCTCCCCGGCTTTCAGACCGAGCTCCTGACACAGGCCAAAGCCGGCAATCCCGCAGCACAGCTTATGCTCGGAACCCAATACGTTCCAAAAGAGACGTTTGCACCACCCAGCATCTCTGAAATGCAAGCCGGCAGGGATCAGTCGCAGCCAAAAACTATCCCTAACACAAATATTTCCCCGCTGTCTAAGGTCTTTCCTCCGTCTTACTCGGAAGCACTCAAAGTGGTTGACCCTCGCCTCAGCCCAGGGCTCCGGGGAAGCCAGTGAGCTTGTTGCTCAAATCATCCTGCGCATGCTCGATAAGCATCAGACCTCCACCTATACAGTCACCGACGCAACCCATTACCGCAGCTTGGCGGTTCAGCAAGGCTACGATCTTGAAAGTGCTTCCGTGCGCTGCCTTCGACTCACACACAACACCCATACGCTCACCTGTCCCGACACCCGTATTCCAGATTCCTGCCCAACTCCGGACGAGATGCAGGAGCTTCGCGTAGCAGGTCTCACCGGCACTCTTGAACCGGAGGGTGGCACATCAGGCAGTATGACGACAATTTCCATGCATCCGGGCGGTCCTCCCGCGCGCGCCATCGTGATCATCGACCACAACGTCGACGCCGAACAGCGGCTTCCTCTGCCTCGTCACGCCTCGACGATCTATGTGCAGCAGGCCAAAGGATGGCTTGCCTTGCCCAAAGACGGCCCCGCACTCAGCCGAGACATCGTTCTCATGCCGGGGCAAGATGCCCTCAACGCCGTCATGGTCTACATCCAGAATATTGATGGCAGCCATAGCGGCGGTTACTGCACACGATCCATCGGTCCTTTTTCGCGTTGACGTTTGATCTTGCGGATAGGATCTTCAGCTCCTGAATCTTCCTCAATCACTGCACCCTCCGGCCGCTGCTTTAGCTGCTGAATAAAATCGCTTGGCGCCGGCCGGATGCTGGCAAAGAGCGGATCGTTGCGATGCATCAGCGCGACCTCGCCAAACAGTTTCAGTCCGACGCCGAAGCAGCCGTCGCTGCATTGAATGGCAGCTTCGACTGCAGCCGCTCCTCAATCGCAAGGATGTCGTCATGGTTGGCGGCATAGAAGCTGAGGCTCTGGCCGTGGACCGACTCGCCCTTGGCATCGCTCAGCTTCTCCACCGTGACCCTGTATCGGAAGCAGTTCACGCTAAATCCTCTCGATCTGCTTGGCCGCGGCATCGATGATGTCGGTCACGGTGTTGATCTGCTCCGTCGTCAGCGATCCCATCTTCATCCGCAGCGCCATGCGAAGATTCTCGACGGCCCGCTCGATCTGCTGGGGACGCTGAGTGGCATAGTGCGCCCTGAGATTCTCGATTCTTGAAAACAGCGCATCCACCGTGGCCTTGTTCTCGGCCAACGCCTTCGCGCCCTCTTCGGTAATCGTGTACAGCTTTCGGGTGCCTTCGGTGACGACGCTCGCGTGACCCATCTCCTCCAGCATCGTCAGCATCGGGTAAACCACGCCCGGGCTCGGGGTATAGTTTCCGCCCAGACGCCCCTGGATCGACTTGATGATCTCGTACCCATAGCTGGGCTTCTCCGAGATCAGCTGAAGAATCACGTACCGCAGATCTCCCGAGCCGAACATACGGCCCTCTCCGCGCCCGCGACCCCTGAATCCGTGACGGCCGGGGCCAAACCCGCCGCCGAACTGGCCGCAGAATCTCTCCCGCCGCTCATGTTGATGTTCTTCTCCGCGAAACTCTTCGCCTCCGCGGAAACCTCTGAAATATTCGTAGTGCATAGATTTACCTCTCATGAAACAAACAATATCGAGATATATCTTTATATGTCAAGACTAGTTTTTACCAACCTCAAACTCAAACCCTATCCCCCTGCGTTTTCTTAGGGATATACTGGGTTTGGCCTCCAATGAAGCGTATTCTTACCGCTGTCGTCCTCATCCTTGTTGTCTTTGCGCTGCTCTTCTTCGGCCAGCTCTGGATGCTGACGCTGGCTGCCGCTTTAGTCGCCGAGCTGGCCGCCTACGAATACCTCAAACTCGCTGCCGTAGGCGCTGAGGCCCACGACGCGCACCTGCGCATCCCCACCTGGTGGATGGTGCTCGGCACCGCGCTCGCCTTCGTGGTCACGCTGCCCAACTTCCCCGTCGAGGCGCAGCTTCCCGTCCTCAGCGCCCTCACGCTGATCCTCTTTGTCTGGAACGGCTTCCGGGCCCCGCTGATCCAAGTCCTGCCTGACACCGCCCAGGGCCTCTTCGGTCTCCTCTGGATCGCCTACCCGCTCACCCTCATCCCTCTGCTCTGGAAGCAGGAGGACGGCCCCGCGCTGGTCCTCTTCCTGATGGTCTGTGTCTGGTCCGGCGACATCGCAGCTCTCTACATCGGCAAAGCCTTCGGCCGTCACAAGCTCGCCCCTCGCATCAGCCCCGGCAAGACCTGGGAGGGCTCCATCGCCTCCATCGTCGGGAGCATGCTCGCTGCCGGTCTGGTCCTCTGGGCCAGCGACGCGCTTACCGCGCGCGGCAACATGATCCTGCACATCACGGAGCCCATCTGGCAGACGCTCGTCCTCGCTGCAATCGTCAACATCGCCGCCCAGCTCGGTGATCTGCTCGAGTCCGCGGTCAAGCGCGGAGCCGGCGTAAAGGATTCTGGAACCATGCTCCCCGGCCACGGTGGAATCCTGGACCGCATCGATGCCCTGCTCGTAGCCGCCCCGGTGCTCTGGTTCTGTCTCATCCTCATGGACCGTTTCGGCCTGGGACGGTTCTAAACGCCAAAGCACCAAGGTTAATAATTCCCAATTATCAGTAATTTCTGTCATGACAGAAATTACTGATATTATAGAAACATGATCTTGACCGCTTCCATGAAGCAATTCATCCTGCACTGGGGAGAGATGGGCGCACGATGGGGTGTCAATCGAACCGTCGCCCAGGTTCACGCTCTGCTCTACCTCTCTCCTGAATCTCTTACCGCAGAGGACATCGCCGAGACGCTTTCCGTCGCCCGCTCGAACGTAAGCACCAGTCTGAAGGAGTTGCAAAACTGGAATCTCGTCCTGATCGACAGCCGTATCGGCGACAGGAGGGACTTCTTTCAGACCTCCGGCGATGTTTGGGAGCTCTTTCTTACCGTTGTCGAGCAACGCGTCGAACGAGAGATCCTCCCCACCCTGACCATGCTCCGCCAATGCGCCATCGAAGCGCAGGCTGAGCGTCCCGCGCAGCCCATCGTCGCTACACGCATCGTCGCCATGCAATCTTTTCTTGAAGAGATCCATGGTTGGTACACCCAGATCAAGACGCTGCCCGCCGCCAGCCTGCGGTCTCTCATCCGCTTTGGAGGCGGTATCACTCGAATACTCCCAAAGACAAAGAGGCGGAGGTTGGACTGATGGCTACACTCCAGGCACTCGCACAAACCGCTGCAGAGGCTACGGCCACTGCCTCTGCCAGCTTTCAACGCTACTACGAAGAAGCCGGCCCGGACTACGCATCCTGGAGCCCCCATTTCAACATGCACTTCGGCTTCTTTCGGTGGGGTATCAATCCCCTCGACCGCGAAGTCATGCTCGATCAGATGAACCAGGAGATCCAGCATCGTTTGCATCTCACCTCCGACTCGACCGCGCGAGTCCTGGACATGGGTTGTGGCCTCGGAGCAACTTTACGCAGCTTCGCAAGACGCTTGCCCCAGGCCGACTTGAATGGCATCACTTTTGTCCCGTGGCAACTGGAACAAGGCCGTGAACTCAACCGATCTTGCCCCGAGGGTCAGCAACTCACCCTGAATCTCTGCGACTACGAACATACCCAACAGCCGTCCGAGTCCTTCGACGCGGTTTACGCACTTGAAAGCAGTTGCTACGCCCGCGGCGCGAACAAATCTGCCCTCCTCAAAGAGGCACATCGTCTTCTTCGCCCCGGTGGCCGCATCGTAGTCGCCGACGGCTTTCTTGGTCCGGGCAAACTGCGTGGCATGCAGAAAAGCCTCTATCGCAGACTTTGCGAATGTTGGGTGATTGACACGCTGGATGAGATTGAGCCGTTTACGCGCGAACTCGAGCGTCTCGGTTTCCGTGACATCCTCGTCGAACGGACACAAGCACGCGTCACCCCTTCTGTGCTTCAGGTTCCATGGGTCACAATCAGATTTCTTCTGACAACCGTCCTCTTAGGCGAACGCAGAATGACCCGCGCTCGCTGGAACAATATTCTGGCTCCGATCCTGCTGCCGTTCGTCGGCTTTCCGGTTGGCCCAATGGCCTACTACATCGTCAATGCCACTCGCGGCTAATTCTGGCAAACCCGCTCGGCCCCCAATCTGCGAAAATAGAACCCGTGAAAAAGCTCGCCATCCTCGGCTCTACCGGCTCCATCGGAACCTCCACTCTCTCCATCTGCGAGTCCTTCCCCGACCGCTACCTTCCCATCGCGTTAGCCGCAGGGCAGAACCTCGAGACCGCCTTAGCCCAGTGCCTCCGCTGGCGCCCCCGGATCATCTCCATCGCCACCGAGGAGCTCGCCTCCCAGCTCCAAGCCCGTCTCAAAGCCGCCGGCGTCAACGGCATCGAAGTCGTCCACGGCACCGCCGGAACCGTCCGCGTGGCAACCCTGCCTGAGGTCGACTTCGTCGTCTCCGCGATCGTAGGAGTCGCCGGACTTGACGCGACCTACGCTGCCGTCAAGGCCGGCAAGACCATCGGCCTCGCCAACAAGGAGTGCCTCGTCGCCGCCGGCGAGCTCATCATCGCCGCGGCGAAGGAACACAACGTAGCCCTGCTCCCCATCGACTCCGAACACAACGCCGTGCACCAGTGTATGCGCGGAGGAGAGGCCCGCGAGGTCCGCCAGATCTGGCTCACCGCCTCCGGTGGCCCCTTCCGCAACACTCCTCTCGCGGCCTTCGAGAACATCACCCCCGCCCAGGCCCTTAAGCATCCCACCTGGGTCATGGGCCAGCGCATCACCATCGACTCGGCCACCCTGATGAACAAGGGCTTCGAGGTCATCGAGGCCTGCCGTCTCTTCTCCCTCCCGCCCGCTCAGGTGCGGGTCACCATCCATCCGCAGTCCACCGTCCACTCCATGGTGGAGTTCATCGACGGCAGCATCCTCGCCCAGATCTCGGTCACGGACATGCGCCTGCCCATCCTCTACGCCCTCGCCTGGCCCGAGCGTGTCGACGCCGCCCCTGCTCCCGGCCTTCAATTCGACCTTAGCTCCTTGAGCCAGTTGGACTTCTCTGCTCCCGACCTCGACCGCTTCCCCTGCCTGCGCCTCGCCTACGAGGCCGCCGAGACTGGAGGAGAGGCCTGCATCGCCCTCAACGCCGCCGACGAGATCGCCGTCGCCGCATTCCTCGAAGGTCACCTTCCCTTCCTCGGCATCCCGCGTACAATAGAAAGAGTGCTGCAACAAACCTCAGGCCACTGTCCTTCGTCTGTCAAAGAAGTGCTCGAAGCTGATCTATCGGCAAGAGCGTGTGCCCGTGATGTCATCGCCCAACAGTTCTCCGGCGTTCTCCGATAAGCCGCACCGATTCTCCGATCGAGGTCTTTCTCTCCCATGTCCACCATCATTCAATTAGGCATCGTGCTCGGCATTATGGTCCTCGTGCACGAGTTCGGTCACTTTGCCGTCGCCAAGCTCTGCGGCATCCGCGTCGAGGTCTTCTCCATCGGCTTCGGCAAACGCCTCTTCGGCTTCCGCCGCGGCGACACGGACTACCGTCTCTCCCTGCTCCCGCTCGGCGGCTACGTCAAGATGTCCGGTGACAATCCCGGAGAAGCCCCCAACGATCCCGGCGACTTCAACGCGCATCCCCGCTGGCAGCGCATCCTCGTCGCCCTCGCCGGCCCCTTCGCCAACTTCATTCTCGCCATCGGCCTGATGACCGGCGTCTCGATGCTGCACAACGAGGTGCAGGAGTTCCTCTCAGGCCCTGCTCACACCGACTACATCCCGGTCAACACCGCGGCGTCGCGTAGCGGAATCCTCTCCGGCGACCTCATCCTCCACTACGACACCATCGAGAATCCCACCTGGGACCAGGTCGCTATCCGCTCGCTTCTGAACATCAACCAGACGATACCGTTCTCCTATCAGCATGACGGCCAGCGCGTGGACACCAAGCTCCTCGTCGAGGCCAAGGACGGCGCGGATAACTTCTCCCTCGACCGCCTCGGTCTCATCCCGAAGATGCAGAACGTCCCGGTCCAGGTCGATGGACTTGAGCCGAACA
>Ga0193742_1001843_pt1 | contig 12409 bp, 10 predicted proteins | sample L2c1metaG_FD_165511 | JGI IMG/M metagenome (GOLD analysis project Ga0193742, IMG submission 165511) | Soil microbial communities from a riparian zone of the East river system, Colorado, United States - L2c1 | ecosystem: Environmental > Terrestrial > Soil > Riparian zone | place: USA: East River... | reverse complement strand
AAGCGTTCGGCTGCCGTAACTGGAGCCGCGGTCATCACCTGCGATATATCAGCCATGCGAAATGCAAGGCCTGAGCAGAAATTGAGCCCCGTCAATGCATCCGGCTCCTAGATCTGCAAAATAAAATCAGCGGTAGCCTTCCCAGCTGTCGCTGCCCTCCCCGGGCGTTTCCTCCCCAGACTTGGACCGCCGGCGAAAGTCGCGGTCCTTTTTTCTCCTTAAACACGTTGCGGGACTGCGGATGCTTAAAAATTGATCCGATCATCAATCCCCGACGCCGATCCATTCGCGCCATACGGTCAGCAGAGCCGCCATGATCACCGGGCCGAGGAAGAGGCCCACCAATCCAACCGATTCGATTCCGCCTAAAATTCCAATCAGAACGGGCAGAAAGGGTAGCTGCGCAGTACCTCCGATCAGCGCCGGTTGAATGAAATTGTCGCCGAACAGCAACATCGCCGCGCCGAAACCAAAGAGTCCTGCGGCTGCCAACAATGTACCACCTTGAAAAGGCAATATCAGAGCAGCCGTGGCGAGCGCGACCCAGGCACCGAGCGGCACCATCGCCAGCGCCATCGTCAGCACTGCGAACAGGAGTGGATGTGGCACTCCGGCCAGGACATAAGCGATACCGATAACAGCGCCCTTCACGATCGCAGCTGCCACGGTCCCGTTCACTGTGGCGGCGCGGGTTGCATCTGCGACTTTACTTACCAGGCGCGCGCCGGGGTTTCCGAGCAGGCGCTCAGCGGTGGCGAGCGTGCGATCGGCCAGCCATGTGCCGTCGCGAAGCACCAAAAACAGCGCGATCAACGTAATCACGAAGAGAAACAGACGGTGGAACAACGCACCCCCAAGAGTGCTGGTCCAAGCCGTAAGATCTTCAATGTTCACACCGCGAAGCCATTCCACCAAGACCTCCGGATTACCAAGGTTGGACCGCCACCAGAGATCGAGGTACGCACCGGCAATCGGCAGCTGCGCCAGCCAGGGCCGGGACCGGCGCGCCACTCTTCTGCAATTGATTGAGCGCTCGCATGACGGCGTTACTTCTCTGCGCGATCTGATGCCCGTCGATACGACGGACGCGAGAAGAACGAGACCGGTCAGCAGCGTAAACAGCAACGGAGCTACCGTTGGAGAACAGCCTCCGAAGACAACGCCCGCGAAACGAACGTAGAGTGGCCAAGCGGTGATGGCGATCACCGCCGCCCAGGCCAGCGCCACCAGAAAATCGCAAGCGACCCAAAGCGCCAGAAGCACTATCGCGATCGCAATGATTGTCTGGGCCGCCGCCCGCGCGCGCGAATCGAAAAGCGGCGCCGGCTGCTCTAACGTCCGAAGTTCGCCTCCATCATTGCTCGGCATCAGTCCATGGCGCTGCATCGGCGATCGGCTCCTCGTCGTGCCGACATATTCATTCAGTGCAGCACAGGCTACATCGCACAACTCTCCCCACGTTGACGGATGTCAACTACCAACCTTGCCGCGCGCCCCGTGAGCCTGGGCCCGCAATTAGCGCGTATCGACTTGACAATCATCATTGTGTTCAGCGGCCGATCTGAAGTCGATTGCTCGAACGGGATATTCGGGGTCGCACCATGGAACCGCTGACTGAATTGCCAGACCTGAATCGCATCCTGCTGAACCTCGCCCGCTCCAGGGAATTTCCTGACGGCTCGTCACGCCATGGATACGATTTTATTGCGCCCCTCGATTCCCACGGACACATCGATCCGGTGCTGTGGAAGAAGTATCGGGACTACTGTCGGGTTCGGCGATTTTGGGCGGGCGAAGACGACGAGGTCGGTCGTCTCGTTCACAAGCCTGGTGGCGCCGAGCACGCGCGCTGGGTTTTCGACTACAATCCCAACGAGGATGGCGACGATGAAGCCGGCTACAAATTCGGCAAACATGCTTTCTTGCCGGGCGAGTACGTCTCGATTAGCGGACAGGAGGGCAAGCTCCACACATTCCGCGTCGTCGCAGTCGATCCGGTCGTGCTGTCGATGGCCCTGATCAAATCGTTCGAGCTGGAAATCGAGGTGTGAAGGCCGCCATGATCAAGGACGTGATGGTTCGGCTCGATGGGACATCCGGAGACGACGCGCGACTGGCTGCCGCCACCCAGATCGCTCAGATCTTCGAGAGCCACATCACGGGCCTGTTCTTCAATGTTGTTCCGGACGGGTTCAATGGCGTCGGCGCCAATCAAACCACCAAACCGCCTGACGCTGCCAAGCAGGCCGGTGATGCCACCGAAACCATGCTGTTTCAGCGCCTCACACAGCTGCAACAGCCAACCAACCTGCGGGGTTCGACGTGACCGGCGAACTGGATATTTCCGAGTCCGCTTTGCCGGTGGCACGGACCGCCGACACCTTCGTCGCGCTGCGGCCGAATGGCCGCGCGAACGAACCGAAGGGGCTGATCGAAAACCTCCTGTTCGGCACCGGACGCCATCTCTTCCTGGTTCCCGACGACTGGAACGGCTTCACACCCCTGGACAACATTATCGTGGCCTGGAACGGAAGCCGGGAGTCGGCGCGCGCGCTTGCCGAAGCCCTGCCCTATCTGCACCAGGCGAAAAAGGTCGGCGTTCTCGTCGTGGAAGGTGAGCATCAAACCAGGGCGGACCCGCTGAAGGCCAATGATGCCGTGCAGCACCTCCGGCATCATGGCGTCGACGCCGTCAAATATCGCGCCGTCGGCGAGGAAGACGATACCGCCGATATACTGGTAGCAGAATGCAAGAGCCTTGGTGCAAACCTGCTGGTGATGGGCAGCTACGGCCACTCAGGCCTGCACGAGTTGTTGCCGGGCAGCACGACCAGCCGGCTCCTGCGCATCTCGCCATTCCCCCTGCTCATCGCCCATTGACACCGCCGCGTCTGCCGCGGTTTCGCCCATCGACCCGCAAAGGATTGACAGTCGTCAAGGTGACGCCATGAGCCGCATCATAGGTTGGCTCGGATAACCTAAGTTTGAGAAGTCAGCCAGGTGCCAAAGGGCATGCCGCGCGGAGGCGCTTCGCGTCGGCTCAGGGACAGGTCTCGTGGGCACAATCGATCCAAGAACTGTCATGTGGACCAGGGCCTGCGAGATGATCGATCGCGCCGAGCGATTGCATCGCCAGTTCTTCCAGCCCGTGACCGCGCCGGTCCATGACCACTGCTGGGAACCGCCGGTCGATATCACCGAGACCGATTCCGAAGTCCTGATCACCGTCGCGCTTCCCGGCGTTGACCGCGGCGCGGTGAAGGTGACGGTCGATACCGACCGGGTTTTGGTCGAGGGCTTTCGCGGTCCGAGTGCGATGCCGCGCGGCAGCCTCGTTCATCGTCTTGAAATTCCTTACGGAAAATTCGAACGCCAGATCACTTTCCCGGCCGCACGCCTCCAGCTTGGCCAGTCGGAGTTTGCCAATGGCTGTCTTGTGCTGAAGCTCTCCAAACAGCCCTTCATGGAAAGACGGATCGATGTCTGATGTGACCAGCGATTCCGGCACCGTGCCCAATCAAAACCATCCGGCTATCCCTGAGGATACGACGATCATCCTGCCGGTTCGCAACATGCTACTATTCCCGGGCATGGTACTGCCCTTGACCATCGGCCGGCCTGCTTCGATCGCAGCGGCCCAGGAGGCGGTTCGAAGCGGCCGCAAGATCGGCCTGCTGCTGCAGAACGACCCCGCCATCGAACAGCCTGGACCAGAGCATTTGCGGCGCGTCGGCACCCTTGCCGAAGTCTTGCGCTATGTCACTTCCGAGGGAACTCATTACATTATCGGTCGCGGCTTGCGACGATTCCGTGTCGAGGAATTTCTGTCCGGCTTTCCATTTCTCGTCGCGCGTATCAAGGAGATCGGCATCTCCGAAGTGATCACGCCGGAGGTCGAGGCGCGGGTGAGCCTGCTCAAGGCGCGCGCCCGCGCTGCGCTCCAATTGCTGCCGAACCTGCCGCCGGAGATCGCGGCAGCCATCGATAGTCTGGACTCGCCATCGGCACTCGCCGACTTTCTTGCCGGCGTTATCGATATACCGGTTGGCGAGAAGCAGGATCTGCTCGAGACATTCGACGTCACGCAGCTTCTCGACAAGCTTCTGGGAATACTGGCGAAGCGAATTCAGGTCCTGCAACTTTCGAAGGAAATCGGCGAGCAGACGCAAAACACCCTGTCATCGCAGCAACGCGAACACATTCTTCGCGAACAACTGCGCCAGATTCAAAAAGAACTCGGCGACGACGACGTCAAGTCCACGGAGCTGAAGGAGCTTGCCGAAAGGATCGAGAAGGCTGGCATGCCGAAGGAGGCCGAAGAGCAGGCCCGGCGGGAATTGAAACGGCTGGAACGAATGCCGGAAGCTTCGCCCGACTACGGGATGACGCGGACCTATCTCGAATGGCTGGTTGAACTGCCCTGGTCACAGCTCGATCCGGAGCGCATCGATATCGCGGAGGCGCGGCGCATTCTCAACGAGGATCATTATGCCCTTGAGAAAGTGAAGCGGCGCATTCTCGAGTATTTGGCCGTGCGCAAGCTCAATCCGGATGGCAAGAGTCCGATCCTTTGTTTCGTCGGCCCTCCCGGCGTCGGCAAGACCTCGCTTGGTCAAAGCATCGCCCGCGCCACCGACCGCAAATTCGTTCGGCTCAGCCTCGGCGGTGTCCACGACGAAAGCGAAATACGCGGGCATCGGCGAACCTACATTGGCGCGCTGCCCGGCAACATCATCCAGTCCATCCGCAAGGCCGGGACGCGAAACCCGGTGTTGATGCTGGACGAGATGGACAAGCTGGGCGCCGGATTTCATGGTGATCCCTCGGCAGCATTGCTGGAAGTTCTCGACCCCGAGCAGAATGCGACGTTCCGCGACAACTACCTCGCCGTTGCCTTCGATCTCTCGAAAGTCCTGTTCATCGGCACCGCCAATGTGGTGGACAATATTCCGGCCGCGGTTCGCGACCGGATGGAAGTCATCGAGATGCCGGGCTACATCGAGGATGAAAAGCTGGCGATCGCAAAGCGCTATCTCGTGAAGCGTCAGTTGGCATCGGCGGGGCTGACCGAGGAACAATGCAAGGTCACCGACGACGTCCTGCTCTCCATCATCCGCGACTACACGCGTGAAGCCGGCGTGCGAAGCCTCGAGCGCCGGATCGGGGCGATTTGCCGGCACGCCGCGATGCGCATAGCCGAGGGCAACGCCACGCACGTCGTCATCAAGGTCGAGGATCTTCAGGCAATACTGGGCCCGAAACGTTTTGAGCAGGAAATCGCCATGCGCACCAGCGTGCCGGGCGTGGCTACCGGTCTCGCCTGGACCCCCGCGGGGGGCGACATTCTATTCGTCGAGGCGACCAGCATCCCCGGCCGCGGCAAGCTGATCCTCACCGGCCAGTTGGGCGAAGTGATGAAGGAAAGCGCACAGGCCGCTCTCACGCTGGTCAAGTCGCGCGCCGCCGAATTCGGCATCGATACGACTGAATTACAGAAGTCCGACGTGCATGTTCATGTTCCGGCCGGAGCTATCCCGAAGGATGGACCGAGTGCGGGTGTCGCGATGTTTCTGGCGCTGACGTCGCTCCTGACCACGCGCACGGTCCGGAGCGATACAGCGATGACCGGCGAAATCTCGCTGCGCGGCTTGGTGCTTCCGATCGGCGGCGTGAAGGAGAAAGTCCTGGCGGCGATCCAGGCCGGGATCACCACCGTGATGCTTCCCGCTCGCAACCGCAAAGACATCGAGGACGTGCCCGAAAATGCGCGCAACCGGATACGCTTCGTGTGGCTCGAGCGCGTTGACGATGCGATCGAAGCCGCTCTCAATCCGCCGCAAACCCGCGAGCCCGACATGCCCAGCAAGACACACACGGCGCCGGCGGAAAAGCGGGTAGCGCGCTCCCGGTAGCTGGCGGGACATGATCCTGGACGCAGCGTCACGCATTTGGTCTCCGAAATTGACCATCGTCAGCGCCGTGACGGGCAATCTCGTTCATGGAGGCGGAAAACCCACCGTGAGATCGCCGTCATGCTCGATCATACCCGCAATGTCTTCGTTCCCAGGCATCACACGATGCATGTGCCCCGCACGATGTTCGCCGCGGCTATCGACCGCTTTGGCGGACCGGACGTGATCACCGGCCATGCTCTGCCGGTGCCGCCGCTTGATGCCGATGAAGTCATGATCGCTGTCGATACCGCCGGCGTCGGCCCATGGGATGCTGATGTCCGGGAAGGAAATTATGCGCCCCGCAAGCCGCATTTTCCGCTGGTGCTCGGTTACGATGGTGCCGGCGTCATCGCCGCGGTCGGCTCGCGGGTGCGGCGGCTGAAAGTCGGCGACGAGGTTTATTCCTACAACTGGGACAATCCGAAAGGCGGCTTCTACGCCGAGTATGTCGCGGTGCCCGCCGACAAGGTCGCGCCGATCCCGAGGCGATTGGATCTGCGGCATGCCGGTGCGATCCCGATCACGGGCTTGACGGCGCTGCAGGGTATTGACGACGCGCTTGGATTGAAAAAGGGCGAGACCATCATCATTCACGGCGCGTCGGGCGGCGTGGGAACGCTCGCCGTGCAATTCGCAAGACTACGTGGCGCGCGCGTATTCGCAACGGCATCCGGAAAGGAAGGCGTCGAACTGGCGCTGGAGATGGGCGCGCATGCGGCTGTCGACGGCAAACGCGTCGTCGATATCGACGATCGGGCGCGCCGCTTCGCACCCGACGGCGTCGACGCTATACTTGCACTCGCCGACGGAGACGCGCTGGAGAAATGCCTGAATGTGCTTCGGCCCGGCGGCCGCCTGGCGCATCCGAATGGGATCGAGCCCGTGCCGAAGAAGCGGCGCGGCATGGAACTGATCCGTTATGACGGTATTTCGGGAGTTCGCGAATTCGAACGCTTGAACGCCGCGGTGCAAACCGCGAGGCTCAAGGTTCCAATCGCAGAATGCTACCCCCTCGCCCGCGCCTACAAGGCGCACGAGCGCCTCGCCGAGGGTCACGTGATCGGAAAGATCGTTCTCGCAGTGCACGAGTAGTCGTCGCGATTGCTATGATTTGGTAGTCATAAGACAACTACAGCGGCCGGCGACCAACGGTCGATCACTGAATATTTGTTCAGGCATACCGGAACGCAAGGCTGCGGCCCGAATTGGCCCTTATGCAGCGATTCTATTTCCATCGGTACGTGAGCGGATGAAGCCTGTGCCCACGCCGTTCGCCGGACACCCGCCGTCCTGCGGAGAACGATCCGCCCCGCGACCAATGCTACCTCGCCACAAGTGTCCGACGGCAAACACACCCTCTGTGTGATCAGCGGGAAAGTGACCATAAAAAGACATTAAGGCCTCAGGCCGTGTGGCCTGGGTCGACGTGCTTCGGCGTCTTCTTTTCGCGCTGCGGCGGCATCACAAGCGCCCTCCCCGCATCGCGGAGAGGGCGTTAAAAAGTTTGCGTCAGTTCAGCTTCCGTTTCGGGATCGGCGCCTCGAACTGCGCGATCTCGGCTGTTTTGGGCGCCTTGCCGTTGAAGGTCAGCACATTGCCCTCGGCTGAAATGAGGACGCGATCGCCATCCACAATTTCACCGGCGAGGATCATCTCCGCCAGCGGGTCCTGCACATGGCGCTGGATCACCCGCTTCAGCGGACGCGCGCCATAGGCGGGATCCCAGCCCTTGGCCGCCAGCCAGTCGCGCGCCGCGGCATCGAGCGTGAGCGTGATCTTGCGCTCCTCCAGAAGCTTCTGCAGCCTGGAGAACTGGATCTCGACGATCCGGCCCATTTCGCTCTTCTGCAGGCGGTGGAACAGGCTGATCTCGTCGACGCGGTTGAGGAATTCGGGACGGAAATGCGCCCGCACCGTGCCCATCACCTGCTCGCGCACCGCCGAGGTGTCCTCGCCTTCCGGCTGGTTGACCAGGAATTCCGAACCGAGGTTCGAGGTCATGATGATCAGCGTGTTGCGGAAGTCGACGGTGCGGCCCTGACCGTCGGTCAGGCGGCCGTCGTCCAGCACCTGCAGCAGCACGTTGAAGACGTCGGGATGCGCCTTCTCGATCTCGTCGAACAGCACCACCTGATAGGGCCGCCGCCGCACCGCTTCGGTGAGCGCGCCGCCCTCGTCATAGCCGACATAGCCCGGAGGCGCGCCGATCAACCGCGAAACCGAGTGCTTCTCCATGTATTCGGACATGTCGAGGCGCACCATCGCGGTCTCGTCGTTGAACAGATATTCGGCGAGCGCCTTTGTCAGTTCGGTCTTGCCGACGCCGGTCGGCCCCAGGAACATGAACGAGCCCATCGGGCGGTTCGGGTCCTGCAGGCCGGCGCGCGAACGGCGCACCGCGGTCGCGACCGCATGCACCGCCTCGGCCTGGCCGACCACGCGGTTGCCGAGGCTGGCTTCCATCCGCAGCAGCTTGTCTTTTTCGCCTTCCAGCATCTTGTCGACGGGCACGCCGGTCCAGCGCGACACCACCTGCGCGATGTGGTTGGCGGTGACCGCCTCCTCCATCATCTCGCCGGGGTTTTCCTTGGCCTCGATCTCGGCAAGCTCCTTCTCAAGCTCGGGAATCCGGCCATAGGCGAGTTCACCCGCGCGCTGGTACTCGCCGCGGCGCTGCGCGTTGGCGAGTTCGATGCGCAGGGCGTCGAGCTCGCTCTTCAGCTTTTGGGCGTTAGAGAGCTTGTTCTTCTCCGCGCTCCAGCGCGAGGTCAGCGCCGCCGACTTTTCCTCGAGCTCGGCGAGTTCCTTTTCCAGCGATTGCAGGCGGCTTTTCGAGCCGGCGTCGCTTTCCTTCTTCAGCGCTTCCTGCTCGATCTTCAGCCGGATGATTTCCCGGTCCATCGAATCGAGTTCTTCCGGCTTGGAATCGACCTGCATCTTCAGCCGCGCCGCGGCCTCGTCCATCAGGTCGATCGCCTTGTCGGGCAAGAACCTGTCGGTGATGTAGCGGTTCGACAGCGTGGTGGCGGCCACCAGCGCCTTCAGGCCGCGCAGGATCGAGATAGTGTCCTCCACGGTCGGCTCGGACACGAAGATCGGCTGGAACCGGCGCGCCAGCGCGGCATCCTTTTCGACGTGCTTGCGGTATTCGTCGAGCGTGGTGGCGCCGATGCAGTGCAACTCACCCCGCGCCAGCGCGGGTTTCAGCAGGTTGGACGCATCCATCGCGCCGTCGGCCTTGCCGGCGCCGATCAGCGTGTGCATCTCGTCGATAAACAGGATGATGCTGCCCTCCGCCGACGTGACCTCCTGCAGCACGGCCTTCAGCCGCTCCTCGAACTCGCCGCGGTATTTGGCGCCCGCGATCAGCGAGCCCAGATCGAGCGACAGCAGCTTCTTGTCCTTGAGGCTTTCCGGCACGTCGCCATTGACGATCCGTAGCGCCAGGCCCTCGACGATCGCGGTTTTGCCGACACCGGGTTCGCCGATCAGCACCGGATTGTTCTTGGTGCGGCGCGAGAGCACCTGGATGGTGCGGCGGATTTCCTCGTCGCGCCCGATCACCGGGTCGAGCTTGCCGTCGCGCGCCGCCTGGGTCAGGTCGCGGGCATATTTCTTCAGCGCGTCATAGGCGTTTTCGGCCGTCGCGCTGTCGGCGGTGCGGCCCTTGCGCAGCGCTTCGATCGCGGCATTGAGGTTTTGCGGCGTGACACCGCCCTTGTTTAGAATGCGCCCGGCCTCGCTGTCTTTCTCCAGCGTCAGCCCCAGCAACAGCCGCTCGACGGTGACAAAGCTGTCGCCCGCCTTCTCGGCGGCCTTTTCCGCGGCGTCGAACGCACGCGCCAGTTCCGGCGCGAGATAGACCTGCCCAGCGCCGCTTCCGGAGACTTTAGGCAGTTTGTTGAGCGCGTCTTCGGTGGCTTTGAGGATGGCGCGGGAATTGCCCCCGGCGCGGTCGATCAGACCGCCGGCGAGGCCCTCGCTGTCATCCAGCAGCACTTTCAGCAGATGCAGCGGCGAAAACTGCTGGTGGCCGTCGCGGATCGCCAGCGACTGCGCAGACTGGATAAAACCGCGCGCCCGCTCGGTGTATTTTTCAATATTCATGGCTCATTTCCCTCAGCCTGCCGCTCCGCCCCTAAGGCACGGACACGGCATCTTCATTGGGCTTTCCGCCGGCCGCATTGACATTCATCAACCAGCATGCGGTCGGCGCCGCCGACGCTCACGCCAGCTTGAGGCAAATGTGGGAACAAGCCGGAGTGGCTGATGCGAGGATTGCCGCCGAACACAGTGCCAGCGCCACAACACGAAGCGACCGGCGAAACTTCGCCGGATCCGGCGCGCCGGGAACGCCGCGCGATCCAAGCTGCTCGCGCTGAAGATCATCTTCGGACTTTTCGGGTACAATTCCGTTCAGTGGCCGTTATTTGCTTATGAGGCTCCACCTCCGTCGCTCCCTAGAAGCTTACCTAGGCGGCCTCAGTTCACTTGCAAGCCAGCCAACTGCGTCGGTCCTGAGTGGGTCGACGGGAACGGCGAGCGTTTCAAAGCGGCCGCACGTCGAGCATTCGAAGGTGAGTTCTTGATAACCGATCGCGCCCGGAGAATTCCTGCCTACCCTCATCGGATGTTTGCACTTGCGGCACGATGGCCGCTCCACGGTTGCGCGTTTTACCAACGTATCAAATCGGTCTGAGGACATCGGTTTCATTAGCCACTCTCCATCGGCACTCCGCACGCACAATCGATAGCCGGTACGCGTTAGTTCCAAAAATTTGAGTTGTGCTTGCGTTACTTTCGTTTCCAAGCCCTAGCAGCTAAGCGGACGGGTGCGCTATGTAGTAATGCTACGTACAGTAGACGCGCGCGCGTCACCTTGACCCCTGTCACCGGAGTCGCCTGCCGCCGGACGGAAGCGTATACTTGGTTTGGGAGGAGGCCATGCTTCGCCGCATCGGACCACGGCAACAGGAATGCCTTTCGCGAGCGATCCATTGCAGGGAGCTCGCTCAGTTCACGACCGACCCCAAGAGCCGCGCCGAATATCTCAAGATGGAACGAAGCTGGCTTCGCCTGGCTGACAGCTATCAATTTTCCGAACGGCTCGATCTGTTCGTGGCCGACAAGGAACGCACCAGAACGACGGATTGAGAATTCATCTCTGGCGCCGCGCCAGGTCCTCAGCCAGTTCAAACGCTTCGGCCTGACGCTCCGCGGCCCGCCACACCTCATTGTCGCTTGATGGGAACCGCCTGCCCGGAAGGCTATTAGATGTCCATGATGGATGTCCCGCCTCCCCCGAGCAGGCGCCGCAAAGCGAATTCCGGACCATCCAAGGCGCTGGCCGATAGGCCGGGCGACGATTCCGCGTTGCGTCAGACCGGCATTCGCTTCATGGGCGATATGCCGTGGGGGACGCATGTCTGCCTTTTCTATGAAACTCCCCAGGATTTGCTCGACACCGCCGTTTGCTATTTCGAGGCGGGATTGAAGAACAACGAATTCTGCGTATGGGCCGTTTCTGATCCGATTTCGCTGCAGAAAGCGGAGAAAGCCCTGCGTCACGCTGTCCCGGGTTTTGACCGTCATCGGGCGGCAGGGCAGATCGAACTGATCGAAGGCGGCGAATGGTATCTCAGGGGTGACGAGTTCGATCAAGCATTGGAAGGAGTTTTGCGAGTACGAGTACGAACTCGATCGATCTCTGGCCAGCCAGAAAATGATCGTGCTCTGCACCTATTCATTGCAGGCAAGCAGGACCGTCGACATGCTTGACGTGGCACGTGCGCATCAATGCTCCATCGTGCGACGGAAAGGCAATTGGGAATTTCTGGAGACTCCCGAACTCAAGCAAGCCAAGCAGGAAATCAGGAGGCTGAACGGCGCGCTGGACACCCTGTCGAAACCGTTCCCCGGACATGACACTTTGACTCCAAGAGAGCGTATTGCGCTGGCTCAAATCATCCGGGGTGCCTCCAGCAAGGAGGCCGCACGTACGCTCGGCATCAGCCCGCGCACCGTTGATTTCCATCGAGCCAATCTGCTGAAAAAGCTCGGCGCCAGGAATGCCGCTGATCTCGTGCATAAAGTTCTCGGCGAATAGCGCCCCTCACGGCCGCTCATGACCTGGCCGTGACTTGGGCGTGACTTGGCCGTGCAAGGGATCGATGCGGGGCCAAGACTGGAAAGGGCGCTTTTTTGATGGGCGTCAATGCGCGCACATAACCCTCGCGTTAGACACTACCGCACGTCAATAGATCGAAACCAGGTTGCGGGAGCATGTCATGACCAGCACCACTATCAACAGTGGCTCTGACGTTCGATCCGATTCTGCAAGCGGGGGCCTCGCTCAAAATTGGTGGCTGTTCACGCTGCGAGGCGTGTTGGGCATTATCTTCGGATGCATCGCGCTGATCTTTCCCGGTCCAACGATGCTCTCGCTGGTGATCTTT
>Ga0193742_1001841_pt1 | contig 12417 bp, 21 predicted proteins | sample L2c1metaG_FD_165511 | JGI IMG/M metagenome (GOLD analysis project Ga0193742, IMG submission 165511) | Soil microbial communities from a riparian zone of the East river system, Colorado, United States - L2c1 | ecosystem: Environmental > Terrestrial > Soil > Riparian zone | place: USA: East River... | reverse complement strand
CACATCGCCTCGGAGCGGCCGCCCTGGGCCACCGGTTCTCGGAGGAGACGGCGGGCCTCGATCGTGAGCTTGGGGCGGTGACGCTTGAACAGACGGGCGGCGTCGGCCTTGGGAAGCTTGAGGTCGGGCAGGTTCTCGGCAACGTCTCGGGGGGTCTCTACCTCGCGGACCAGGTCGTAAATGCTCGATGCGGCGTACTCTGGGCCATCGCTCCACAGGAGCCTGACGAGGTGCCGGCGTTCGCGTTTGTTGTTGTAGCTCCCAGGCACCCGCAGCACCTTGGTAGAGGACCAGCCACCGCGATCGGCCATCGTGTAGTACGTGAGCTTCTGGTTGATGGCCTCTAGCTGCGCGGGGCGTAGCGGCCTCGCTAAGAGCCACAACGCCTGAAACCGTCCCGGAGAGGTCTCCCAGGCTACGGTGGGCTCTAGGAAGTCCGGGAGCTTGCCAGGATTGACCTCATCCAGGTCAGCGTAGAGCCACCTCCCAGGCTGAACGACCTTGCGGAGCCGGCGGGGCTCCAGGAAGAAGTTGGGACAGAAGTACAGGTCATCGAGCGTGGGTAACGTGACCTTGCCCTGCTGTGGAAGATCCTCCCACTCTTCGGTGTCCCAATCCTTGGTGCTGAGGAAGGCAACTCCGGTACCGTGTTGCTGCCCCCAGGTGCTACGGAGAAACTTGATAGCGGTGCGCTGTGACACCATCACCTCCTAGGTAAACGACGAGGGTCTAAGTATAGACCGTGCACACATCTAATAGGCGGGCCGGCCAGCCCGGAGGGAGGTTCCTGACCGACCCGCCATGTGCTAACCTAGCAACGGAAACCCCCCATAGGTCATCACCCCCTCTCGTCGTCTGGCGGAAGTCTGGACAGGAGCTGGATGCGCTCGTACGCCGAGCTGGCAATCGCGACCCCGGCGAGGATGATGGCGAGGCCAGGGAACCCGTTGGGCAGGACTACCGCCATGGGGATTCCGACCAGGACGAGGACGATGCCGAGGTAGAACAGGAACTTCACGGGATGTCGAGCGGGTGGGGAGCCGAGCCGGTGAACTTCGCGACGGCGACCAGCTCCCGGATGAGGGAGGCGAACGCGTCGATGGTGAGGTTGCCAATCTTGCGCTCGTAGGGCTCGACCATCTCCCGACGCTGGCGCTCGGCGGCCCGGTAGGCGGGGTTCGTCGTCACGGTCACCAGCTTGTACGTGGGGTTGACCGTCGAGCGGTTGGTCTTCTTCCACCTGGTCGGGGCCGTGTTGATGATGTCCGGGATCAGGTCCCTGAGGGCGTTGCGCTTGCGGGGTCCGGTCTTCCGGTGATCGTTCCGCTCGATCATGACCTCTCGGATGATCCCCGACGTGCAGGGCGGCTCGTAGCTGATCTTGTCGTAGCCGAGGATGTAGCTGGTCGCTTCCATGATGCAGATCTGCTTGTAGACTTCCACGTCCTCGGGGGTGTACGGGTTGCCCGCTCCGTCCATGACGGAGGTCTTCATGACGAAGGCGAGCTTCTCCGGCACCGGCTCTCTCGCGACGGCAAAGGCCGGGTTCTCGATGTTGTTCACGCTGCTACTCTCCTTGTGGGACGTAGTTCCGGATGCGCTTCCGCGGCGTCGGCTGCTCGTTGGCCTGCCTCAGTCGCGGTCCACTCCTGGTTGTAGCTCCAGGTGCCGGGGTTCCTCATGACCAGGCCCCGAGCCTCCAGCCACCGGAGCGACTGGTAGACGCTCTCGCGGGTGACCTTGGGCCAGACCTGCGGGTCGGACGGGTCGGCCAGCTCGTTGAAGCTGCTCGTGAGGCTCCCAACCGTGTGGATCGTGTCATCCAGGAAGGTGAGGATCTCGAGCTGGCGGGTGGTAAGAAGGGCTTGGTACCTCATCCCTCGGGGCCGAAGTGCTCGTGGCCCTCGGTGTCGACCCAGAGTCCGCTGCCGTCCTCTCCGATGTTCTCGGTGGATTCGACGATGATCCAGCCCCGGTTGTCCTGCCGGCTGACAGTCTGGGCGTGGATGTCTTCTTCGAGCTTGGCAACCATCGAGGATATGTGGTTGAGAGCGTGGAGCCAAGTTGGGACGTCTCGGTCATTGGCTCCTTGCACCATGCGTTGCAACGATGCCAACTCCCTGTGGATGGGTGCCAGGCGGCCCTCCTCTCCCGTGTATCCGTGGTAGCCGGCGAGGTAGGCGATCTGGCCAGGGGTTAGGCCGACCACATGGACTGGCTCCACAGAGGAGAGAGGCTCGATGACAAGGCGGTCTGGGAGGACAGTCACCTTGTACTCGCCGGACGGAACGTTGGCCAGGCTCATGGCGTTGCTGAGTTTCGTCAGCTGCCTGATGCCCAGGGAGAACGCCTCCTTCGCAGCGGCGATGTCTTCTGGGTTGTACTGCATGCTACCCCCTGTCTTGAATTTCCTTGCCTTCCTAAGGAAGTCTATAGACATGAGAGTCCCGTGTCTAGCGGTCCAGGATAAAGGTTTATACCGCACAAAAGAGGCCGCGTCATCAAAGATGCTGTAGACGATGACAGTTAGCACACAAGGTACGGAGATTGCGCTTATGATTATTGGATTTGTCTCCGTCTCTGTGATGCACATCTAGTTGCCGGGGATGCTCTGGAGTAAATCCACAGCGTTGACAGACCTCGCCCTTTTGTGAGCGGTAGACTACCCGCCGCCTAGTAGAGGTACAACGCCACCCCGTAGAGCGGGTAGAGTCTCTGCGCAAGCTTACCCGCCCACAGGACGAGCACAGGCCGGTCCTCGTGTCCTCATCGATCTCCAGCAGCCGATGTTTCCATCTCCGCAAAGGGCACCGCCTTTCTTGATCACGAAAAGGGGGGCAGCAACCGAAGCCGCCACCCCCCTCGTAGTCCGGTTCTCGGTCGGGCTACTCCTCGTACTCCTTGGCGATCGCCTTGGCGAGCTTGACGAAGGTCTTGTTCTTGGCGCTCGGCCAGTAGTACCGGCCGTGCTCCTCGTCCTTCTCGATCTCGTTCTTCCGGAGGTAGACCCGGACGTCGCGCCCGGTGATCTCCAGGTCGGCGATCTCGGAGGCGGCCTCGGCGAGCTCGCTGGTGCCGACCCCCCCGGTGACCTCCTTGGTCGTGCGGCCGGCGGCGCCGGTCTTCTCCTTGGTGGAGGACTTCTTGGAGCTGGACTTGGTCGAGGCGGTGGACTTCTTGGAGCGGGTGCGCTTCTTGGGCGCCTCCTCCTCCTCATCGTCCTCGTCCTCATCCTCGTCCTCTTCGTCCTCCTCCTCGACCTTGGCCTTGGTGCGGCGCTTGCGGGCCGGCTTCTCCTCGGCGGTCTTCTTGGCGCGGGAGCGAGTGCGGCGCTTGGGCTTCTCCTCCTCCTCGTCCTCGTCCTCCTCGACCTCCGGCTCCTCGACCTCGTCGTCGTCCTCCAGCTCCTCCAGGCCTTCCAGCTCGTCGATGTCCTCGTCCTCGGCGACCTTCTTCGCTGCTGCCTTCTTGCGGGCCATGAACTGCTCACTCTCCTTGGAGTTTGTTGGTAGTCGGTACAGCTTGTGTAGCGTGAACTTCTTGCGTCCACTGCCTGGGACGCGAAGGGTCTTCTTCCTCGGTGGTCGATCCGTTGTCTGGGTGTAGACCTCCCCTGACTGGTGGACGTAAAGGGCGAACCACTTGTAGTATACCACCTGTGGAGAGCTAGTCGCCCCTAGCCTCCTCATCACCTCTAATTCGCGCTGCGTTAGAGGGACGGTGATAGTTGGATTGGCTCCATGGAGCTGCCACGTACGGAAGATCTTGTCGTGGAGCCCGCGGAGGAGCGTGCCCTCGTACTTACGAAGCCGGTCGATTGCTCGATGGGTCTCGTATCTGTCGAGAGTAACTGACGGTGCTAGTCTGCCATTGGCCACTAGTCTCCCTGTGAGAACCGGATTACTTGCCTAAGGGACTCTATAGTACATGGGACCAGATGTCTAGCGGATCTGAAAAGCCCTGCTATTGAAGGGTTTTCTCTCTATGACAGTAGAGCGATGAAGCAGGATGAAGTAAGGTAAAAGGGAGGCCTAAACCCTAACTCCACACAAGGAGGAGCATTGGCAGAAGAACAGCAGCCGGAGCAGGATCCGGGATCACCGTACACCCAGGAAGAAGTCGGCGGTTTCCAGGCGGTGATACTGGAAATCGACGCAGCCAGCGCAGACCTCGGAGACTTCATGAGGTGGTGCGCGACGCAGGGGGATCTGGAAGACGAAGAGCACGTGGAGATGTTCACGAACACGCTCAACTACGTCTACTCCTACTGCCGCTCCAAAAACGACCCACCGATAGAAGGGACAGCAGAAGATGGCTAGGACAAGTCAGGCCCACATCTCGCTGGAGGCGAGTGACGAGGCGGAGTTCGATAGCCTCACGCGGCACCTGACGCACGGAGCAAGGCAGGCTCTCAGGAGTACTCGCGTACAGGAGACCCAGCGCAAGAAGGCTCGCAAGCTCAACCGGAAGGTCGGGACGGGAAGCCACACCCGACGAGGAATGCCGGTAGGCTAACGTGCTGAAAGTCTGGATCTGTGGAGGCACGGACTACATGGACGAGCAGAAGATGCGCCGTGCCCTCAAGAAGATCACGGACTCTCGGGGAGTCATAAAGGTGCTCGTGGGCCACGGAGGAGCCCCGGGCGCCGACTCTCTGGCCGAGTGGATCTGCCACGACATGGGTATCCACAGCTTCATCTGCCGAGCACGATGGAAGAAGTACGGCAGGAAGGCCGGCCCGATGCGCAACCGGGTACTGTCGCGAGAATTCGACCCGCACGTAGTCCTCGCCTTCGGTGGAGACCGGGGGACAGCGGACTCCGTGGAACTAGCAACCAAGGCTGGAAAGAAAGTGTACAGATTCTCGTGAACAAGGAGGTGAAGTGTACGCGGTAAACAACGCCCCTGACCGAGCACGATGGGAAGTGCTCTGGGTGAAAGACGGAAAGATTCAGCGCCACGAATGTGGCACCGATCTCGGGGAAGCCATCAGGGTCTACACCCTGGTGAAGGGGAAGCGCGCTGGCGCAACCCTCCGCTGCAAGAACATGGGCTTCCCCCCACCCGAGGAACTCCAGCCGCGTCTGGTAAAGTATAAGCAGAAGGTGGAGCTGCCCAGGCCCAAGATCGTTCGTCGGGGCGGGAAGCGCTATCGCCAGACCCACGAGGTCATCGTCAAGGAAGGGCGATTCGTGCCCATGAAGAAGCGGAACGCGGAGGGTATCTGGTGGTGTCCGTACTGCCGCGAGCTTCGCCGCTTCGTGAAGAAGAAGGTGATCGGAGTCCCGGCCAGCAAGAACGGGAAGGTGATCCGTTTCAAGGAGCCGGGCATGTACTGCCCACTCTGTGGCATCAGTCACCGGGATCACAACGTCCGCAAGTGGAATCCCATCGCCATCAAGGTATTCTACGATCTGGAGCAAGCGCACACCAGAGCGCCTGCCAGAACGGCAGCATCGAGAAAGACCGCCAGACGGCGGAAGAGAGCGAGGGGAGAGTGATGAAAAGACCCGACCGGTGCTCATCCTGTGGAGAATCCACAACGGCGCATACGGGCACCTACTGCCAGGAATGCGGTGAACCATTGACGCAGGAGTATCTCCAGAGACAACGCGAGGAGGACGAGAAGGATCTGGCACCAAGGGTCAAGAGGCCAGCCTGATGCTTCGAGATCTTTGCCGTCGGTGCAGGAAGCGCCTCCTGTGGAGCGGAGGTCACCAGATCTGCGCCAACAGGAAGTGCGAGAATTACGGGAAGCGGGACACCGGGGATGCATGACGAGGATCAACGTCGTGCCGAGGTTTGGGCCTTGGCAAATGACGACAACCTCCGAACGCTACTTGTCTGGAGACGGGTCAGGGCTCGCGCTGAAGCAGGAGGTTTCAACGGGATCGTGATTCAGGATTATCGCATCGCGGATGAAGTCCTAGCAAAGCTGATCGAGAATGCCTGATAAGCCGCCACCTTTCGTGATTCACGTTCGTCGAGGAGACGGGCGACTCAACTACAAGATGACGTTGTGGGAGCTGATCGCGACTCAAGTCTATGAGATGTCCTGGAGAGCGGCGACTGACTTTATCCACCTGCAGAACAACAGGCCGGATGACGCACCGCTCATCGACACCCACAGCAACCGAGAGCTGGCTCTCAAGCTCCCGGAACGAGACAACCCGCTCCTACCCACTCTCACAATGCGAGTGGCCCTCGATGGGAAGTGGCAGGAGATGGACGCGCAGCAAATAGGGCCACAGGGACTGGACCCCAACATGTCCAGAGCGAGGGTTGTCACCCTCGACCTCGTCGACAGGAGATAGTACATGGCCGCAGCAAAAAAGCAGACCAAGATCGTCGTGATGCTCGATCGCGAGAAGACGACGAAGAACAAGCAGCGCTTCGAGGAGCGAGGCCGCGACAAGAAGGAGTGCATCGGCATTCTCTACACCGACAAGGTAAACGTCGACGAGGCTCTGGGCGAGCCGGACTCGCTCAAGGTCACCATCGAGCCGGGGGACTGATGGGGAAGCAGATCATCGATACGGGTCAGCACATCACAGACCACCCGTTCGTACCGACCACGGAGTGGTGGACTCGGTGCAAGGTCTGTCACCTCGCAGAGGCCGCGCACAAGTCATCGGTCCTCTCGGATCCGGCGGCGCACGTCAAGGATCTCGTAGGCAATCTCGGGTTCCTGAACTTCCAGAACGTGCCCAACGAGTCCTACGCCCTGGGAGGCTCCGCGGTCCTCGCCCTGAGGGGTCTACGAGCCATCCGGGACCTGGACATCTACGTCTCCCCCGAGTTCTACCGTCAGTTGCTCGGTTGGAACTGGACCGAATGGGAGCCGAACCCCCACGATCCTGTGGGTTTCAACCGACAGAAGTATCTCATGAAGGTCCAGGACCACATCACCTGTACGGCCGCCCGGGAGTGGAAGCACCAGGGAGCGCCCCAGCGGATCGAAGTCCAGGAGTTCATCACGGAGCCCGAGATGGTGGAAGGCTTCCCGTGCATCCCACTGCACGTCATCTTCGAGTGGAAGAAGATCGTTGGCCGCCCGAAGGACGTGCAGGACATCCAACTCATCGAGGAGTTCCTGTCCAGATGATAGACCAAGCACGATACGTCTCCATCGATCTGGAGACCGGCGGGCTCGATCCCACCCTCCATCCCATCACCGAGGTGGGGCTCGTCATCGAGTCCTACGAGTACGCGGACCACATGGACCGTCCCGCGAGAATCGAGGAGGTGACCTTCTCGCTTCCCTTCGACACCACGGCCTGCAGCCCAGAAGCGCTAGACATCCAGAGATACTACGAGCGTCGGGGATTGAACGACTACCCACCCCAATGGACTGCTGGCAGAGCGGCCGGCTTTCTCCACGAGGTTCTCGATGGCGCACACCTGGTTGGCAAGAACCCTTCGTTCGACGCCGGCTTCGTCGAGACACTCTGCCGCTCCTTCGGGTTGACACCGACCTGGCATCACCGCCTCGTGGACGTGGGGGCCTTGTACTGGGGCTACCACAATGGGCTCTACCGCCACTACCTAGGGACGGTCGAGGACCTACCGCGGGAGATCATCACTCTCGACGACCCGCCGAACTCGGCCAAGGTCGCAGAGCTGAGCGGTATCGCTCTCCCCGAAGACACCAGGCACGCAGCCCTCGTCGATGCCAGCTGGGCCTACCGAGTCTTCAGGAAGGTGGTACCCCGTGGCTAAGGTTTACGTCGCCGGCAAGTTCGAGGACTACCACCGCGTCCGTCACATCCAGGAGATGGCCGTCGAGGTCGGACACCAGATCACGTTCGACTGGACGCAGGACGCCGAGAAGATCCTCGTTCACAAGTACGTACAGACGGACGAAGAGGCCATCGCCAACGCCGAAGCCGACGTCCGAGGCGTCCGGGAGTGTCACGTTCTCCTGGCCATCTGGCACCCACAGGTCTACGGCACCATGATGGAGATCGGAATGACGCTCTACCAGGACAAGCCGATCTGGTTGCTCGGCAGCTGGAGATACTCCGTCTTCTGGCACCGGCCGAACGTGGTCGAACTCCCGCTCTCCGCGGACGTCATCCGTCGGGCCTTGGAGGAGATCTACGTCGGATGACGAAGCTCGTCTTTAAGACGAAGCCGCGGCCGTACCAGGTTCCCGCCCTCCGCAAGATGATTGCGAATGGGGGTGGGGGCCTGTACGTCCCTATGCGGTGGGGAAAGACGTGGATCGCGATCAACTGGTCAGCGGCCATGGCACTCAAGAACTTCCCCGGCACGGTGGTACGAGTTCTCATCACCTGTCCGAACGATGTCAAGGCCGAGTGGGAAGAACAGATCGATCTGCACTGTCCCATCGACTACCGGATCCTCAGCCACCCTACTGTGGAGCGAATGGTAGACCCCCGGAGGACGGAGCCGCGACTCGACTTTCACATCCGCAACTTCGAGGCGATGTATGCCAGGCAGGCGGATGAACTCAGCTTCGACAACAACACTAGGGCCTGGACTTCGGTAACCGACACGGCCCTCTTGGCCTGGCGACCTCATCTTCATATCGTCGACGAGGTACACCACTTAGGGAACCCTTCAACAAGGCAGTCGGCTAAGACCTCTCAGGTGGCTAGGACAGCCCACCACAGGCTGATGCTGACTGGCACTGCCTTCCACAGGAAGCCGTTTTACATCTTCGGCCAGTTCAAGTTCTACGACCCGAGCATCTTCGGTACCAACTTCGGGTCGTTCAAGCGTCAGATCGCCGTCTTTGGCGGTTACGGCAACTACGAGATCAAGCACTATCGCAACCTCAAGTGGATGCGAAACAAGGTACGCCCGCACGTCTGGATTTCACGGAAGGTGCCCAAGGCTCCTCCGGTCAATCGTCGCATCCTGTTCTCGCTCGACGAGAGCAAGTACATCTACAAGGAGATGGAACGTGAGAGCGTCGTACAACTTCGAGATACGTTTGCTGTCGCGGACATCGTCCTTACGCGGCACCTACGTCTACAACAAATCGCCGGCGGTTTCATCCGTACGCAGGATGGGAAGACCGTCCGTGTCGGACATGAGAAGAAGAAGGCGTTTGCCCGGAGGGTGGATGAGTACCGGGAGCAAGACATTGACCGGTTCGTTGTCGGGGCTCGTTTTCTCAAGGAGCTGGTGGATATCTATGAAGTCGTCAAGGCCGCGGGCTATCAGCCCCTGGTTGTCCATGGTGGTGTCGATCCGAGGAGGCGGAAAGAGAAGCGCAACTACTTCGCCGCCAACGACAACACGGTCTTCATCAGCCAGTTCCGAGCGAGCCGCGAAGGGATCGACCTAAGCGCCGCCGACCTGATGGTGTTCTACTCACTACCGGAGGACTTCCTCACCTACGACCAATTCAAGAACCGCATCTACAAGTTCGAGGACGAACGCACCCTGCTCTACGAGCACCTGATCGCGAAGGGTACCCGCGACGAAGCCTCCTTCGAGGCACTCAAGATGCAGCAGGACGTGGCCAAGTTCCTCATGACACACCCGAAGTACGTCGAGCGCGTCACTAGCCGCCTCTAGAGAGGCTGGCTGCGATGAAGACAGATGAGATATAATACTGTAATAGAGAGATTCTCGCCCTACAACAGGAGGTTGAAGTGCAATACCTGGCATCACTCAGCAGCAACATCTACATGGACGAGGGACCGGACGTCACACTCGTCGAGGGACCCACGCCCGAGGCCTGCATCTCCCAGCTCATCAAGGCGTTCCCCCAGCCGGAGCACTCCAAGCCGACCGGGATCACGAGCGCCAAGAAGAGGAAGCCGACGCCCATCGTAAGGCGAACCCCGGGCCCGTTCTACCTCCTGGAGTTGGAGGGCGAGAAGCGGTGCTGCTTCACCCTCTCCTCTCGCCCGCCCGAGCCCAGGCCCGAGGACATGATGTGGGTGTCCGAGCGGGTCGACGACATCGATGACGACGAGGAGGATGACGAGTGATCGAGGGAGAGCACGGGCCGGACGATCTGTACCACAAGTACACAGTCGTCAAGAACAGCACAGGTGGAGAGCTGGATCAGAACATCGAGTTCATCTTCGTGCTTCGACCAGAGACCAACGACAAGGCGGCTCTCGCGGCGTTGGATACCTATGCCAACGTCTGTGAGGCCACCTACCCGGGCCTGGCCGGCCAGATCAGAACCAAGGTCGCTAGTATCCGAGCGCGATATCCCGGGGGAAACCCCGCGGCAAGGGAGAATGGCAAGTGATCATCGTCGAAGGACCGGACGGCGCTGGCAAGACCACGCTCGTCGAGCAGCTCATGGACGAGTTCCCGCTTCACCTCGGACAGAGGGGCACCTCAAACAGGGACCTCCTGTGGACGGTGACCGTTTCCGACACCATGACGGCGCTCTCGAAGTACGCCCTATCGTGGGGACCGGTGACCATCTGGGACCGCCTGTTCTACTCCGAGATGGTCTACGCTCCGCTGGGGATGCCGCCTCGGAACATCGAGTTCAATCCCAGCCAGCAGGGGCACGTCCTGAGGACGGTCCACGGAGCCGACTTCCCCGTCATCCTCTGCATGCCGCCCCGGGAAGTGGTCCTTGCCAACATCGCCGATGAGAGCCGGCACGAGATGCCGGGGGTGAAGGCGAAGGCGAGGGCCATCTACGACGAGTACCGTCGCCTCCAGGATCTGGTCTTCCCCGACCGCACGGCGCTCTTCGACTACACGGGCGCGGGAGGCGTCCCCCGCGAGGAGATCTACGCCGACATCCATGACTACATCAACGACAAAAGGGAGAGGACATGGTGATGGGTCTACCGCAGTTGAAGGTCGAGCTGGACAGACTCCAGTACGAGACCAAGCAGTGGCGGGACGTGAACTTCCCCGGGGTGCTACCGGTCGATCAGCTCATCGGGGTCTGCGAGGAGGTCGGCGAGTTAGGGCATGCCCATCTCAAGCAGAAGCAGAACATCAGGGGCACGGCCGAGGAGCACGAGGCCACAGCGAAGGACGCGGTCGGCGATACCATGATCTACCTCATGGGCTATACCACCGCGCTCGGCTATGAGATGTCCTCGGTCATCCGTCCCCGGCTCGAGCGTGAGGAAGGGCGGATCACCGACCCAGACAAGGCGTATTTGCATGTGTTCAACCGGATCGGCAGGCTATGCCGATGGGAGGCCGATAGCCAGAAGGCCGACCAGTTCGTCGAGGTCAAGATCCGAGTGGTTGGCGAGATCATCCAGGCACTCAGGTCGTACTGTCTCCTGCGTGGCTGGAACATCATCCACTGCATCGAGGTCGCCTGGGCGGAGGTCCAGAAGCGGGACTGGATCAAGAACCCCACGGACGGCCGGCCTCGCGTCGAGTTGTACCCGGACGACCACCTGTCCGAGGCCGATAAGGCCATTGGCGCTGACGGAAAGTGATCCAATCCTCAGCTAGCCTTACCGGGCTATGGCATGATGCCTGCGACGGCCTATTGTTCGCGAAGACAGACGAGTTGGGTTACCAGGCCGGTGCCACCACAGGGGTCTTCGATGTCATGCTCAAGACGGACTCGATGGAGTTCGACTTTGACGTGGGCGAGGATCTCTGGCTCACGAAGCATCGCTTCGCCAAGCTGCAGCGGGACTACCTCGACTACGACCTAACAAGGGCGTTCATCGAGAAGGCCGCTAGCATGCCACAGAACCTCGCCAAGCGGGGAACCGTGACCCAGATGAGCTGTAGGGTGCACGGAGTCCAGAAGAACGATGGCGGCCGGAAGAAGGACAACTACAAGTGGGGCAACTGTATCTTCGGGTACAGCTTCCGACCGGGCCTCAACCAGCGTGGCATCTTCTCCATGCACTCCCGCACGAGCTACGTCTCGTACATGGGCGGTATGGATCTGGCTCTGGCGTACACGATCGCCAAGAAGATCGCCGAGTTCAGGGGCGACGACGTGAAGGACTACGGCTTCCGGTGGATGGCCGACTCGCTCCAGTGGTACTCGATCAAGTCGATGGCGTACATTCACACGTACGACCTCGTGGACGAGATCATGGACCGCGAGAAGTACCCCGACAAGAAGTATCCCACCGTCAAGATCACGCGGAACTCGTACGACTTCCTCCACAGGAGGATGGCCGACAACAACCCGCCGAAGTACGGGCCGACCCTCCGGATGTGGAGCCTGCTGTTCGAGGTTCCGGGGACACGCCGGCCTCCGTCTCTGCCCGTCGACAACCTGGAGCTGCTTCCTTACTCATGAGTCAACACGTCACTTGCCTCGGGGACAAGTTCGAGAGCACCTACGACTATCTCCGCCAGCAGTTCCTCAACGACCGGCATCACACCAAGGTGAACACCGGTCACTGGCAGGGTGTCAAGGGCACGCCTCACAGCCAGACCCGGGAGCTGATGCACGTCAACATCACCATGCCCATCCGTCCC
>Ga0193742_1001835_pt1 | contig 12437 bp, 7 predicted proteins | sample L2c1metaG_FD_165511 | JGI IMG/M metagenome (GOLD analysis project Ga0193742, IMG submission 165511) | Soil microbial communities from a riparian zone of the East river system, Colorado, United States - L2c1 | ecosystem: Environmental > Terrestrial > Soil > Riparian zone | place: USA: East River... | reverse complement strand
CCCGCGCCACCGTTAATAGGATCCGACGTGTTGAAATTGGTATTGCTTGCACTCGCCCCGTCCAACGTGAAGTTGTTCGCGTCAGCGGGTTGTCCGTTGACGCTGAACTGGCCTTGCGAATGTGTCACGCCTTGCTGCGGAGTCGCAGTGACAACTCCAGGTGACAAGAGAATAAGGGACTGGAAGCTTCTGCCATTGAGCGGTATCTCCTCGACAAACTGGCGATCGATGACCGTGCCTACCGTCGCGTCGGTTGTGTTGATATTCTCTCCGTCGCCGTTAACCTGCACGGTTTCGGAAGTTCCTCCGACCTGCAGGGTAAAGTTCCTGTCCACTGCATCCTGGACATGCAACGTGATGTTTTGCACATACACCTGCATGAAGCCTTCCCTAAAGACCAGCACACGGTAGCGGCCAGGCGGCAGGGCAGGCGCGCTGTAAATGCCGACGCTGTTTGTGTGTCTCTCGATTGAGATGCCGGTGTCTTCATTCGTAATCGTCACCCGGACATCGGGCAACAATGCGCCCTTCGCGTCCGTAATAGCGCCGGAGAGCGTGGCCGTGCCACCCTGTGCGATCAGGTGTTGGGAAAGGAGTACAAGAAGTGCGACACAAACCGCAGGATTGCGTAACTGGCGAAAGGAGCGGAAGAGTCCCCGAAAAGCAAAACAGAGCATTAGTTAGTGTCCTCTACTATGCCCTACAAGGCCCGGAAGTTTTCTCTACCATGCTGTCACGTGAATGTTCCGTGAATCGTATTTCGATTAGGGATGATTTGGCGCGGCGCCCAGGTATGCGGTGAGCATGCGCTTGCCCTTGGGTTGTTCCACATCTTTGTCCGTACGCTCAAGCGTGATGAAGACCGAATTGATGTCCGCGAGCACTTCAGCTTCGGTGAAGCTCAAACTCCAGCGGTTCTGGGTCTGATTGTCGTTGAAGAGGATGCCAATCTTTTTTGATGAAATTCTTATTGACGTTGCTTTCACCCCACGCTACATAGGCGTACTTGCCGTCCGCAGAGCTGCGTTGGGGGAGATCATAGTCGTAATAGACAAGAGACTTGTGCTCGGTATAAAAGCGCGGGCGAAGGGTCTTCTCGTCCCACCGTGTGTATCCGTATCGTAGACGTCGATGATGTGCAGATTGCGGACGCCGATGATGTCGCGAATTTCACGGCCATGGGAGAGGAAACTCGATACCCAGGCTGCCAGTCTGGGTATCGAGTTTCCTCGTGAGTTGCTGCACCTGATATTGGAGCGAGGCGAGAGTTGCAGTGCTCGCAGCATTTGCAGCTTGAACCTGTTCTAGCTGAGCATTCTTTTCGTCGAGCGCTGCCTGGGTAGCGTCCAGGGCACTCGTCTGCGTCTCCAGTTGCGCACGCAAGGCGTCCTGAGCGGCAACAGCCTTCTCTAACTCCTTCTCCTCTGCGGAGACCTTCTTTGCGAGTTCGGCGTTTTGATTATTCTCCGCGGCAAGAGCGGTCATCCATTGTTTACGCTCGAGTTCCTCAGTGTCTCTGGCTGAATTATGAGCTGCGCTATCGACCACCGCAGGGGTTGCGTTCCCTACAAACGCGGGATTATTTTTTGGGCATGGTAGAAATCCAGCGAGGACGGTGTATAGAGCTTGACAACCACGCTTTCCGATTGCTGGATTTCGTCAGCGAACGCACGGCTTTGCAGAGAACGCTGTGGTCATCCGGACGGTCTTGAGCCTCAGAGAATTGCTGGAAGCGAGCGATCAAGTTGGAGCCGAGGTTGGTCGGGCAGACCGCTTTGGCCCACTTCGCCTATTGCATTGAAATCTCTTCAGGAAGGGATTTTGGGGCTCTTCAACTTGCTCATTCGTCAGACCTCACAACACTAAGGTCTACTCTAACTGGTCTGACATTCGGCATCTTCGCTGTCGATGCCTGATGAAAACAGAGCAACTGAATTGCGGCCAGTGGAGTTAATGCAACATAGCCGCCTTATCTCGTTGCCACATCCTGATCCACGAGTGTATTGAGGAACGAGATTACATCGTCAATATCCTGCTTGTTCCAGATTGGCTGCTGACCGAGCTTGCGATTGAGAGGTGCATCGATCGTATCCACGTTTTTGCGGTATTGCGGCGGTAGGTCATTGAACTTTTCCACCTTGCCGTCGGGGCCGGCCAGATACCACTTCTCAGGATTTGTGTCGCGCTTTACGTAAAAGATCAGCACATCTCTAAGAGAATGAAAGCGCCCGTTGTGAAAGAAGACATGGCGAATGGCAGTATTGCGCAGCGAGGGGGCCCGGAAGAGTCCGCAATTGGACGGATCGCTGCTGGCGGCATCTTTTCGAAACGGACCGCAGAGTCCCAGGTCGTAGAAATGAGGGTTTCTGTTCCGGGGAATCGCATTGTTGCGCGGCACGCCGAGCGCTTCAAACTGAAAGTCGGTAAAGAGAGGATGAGCGCCGTTCGCGCCCACTTCATCCAGATGGCAGGAGGCACAATTCCCTCCATTTGGATCGTCGAACAGTTGCTTGCCGCGCAATTCCTGCGGCGTCAGCTTCGCTTCGCCATCCAGCCATTCGTCGAATTTGCTGGTGTACGGTTGAAAGCTCTTTTCCTGCAGTTCAAACTCCTGAATGGCCTTAGTTGCATCCTGCACGGCGAGTCCCGGGCGCTCAAAGACATCCTTCCCGAAGACCGCGCGGAAGTCGCCGGCGTAATCGGCAAGACTGAGCTTTCTGGCCAGCTCGTCCATGCTCCGATTGTCCATTTCCACAGGAGAGAAGAATGGAGACATTGCCTGAGCGTGTAGCGAATTGTATCGTCCATCCCACATGTATCCGCCTGCGGGAACTTCGTCTGTCTCCGTCAGCCGTTCCATCGGGTTTGTGGCTCGAACATAGGTCCATACGGGAACACGACTGAGGATGTAGCGCAGCGATGGCACCGCCCTGAAACCGGGAGCTTTCAGGGCCGGACCGCCGTACTGAACGGCCAATCCGTTGGGAGGGCCATACGCATACGAGGGATCATGACAGCTGGCACACGCCATCTTTCCAGACGCCGACAGCGTCCGATCAAAGAAGATGTTTTTCCCAAGCGCGGCCATCGGGCTGAGGGGGGAATTTCCCCTGAAAGAAGCAGACACACGCGCGCAGCCTACCACGCACAATGTTGCCGTGGAGAACAGCATTCCGGTGAGGAGGCATTTGCGAATCATTGTCATGTGCCTGCATGCTTGCGATGCGCGTGGACGTTTCCTGCAAGCTTTCGCTGATGATTGCGGCGGCGACCCTGCCGCATCCGTATGCTAAGGATGCGGCAGCCAGTCGTGAACCCGATGCAAGGAAACCCGGCGGTCGAAGCAGAGAGCTCGGTCTGTCAGTAGCTGGTGAAGACGTCGGATGTAACCAGTCCTTTTTGGCCGGCGTAGCCGAGATACTCGTGAATGCTAAAAATCTCCTCAAGCGATTTCAGCAGCGAGTAGTGGTTGTACGGCACATTGGAGACGGTGCCGGGGCGAATGTACCTGGACAGAAGCAGCGCGCCGGTTCTGTCTCCGCCGAAGCTAACGGTTTTCACGGTGATGAGGCTGCCATGCGACATACGTGTCCGAACGACAGGGTACGTTCTGCCGAGATTGGGGCCCTCCTGCTGGTTGCAGCACGTGGCTCCATAGGCCGTTACCACGGTACCGGTCGCCGTCTTCTGTATTTCCCCTCTACCCCCTTCGTCGAAGTTGATGATGATGAGGCCATCTTTCTTATAGGCCGGAGAGTCAACGATCTGCGGAATCCATTCCCGCAGAAAGGCATTGATGGACTTTAGTCCGCCTGGTCCTCCATTGGCACAGGGCGTATCGTGGCCGTCGTCACAGAGGTTCGGCGTGATGAAGCTGAAATTGGGCGTGGAGTCGACCGAACGGAGATCGGTCTTCAACTGGTCCAGGTTCACAACATCTTTCCTGCATGCAGCCAGATCGATAACGGCGTGAAAGTACATGAATGGATCATGCCTGGTCGCATACGAGTCTCCCTGCGGGACTGCCGCGCTCGGCGCTTCGGCTCCCTCGGTCAGGTCCGGAGTATTAAGTGCCGGATGCCCGCATGTGGTGGACTCTCGAGCGGGATCATTGCCCATGTCTCCCATGTAGCCTTTCCACGTCAGGCCCGCCTCCATCAACTGATTGGCCAATGTTTTCACAGATGTGGGGTATACGCATCCCTGGCCAACTGCCTGACCATCAGGGGCGGTTCCGATCTGATGAAAGTCTGCAAAGATGGTGCAATCGGCCGATGTCTCCGGAGTCGCTGCCTGCCCGCCGATCATGGCGACATAGTTGCCCAGGCTGTTGTGCCCTGTTCCGTAGTATTGCGTCAGCAGAGCGCCTTTGGCTTTCAGCGTTTGCGCGAGGTAAGGCGCATCGGAATGAGGGTCAAAGGTGTCAGAGAAGTTCTTGTTCTCGAGGGTGATCACGAAAACATGCCTAATCGGTGGCACAGCAGGGTGAGTTCCCCAGTCTTCAGACGCAAATGCCTGCGCGGCGAGGATCGCGAAGAAAAGCGATGCGCAGCAGGCTCCAAATAATGGAAGTAACAGTCGTTTTGTCATCTCGGATATTTCCTCTGCAGTTGTTGTGCATTGTCGGAATGCCGTGTCCCGATTCCGGCATGGGTTGCATCCAGCCTGTCGTTTTCAACTTCTCATCGTCAAACGGGCGCTAGCAGAGTCCGACCACACGCGGACTCTGCTAGTTCTGGATCCAGATAGGTCATCGCGAAGCCGCACCCAGAAGCGGGCCGAGGCTGCTACGACACACGCACTGCTTATATTCGACCGAATGTGCGTGATCCATTCCGCAAACGAAACCCGGCCAGATTTGCTGTGTCCGTAACCTGGAGCTTTCGTCTCCTGCAGACCAATGGAGTAAGTATTCCTGGCTCAGTCGTGTCGTGCCGCTCGGATCCGACCCAAATTTCGCAATTATCGAACGGAGAGTGTCCGGTCTGAACCCTTTCTGGCCGTATGCTTCCGAAAAGGTGTACTCCTTTGACCAGTTCAAGCCTCGCTTGTCCGATGCACTGATCACCGTATAGTCCGTTAGCTCTGACGTCATCGGATCGACTTGCGCGACGGTGAAGGCTGGGCGGTCTCGGTCGAGGGCTGGGACAATTTTGACAGGCACTGCGCCACCGTTACCTTCCAGTAGTTCCATGTGGTCGTCATGCCAATGCCCGAATAGGGCCAGCATGTCCCCAAATACATCGATTGCTGTAGACGATTTTGACGATTTTGATCTGTCGTTAGGCTTGCACATGTCCCCCCCTTTAGGGGGTCCCTGCCGAAGCAATCCACTAGGACTGACACCAGGTGGAATATGCCCTAAGACCCACACGCGTTCATCGTGTTTTTGTGCGTCATTCAGTTGCGATCGCAACCACTCGATCTGCTTTTCACCCGCGGCAGTATCGGCTTTGCCTGCACAATTCTTAAAACTGCCCGTCATAAGAAGGTCATTGACCACGATGATGCGCGTCCGGCCCATCGGAGCGGCTATTGGGACGCTATAGTATCCCCCCCGTTCAATGCTCTCGGTTGCGGCTTTGTTCCACGCTGGCCCCACCACCAGTTTGGCAACCTTTGCCAGTCCCCTGAGCCACTCCGACCCGGTGTCGAAATAGTCGTCGCGGCAATTTGAGTCGTTGTTTCCCAGCGCTAGATAAAGCGGCGCATCTGGAAGCGCTTGGTGCACATGGAGTACTTCATATTCAATAATCTTCTCTGTGAAGTCCTCATATTGCCGGGGCGACGCCCCAGGGACTATTTTTGGAAATATGCAGTCGATCTTGTGAGGCAGGAAATCGCCGCTCACCGTAATAAAGCGAACTTCGCCGGCATCGCTCCGAATAGCACGTGTCATAGAAGCGAACAGTGATGGCGATGGGTCTGCTCCCCCCCCGCATTCCTTGTGCAACATCTCGGCATCCTGGGCACGAGTTGGGGAATCCGGGCGAGACAAGATTTCGTCCCAGCGACCCACTGGAGCGCTTGCCAGTTCCTTCACCTTGCTGGGATCGTAGAGGGCGTCGAGGTGGAGATCACTTAGCATCAGCGCCTTAAACCCCGGATCCCCCTGTGGCGCCGCTAAGGACGATCCAGACCCAGTCTGGGCGACTAGATGTTGGGACGGGAGCGCGAGAAGCATGACGCACAGTGCGAGAAATAGAGCTGGCTGGATCAACGAACGGAGCCTACGGGCCATGAAACAAAGCATTGGATGTGCGTCCTCTACCATGGTCTACAAGGCCTGGTGGTCTTCTCTACCTTCGCTTCATGTGAATGCTCCGTGAATATTCTTCGACAACCGCACTGCCCCCGATCTTCATCGCGCGATCGTGCATTCGCTTTCAGCCATGCAAGAGAGGCGGTTGCCCGCCTCTCTTGCAAACATGGCACAGCTAAAACTGGAGCTTCAGAGCGAGCTGTACTGACCGCGGTCCTCCTTGATTGTATGTCGCCGAGCCCGAGAGAGCATTTGAAAGAGTATCTGTCGCCAGTCCCAGCTGTTGATTCGTACAGAAGGCCCCCAACGTGTTTGTACCGCATGTAACGTTAATGGCGCCGAAGTTAGGATGGTTGAAGATGTTGAAGGCCTCGGCGCGGAATTGTAGGCCTACCTGCTCATAAAGCGGAAACGTTCGCTGAGCAGCCAGGTCCGCTTCGGTTTCTCCAAAGCCGCGGAGGAAGTTGCGGGGGGCGGTCCCGTTTCCGTTCTGGCTTGCCACTGGTACGCTGAATACAGCGGGATTGAACTGCCGCCCTCCGGGAATGCCCTTCTTATACACATAGGGGTTCTGGCCGTTGTAGTTCAGAAGGCCTGCATACGTGTTGCCGGTCACTGGGTCAGTCACCGTGGCGCCTTGCGGATCAACCGGAAAACCCGAGCGCGCAACAAACCATAGGTCGAGATCCCAATAGCCAAGAATTGTTCTCTCCAAGTGGCTTGCATATTGCTTTGGCAGACTGTAGACCAGGGCTGAAATAAAGTTATTCCGGATATCATTGTCTGAATTGCCTCTTTGCAGGGGAAGCGTTTCGGGATAGTCACTGCTGGTCCAGTCGATAGCATGCGACCACGTGTACGAAGCCTGAACCTGCAGCCCGTGCAGTACCTGCCGCTTATACTGGAATTGGAGAGCGTTATAGCTGGATCCCGGTCCGTTCTCATACTGCTCGATGATATTGAAAAGAGGATTCAGGTTCGTTAGATTGTATTCCCTTCCGATCATCAGTTTGCGTCCCTGGGCTGCGACGTAGCCCAGAGTAATGCTCTGGCTTTGCCCGAGTGCCTGCTCCAGACTGGCGCTCCATTGAATCGTGGAAGGCGGGACCATATGAGGATCGGGGATGTCCGTAAGCGTATAGGGAGGCGTAACCGTGGTGGAGATAGGGGCTAATATGACACTTGCGGGAAGCGGGAAGCTCCCCGGGTTACTGGTGGTATAGTTGTGCGTATTCGACGCTCCTAGGCCGTAGCCGGCGCCTAACATGTCAAAAAAAGACTGCCCCATGTCGTAAAAGAGCCCGGCCCCGCCGCGAAACACAAGCTCGTGTCCGGGCCGGTTGTCGAGTGTGGCAGCGAAGCCGAACCGGGGCGCTAAATCCGTGTACGTTGTCTTGTAGAACGGTGTCCCAAGGCGGGATAGTGCCATTGAGGATGGATTGTTGATATTGCCGGTGTAGGTGTACTGCGGCGCTCCAGAGACGGATGGCGGTGGGCTGAAGTCCCAGCGGAGACCTAAAGAAAGACTCAACCGAGGGCGCAGGCGCCAATCGTCCTGGAAGAAGATGCCCAGGTTCCTGGTGGTTGGATCCTGCCGGAGGAAAGTACCCGCCGTGATGGATTGGGGCGAGTTTGCCAGTATCTGGGCAGCGGTGTCGTAGGTGTAATTCACATTCGGACTCCGCGACATACGGCCGTCACCAATGTAGGCCTTTGTCTGCCGGTAGTCGACGCCGCCCTTAAAAAGATGGGACCCGTGAGACCAACTCGTCGTGTCGGTGACATTTGGCTGAAACTGCAGTGAACCATCCGAAAGCTGTCGGAACTCTTCCTTCGCCTCGGAGGGGAACTTGAGCTCGAAAACGCTCTCCCCGCCAGTCAGCCCCTGCAACGCCTGGAGATTGGCTGGCTGCGCTCCGCCCGTTGGAGTAGGATTGTCCGACTCGATAAAAGATGCCGGCGAGTACTGCAGGCGTAGCTGGTTCACAATGGATGAACGAAAGGTACTGTCAAGCCCGAGCAGATATACCCTTTCGCGGTTGGTTGTCGGCGCCAGATAATTTGCTGTATCTACAGCTAACTCTCTACTTTCGGTATCGCTGTAGCGGGCAAAGGCTCGCAGCCAGGGGAAAAGCTGAAAGTCCACGCGCACGCTGATTGCATCGATGCTGCTCGGCGACGTTGAGGTGAAAATGTAGGGCGATAGTCCATCTCCATAATCGACGCACTGCGGGTTCTGTGCTACAGAGCAATTGGGTTTTGGGAGCCCATTCAGGACAGGCTGGAGAGCCGCTGGGGCATTGGCCCTCAGGTTCTTATAGAGCGGGTTGGAATATGTGGCGGTATTGAAGGTTCCGTTGGATGGAACGTAGACAATAGTTGCCGCGTTAGGTTGAGAGAGCCGCAAACCTTCGTAAGAGACAAAGAAGAAGGCGCGGTCCCTTCCGGAAAACAGCTTTGGCACGCTGAGCGGCCCGCCGAAAACACCACCAAAGTCATTCTGCCGTTCCTGGGGTTTCGCAAGCGGTGTTGTGCTGTCATCATTGAACCAGTTATTTGCATCGAAGGCGTAGTTTCTAAGATATTCAAAGGCAGTTCCGTGATACTTATTGGTGCCGGAGCGAGATTGGAAGCTGATCTGGGCGCCAGGCTGCCTCCCGAACTCTGCCGAATAGGTTGAAGTGGCAATGCGGAACTCCTGCATCGCATCGATTGAGAGGATCGACTGTGTCGTTCCAAGTAGAGTAGTGTTGCCCTTCATGCCCGCCGACCCGGTATCGGTTTCTCGGTTATCGACCCCATTGTTTGCGCTCGCCCCATCCACCATGAAATTGTTGGCGTCTCCTCGTTGCCCGTTGACGCTGAACTGGCCGTAAGGGTCATTACCCTGTGGATTGGGCGTGGTAACTCCAGGGGAGAGCAGAACGAGCGATTGAAAACTCCTCCCATTCAGCGGTATCTCCTCGACAAACTTCCGGTCGATGACGGTGCTCACTGTCGCATCGGTTGTGTTGATATTCATTCCGTTCCCATCGACCTGCACGGTTTCGGAAGTTCCGCCAACCCGCAGGGTGAAGTTCCTGCTGACCGAATCTTGGACATTCAACGTTACGTCGCGCGCGTCGACCTGCATAAAGCCTTCTTTGGTGACAAACACACGATAGCGGCCTGGATTCAGGCCTGGCGTGTTATAAACACCGGCGCTATTTGTCTGTTTCTCCGTTGAGATGCCGGTACCTTCGTTTGTGATCGTCACCCGCACGCCGGGCAGCAAGGCACCGCCCGGGTCCGTGATTGTGCCGGAGAGCGTGGCCGTCCCAGACTGGGCAACTGAATATTGGGACAGGAGTAGGAGAAGCGTGAGACAGAGAGCTTGATTGCGTCGCTGGGCAAACAAGCGGAAGAAACCCCGAAGAGCGAAGTAGGGCATTGTAAGTATCTCCTCTACCCTATCTCTACAAAGCCTGAAGGCCTTCTCTACCATCCTCTTGTGTGAAAGTTCCGTGAACTGAGCGGCGCAGGCGCACGAAACCAGACGGCGCCTTCACTAAAGGTGATTGGCTGCGGCGCCCAGATAAGCAGTCAACATGCGCCTGCCTTTGGGTTGTTCCGCATCTTTGTCTGTGCGCTCAAACGTAATGAAGACCGAGTCGATATCTGCTAGCACTGTGGGGTCGGTGAAGTGCAGGCTCCAGCGCCTCTGGCTTTGATCATCGTTGAAGAGGATGCCGATCTTCTGGATGGTACTTTTATTGCCCTTGCTTTGGCCCCATGCGACATAGGAATACTTGCCATCCGCAATACGGCGCTGGGGCAGGTCATACGCGTAATAGACCAGAGACTTGTGCTCTGTGTAGAAGGCGCGCGCGAATGGTCTCCCTGTCCCGCCGTCCGTATCTGTATCGTATACGTCGATGATGTGCAGATTGCGTGCGCCGATGATGTCGCGAATTTCGTGGCCGTGTGAGAGCAGACCGCTCTCGCGATCAAGGTTCGCCGTCTCGGCATCGAGTTTCTTCGTGAGGTCTCGCACTTGATATTGCAGCGCAACCAGAGTCGCGGTGCTGGAAGAGTTCTGGGCCTGCACTTGAGCAAATTGGGCTTCTTTTTCAGCGAGCTGCGACTGTGTGTCTTCTAGGGTTTTCGCCTGCGTCTCCAATTTGGCACGAAGGGTATCCTGGACGGCAATCGCCTGCTGTAGCGCCTTCTCCTCCACGGATACTTTTCGTGCAAGCTGAGTACCGTGATTGCGCTCCGCCTCCAGAGCGACTAGCCATTCGTTCTTGTGTTTGCTCTCAAGATCTTCCGCTGGTTGACCTGAGAGATTGGTCGCCAAGCTGGGTTTCATTGGCCGAGCCGATGTGACTTGGCTCAATCTTTGCCGTGTGGATCCAGTAAAGGAGTGGGCACCTATCCAAAACGCAGTCACAGCGAGCAAGCTGGCCGCTAACCCATTCCGCAACGCGAATCCAAGCTTGGGCGAGACTGGCAAAGTGGATGACGGATGCAGGACCTTCGCTCTCACTGTGGCTGGGTGGGACTCCGCTGCGACACTGCGCAAAACGGAGACTCGAATATGGCTGTGACGGCGTGCAATGAATTCGTCCTCCATCCGGTTCACTGCTGGAACGATCTTCCCGTAAATGCGGTCGTAATCAGCCGCCGCATGGCGGCACTCCTCACACTCGAGGAGATGCCCGGCCAATTCCCCAAGCTCGGACGGGCTTAGCTCACCCAGAGGTGCGAGGGCGCACAACTCTTTAAAATAATTGTGCTTTGCCAATCTCAACCTCGATGTCCGCTGTACGCTGCAATGTCAGCCCCGTTTTCTTACAATTCGGCTCTTCCTTCGCTGGTTTGGGCCGCTCCTTCTCTGCCTTTCTCATCCATGCCCGTAACTTTTCGATCGCGCGATAATAACGGTGTTGCAGTCTGCCATGTGGCTCGCCTGTCGCCGCGGCGACTTCGGTGATGGTCATTCCGCCAAAGCAAACTAGCTCCACAATCTTTCGCCGCTTTCCGCTCAGTGCTCCCAGTGCCTGTTCAACCAATCGACTTGCTTCTGGTCCGTTAAAGTCGAGAACTCCTTCGTCTGGAGTCGTCAATTCAAACGGCGGCACTTCTGATAACTCAACGTGATCAAAATGACGACGCCGGCCCAATCTCTTCAACTGGTTAAAACTTCTCCCATATACATACTGCACCAGCCATGCTCGCAAGCTACCTTTTTGGCCGTCAAAACTTTTAATCTGGCGATAAAAATCCACAAATGCGACCTGAACGATATCTTCTGCTTCGGCGCGGTTGCGGACAATCCTCAGGGCGATACGCATCATGAGCGCGTAATAGCGATCAAAAAGAACGGCCATCGCCTCCGTCTGCCCATTCATCAGGAGGCGTACGAGATCCTCATCCTCCAACTCCCCCAGGGCAGCGAGGTCGAGGAACTTTTCTAGGGTTTCCGAATCTGGCATACAGCGAGGCCTACTTCCCGGCACGGGTTTTCCACGGCGTTGGTTTTCTAAAAACCTATCGAAGGCGCGCGAACTATGGGGTAACTACTAGCGTGGCTATCGGACTTAGGAAGAACGTATCTCCATTGATTATCAGATTGCGTACAAGTCAATCAACCGAATCCAGTTAAATCACGCCCGGCCAATTATTATTTTTCTGTGACCGGTAGAACTTCGGAACGGTCGGTGTATTTGTGCCTACAACCTCGTCACCAAAAGGTGATATTGCTTCGCGAGTCATAAGATCACGCAAGTAGTTAAATAGTGAATGACTGGCTATTTCGGATTAGAGCCACGAACGCGAACTCGCTGCTGAAAGAGTGGAATCCCAAAAAATTATCCCGCAGCATTCCTGTGCATCCAGTCCGCGAAAGAAGCTGACGAGCGATTCATTGCTTGGGCTCTGGTGCAATAGGTACACAGGTTTGAGATAACGACCGCTTTCCTGCTGCTCCCACATTTGATAGAAACAATCCGGACCGTCGACGCCAATCGCAACCGGCAGGCATTGAGATACCCCTTAGGGGCAAGGGTAACTTCATTGCTGAAGCCCCACTGCTCTATCTTCCAATTTGCAATCGCTTTTAACAATTTTGATTCAAATGCGAGCCCAGCCCTGAAAAGGCCGGCGTCGGCGGTTCGATCCCGTCTCTGGCCACCGT
>Ga0193742_1001834_pt1 | contig 12437 bp, 12 predicted proteins | sample L2c1metaG_FD_165511 | JGI IMG/M metagenome (GOLD analysis project Ga0193742, IMG submission 165511) | Soil microbial communities from a riparian zone of the East river system, Colorado, United States - L2c1 | ecosystem: Environmental > Terrestrial > Soil > Riparian zone | place: USA: East River... | reverse complement strand
ATATATAAAGTAAAACATGTGTATAGCGCATGGTTAAAGCATGTACTACATGTGTTTGATAAAGAAGTAAAAGTATGATGCGCAGCATCAGAAATGAAAGACATGCGTCGCTAGCATGTAACATGCGCGTTATGCATGGAAGAAAGTAAACATAAATGAACATGCGTTTGTAGCATGTTGTTCAAGAAGCGATTGTGAAAAGTAAAAATAAAATCGTACGTGTTAAAGATGGAATCGTAACATGACCAAAGACAGTCAATTTCAAGATGTTCAGTTCAATAGACTCAAAAGAATGCCTTAGGTTTTATTCCAAGGTATTGTCTTAAGGTCAAAGCTAAGTTCGAGTAAAAGAGATGTCAAATAAAGACTAGCTAGGGTTACACAGTGTCTAGCTACAATTTATATAATTGGAAACATGTGCATAGCGCATGGTTGGAACATGTTCTACATGTGTTCGACAGAGAGGTAAAGGCAAGAATGAAAGACATGCATCGCTAGCATGTAATATGCGTGTTATGCATGAGGAATGATAAAGATAGAAAGAACATGCATTCACAGCATGTTGTTCTGAAAGTAAAAGTAAAGAAAAAAGTAAATCATACATGTGAAGATGGAATCATAACACGCACCAAGAAACAGCCAGTAACTATGCAAGAATAAAATGGATTGTAGCAAAGCGCGCACTATTTGGGCATGGCAAGGGGATGCAAATATATGTAAATGATGGGAAACCAATAGGAGCAAGGCGCTGCGCATCATGTGCAGATTCCATAAAAATGGGAAAGAGTGGGGACTAGAATTGACATGGGCTACCCAGGAATGATTGTAGAAGCTCAGGATCAATAAGCAATGGCTCCACGCAGCTGTCGCTCTAACCATAGATCAAGGCAAAGACGATTAGATAAGAACTGCGCAACCACGCTAAAAATAGCAATAGTTGTCACATAGGGCGTAAAATAGCAATAATGAGGTTGGAAGAGGTTTCTGGAGGAATAGGACAATGTTGGAGGCAACTAGAAGTGAATGCGATGGTTCTAGAACTTCTGTTGAGTGGTATAGGTCTCCTATAGCATAGGAGTGGCATGCTTTTGTGCGCTTTGGTTGGTAGAGCATTGTGATGTTCATCAATGTCATCACCACATCACCACCTGCACCCCCATGATGATGATGACAACAATACACCACATCACTGGGTCACCCACCACCACCATACAATGATGATGATGTTGTCATTGCCACCTCATTGCATCACCCACTACCACCAGCACCACCACCACAACAACAACAACAACTATGTCACCGCCCCCCCCTCCCCCCCCACCACTACCACTACTATACTACTATACAGCAATGGAGCTGGGTGACCACCCTCTGCTGCCCATTTTAACCCCCACTGCCCGTTTTTGTGGCTCCTGGCACCTGTTTTTGAACCCACTGCTTGTTTTTTATCCTCCACCACCCATTTTTTGGCACCTGGGATCTATTTTTGAACCCCATCACCCATTTTAACCTCCTGCCCTTTTTTTTGGCACCTGGCACCTGTTTTTGAACCCCACCACCTGTTTTTAACCCCCACCACCTGTTTTTAACCCCCACCACCTGTTTTTGGCACCTGCCACATGTTTTCAACCTGGCATTTTATTTATATATAGTCTACAATAGTCTACAAGTTGAATGAGGTTTATTTATTTACATATTTTAATCAGCCTAGTAAGTTAGCATCAATATAATATTGAATGAATAAACAATGACAGAAAAGAAGAAAAATATAAGGAAAATTGAATGAAATAAATCACAAAATTTGTATAATTCTGATGTTGATGTTGACTTAGTATTGACTAAAATAGTTACTATGTAAATTCACTTGGAATCCACTGGGAATCCACTGGGAATGAACTTAGAATTAGACTCAAAATGTTTTTTTTTGCTAGGAATAAGGTAGGGATGAGCTAGGAATCATTATTCTGAATAATTTAAATTTAATTCTATTATTATCTCTGCAAGCCAGAGGACTTAGAAATAATTGAGTTTTTACTGGGACTACACTTGGACTTCACTTAAATTCTGCTTGGACTCTGCTTGGACTTACACAGGAATAGGACTTAGAACTTCTTTTTTTTTTTAACTCAGACTACTTGGAGTATACTCAGACTTTAATCGGAATTTACTGAATTTAACAGTCCATGCAGACAGCTTGGACTCCACTCAGACTCCTAGCACTCTCCTAGGACTTGTACTCTGACTCTGTGCAGAGTCAGTGCAGTAAAGTACTGCTGGGATAATATCTTAGAAAATAAATTGAAAGTAATGAAGTCCATGTGGACTCCCTGTGGACTCCACTACTCTTCCACTCTGGCTGAAGTATGTTTTGTGGACTCCACTTGGACTCTACTTGAACTCCACTCTTAAAAGTAGAGTTTGGTACATTTGAAGTTGCTCCATGTGGACTCCATGTGGAGTCTAGTGAGTATCATGCCACATGGAGTCCACATGGAGTATGTGGGTGGAGGTAAAGTACAGGAAAAAAATCAGAAAAAAATCAGAAAAAAAATGTACAGAAACTTTGGTTCAAACTGATTCTCAAAATTTTATAAATCATATGTCAGGAAATGATCGCCTTATTTTATCTTATTTTATCTATCCTGTTTCATTTTATGTCTTACCTACAGAGTATTTAGGTATTCCATCTGTCATACATATTTCCCCAGTCTTGCGCTGGTCTATTTACCGCCTATCTACTGTTTTTCGACCTTTTCCTTACGTGATGCTGACATCATAGAACTGAGAACAGAACCGACAGCCCAAGATCCATGGACTGAACTGAACTGAACCTGAACCAATGCTTTGGTTTTTTTGGTTCTCAGTTCTTGCTGTTGGAATATTTCGCAGCTAGACCTGTCCCACCTTCAATAGAAAGCTGATATATTAAATATAAGTACCTAGAGCAAGGTCTAAGTACTTGTTAGTTTAATAGAGCTATATATAAGAATGCTACTCAGTCATCTCAACTTCAATATAAATTTGAGACCTGTAAAGTAAAACCTATGCAACAGGATTATGTAATAATAATGATAAGATAAAATGAAAGATAAGACATAGTGGAGGAATCATTACTCATATTCAACACTTGCATCAGATGGCTACTTATATACATGAAAACATGGCTATACTATGAGTTCCTACTGCTATTGACTAGTATTCATGCTATCTGGTGATGCGATATGACATGATTAGAATGAAATATTTCAACAGTGATGTCATCCCCTTCATCTTAAGCAAGTATTCCATCTGAGCTGGTTTATGTGGTACTAGGATATGTTCTGGACAATCATGTTTTTCTAGGTTTGCCTGAGGTCAATTATGTTGACCTCATTGAGAGTTCTGCTTGATTGATCAGCAAATATGTAGCGCTAGTGTGACAAAAAATGGACTCTGTGACTAGACAGAGTGGTGGTTTCTGCCATGTTTCGCGAAGGTCCTCTCAAGCACGATATTGCTCTTGCATATTGCATTAGTGCTGTATAGGCATTGGTCACTGGTCTAGCATCATCCCAGCCATATAAAAACTCTGTTCCATTCAAATAGGACTTCAATGACAGTACAAGCTTTACAGTGTGACAGAAGATGTTTACCACTATACCATTTCAAAGCGTATTCGTAGGAGTCAATGCCTGCTCCTATCCCTGTGATTTCTGGATGGGTCCATGCTTGTTGACAAGTCATTTAGCAATTCCGCCAAAATATTGACTACGGACCACATTTCATGGATTTACATTATTTTCAACTAAACTAATATCTGTCTTGCGGTTTCAAAATGCCAAAGAAGGCCTGGAAATGCTGTCTTTTCAAAGTGGTCATTGGCTGGTCAAGTGCAACAATGCATAGTGTTCTAACCAAGCATGGACACACTCATCTCCGTCGATATCTCCCCGACTCATTTCCAGCCTCTTTGTCAACCTCCGCTTTCTTCCTCTTATGCATTTGCTTTGCCCTCTCGTTTATCTCCCCAACTGCTTGTGTATCAGGAAATCCTATATCCCAATATCCTGGTGGAGTGTTCGCCCGTGCCCAGGCATGCCGATGTCGTGAAATTGCATTCTTATGCGCATCAATATCCGATTGGCGGTTAAGATCTGGCGTACGACCGGCTAGAGGACGCCTCTCATTACGCGTTCGGGATCCAGGAGGAGAGTGGGAACGAGATTGACGTAGACATGGCCTGGTTGGCGTGGTCGGTGGTGAACGCCAGAGTGGAGGTTGTAACCGAGTAGGAAGAGGCCCAACTCCCTCGTAATACTATCGGTTCCGACGTCAATGATAGCAACTAACGAGTATTCCGTGTTTACCTCGCGACAACATTCACAATCACCTGCGTCTAATCTCCGTCTTTCGTCTCTGTTCCTAACGACTAGGTCATATTGGTAATCCAAACCTCCATTTTGATTAGGATCAATAGTGTATTGTGCGTTTATCGTCGTGTCTCCAGGTCTGGAAAATATATGAAAAACTGGATAAAGGCAAGAAACAAACCACGCACTGATTACCCTCTGCGTCTTTGCCATACCTACCCCTTCCTTTGAAAGCTGAGTAATCTTCTACGCCTTTCTGGCCACTAGTTCTGGTCGTGGCTGGCGTTGCAAATTCATTTTGATCTTCTCGTGATTTTCCTTTAACCTTCTTTGCAAGACTGTTACGTGGAAGCACTGGGGGAGTTGTTGTCGGTGGCGGATTGTTCTGCCTTTTCCCAATGGAGGATGTCAAGTTCTCGGAATTTGTAATTGTTGAGATTCGACGTTTCTTGTGCGGTGGCACTGGCGTTCCGTCGTTTTCCTTATCAGGATCCATTTCGACACGTCCTAGCGGTGGGGGACGTCCAGCATTTGTTAAATCTGGCTCAAATATTCGTGAACATTTGTTATGAATAGTCAAAATATGGAAAACGTACCCTTATCGCCGTCTTCGGGCTCTCCTTCAAACCGGGCGAGGTCGGGTCCGATCTCAATCATTTTCTGCTTTTTGCGCATAATGCTAGCCATATCTCTCCTTTTCTTCTCCTCAAGAGTAATCCCATCTTCGTTCCGATATTTGTGATGTTCAGTGTCCTCTGTAAACAACCAATCATTAAATGCCCTCCACTTCTTGAAATCGATCTTGTAACGTTCTGCCGCGCGTTCTTTCACGTCTTTCAGGGCGTCGTATTTTTCGTTCAAACGCTTTAGCTGTACACGTAGGGTAGATCCGATAGACCTGAGCCTCATATATAGATTCAGTAATAAATAAAGATATAAACGGATATTGAGCACCTGCTGTCTGATGTCCGTGCCTCTTCTAACTCAGTCTGCAGTTCCTTTACCTTTTCTTCAGCATTGTTCAGTTTCGTTTCCAGGGTCGTCATTTCTTTCTTTTCAGCAGATAGTTGATTATCCAGTCTGTGAAGACGATCATAGCATTCGCGAAATGATAAATCGTGGTCAACAGAATCGATAGCGAACTGTGCATCGTACACATCATCGAACCCAAGCGACTTTGCGAGCCTACGCCCTCGATTAACGGCATCGAATAGCTGCTTGGCAGTCTCGTCGTTAATGGACTTGACTTTCAGAAGTTTTTTCTCAAGTATGGCTATTTCGTTTTGATGTTTGTCTGATAGCACTTTGTCCCTTTGGCGCAGCTGAACGCTTGAATAAACAGTTGCTTCCGTGCTCATCCTGGGTCTCGACGCGTTGACAACACTATCGCGGTTAAAGCCTGTATGACAACTGGCTAGCCCCTGCAATGATTGTAAAGGATCAGGAATTTGAATATATCATGTGCAGTTGGGGTAGTGAAGCTTGGGAGTCTAGCGCGATATTTGGTAAATGCCATAGGAATAAATAACGCGTCAAAGTTATGGTTGTCGCGGTCACATGGTTCATTACATGCTGACAACATCTCTAAGTCTTTGGTGGTCAGCCTCTAACTCCAAGTACAACAAGTAAACATGCTTATATTATAAATTATATCCCAGGATGAAATACAGGTCCTTAAGAATACTTACCAAATGTTGACTCATTTTCGAAGCATAAAATACAATTCATTTTTGACTGCTCAATGGCGGTGTGACTGGGGACAAGTGTCCGGTTTCGGCCAGATCCAGTTGACTTGTCTCGCGTGACAGCCGAATAATTCGACACGTAGATAAATATATATTCGAAAACAATTTGAACATCATCAAAAGTGCAATTTTCAAAAGTGCATTTACACAACATCACGCTGAGGTTGGAGTACGGAAGCAATGTTGCAGTTAACGTTGTTCACAAAACGTTCAAGCTCAAGTTCCATAGACCGGTGACCGTCCTAGTATGAGGGGACAAAAAAAAAAACCAGAGAATCGAGCGTTCCCCATCTCATTCTACAGATGGTTACGAACCTACAAGTTCCAAGCGTGGAGGTTGCTCTCGAAAGCACTGCGATCCTTAGTCAATGATAATATATTATACTTCGTCAACAATAATCAAGAAATCCCTGCAATTTCTGCGCAACTCTAGGGGGGAATTTGAAAGCCAAGAGTTTATCTCCAAAAGTCCGCACAATTCTTGCTATTCCATCTTTCAGACCTAGAACCAATGAGTCAGATCAACATTCGAGGGTTTATTATTTCATACAGAAATAATAATAAATAAAACACACCGTCAGCCATGTCCCCTAGGATCTCCTGAGCCTTTTCAACTTCTATAGCTACCAGATTTTGGGCCTCCTGTTCCTTTCGAGATAGCTCGCTTGATGTTGAGGGAGGTTTGATCAAGGAAGTGATTTGGATTTGATATTCCTCGATCGCAGACAGGAAAGATGTCAATGCTTCGAGGATTTTGGGGATATCACGTTGTACAATCCCGTACCGATCTTCCGTCAAAGAAGCACAGACTAGGTACGTCAAGGCTACAAAGGGGCGTGTTCAGTTTCAGCCAGTCAGGGAGATTGCGATGAATTACCCTCAATGACCACGACATCCAGCTCCCGAAACGGTAAACATGCCTGCACAACCTTACTCGTTCGCTCTCTTTCCCACCAGTCTAGCATTTGCCTACAACCCTCCTTCAACAATTCGGGGGTATATCGTGTTACATATGTTGTCATGAGGGATGTTGACTCCCCTTTCAGTCTACTTGCTATCGTCTTCGCGCTATCGACGTTCTTTTTGGCCTCTTCAGCGACAGGTGTTGACAATATCCGAGCTTCTACGCTTCTAAACAGCTCGGGCACGCGTGTAGCCTCCGCACCAGCTTCCACAGCTTTCGCAATCGGCCCATCGGCACCCAATGCATTCAAGGCCGCCTGAACAGGGGATTCCTGAGTTGACCGAAAGACCTTCTGGCGGAGAAGAGGCGTGGGAGTAGCAACCAGTGAGGTGGGCTGGAATACTACTTTGGAAGGGACTGGATCATCACTTGGTGGCAGGGATTGCCCTCTTCGGAGAAACAACTGATAATCGTGTCCTAAGAGAAGGAGACTCTCTCGAGCAAGGAAAGTCCAAAGATTTGGAGAATGTTTCTGATCGCCGAATAAAGCTGTTCGACGCGCCTCAGCAGTTAATGTCTGATTCTTAGCGAGATCCCTGAGCTCGACATAGGCAAAAAACTTGAAGATTCTATCCGAAGATGCAACACCCGAGACAAGTGTTGTATTGGGATCTGGCGAGAAGGTAGATAAGGGGCTAGTCTGAAGAACATTGATGAGTATACAAGGAACGACATTCGATGGGGATCTTACATCCGCAACGATCTTCTCAAACAAGCATTCCGCAATTTCCCAGGTGATAAATGTCGTGAATCCCAGAAACCAAGCTCGTGAAAGTAACCCGAGGTGGCGTAAAGGGAGGGAAAACGTCCATGGTCCTCTGAGAAAATGTGCCGTTAAAGGCCGAAGAACAAGGGGTAGGAGCGGGAGTTTGTAAAGTACAGGCAGAAGGATTCTTGCAAGGGCAAACAATACTGAGGCCACACTAATCGCTATAGTGGTAAAAATAAATGAAACCACCACAGCAACAAGTATAATAAGGACCCTAGAATTGCGTTCGGCATTCATCTGATACTAATATAAATAGGGATGATGACTCGAGAACAGGGAACTTACAGCAAGCGTCCAGCGATATGCATATCGGTCAATGAAGGCCCCTCGTAATAGGAAGGCCGTAGCTATGGCAGCTTGAGAAGTGATTAGAAACAGTAGGCGGCCATTAAGATAATGAGGATGTTTCCTGCAAGAGTATTACACGATTGCGACAAGGGAGTATTTGGCTGCACTCACCTTGACTTGACGAACACCGAGAGTTTGGGGTCCCCATGAGCGGACACCTCATACGTGTAGACCATTAATACGTGAGTTATTAAAGTAAAGAGTGCAGACACTAGGTGTGTTGCAAATGCGATTTTGGTGCTGGTCAGTGACAAAGATTTTTTGACGACGGTAATCGGAGAGGATGCGGATGAACGATGTTCTACCCCAAAATCAATCACAGAAGTTAGGTTGAGTGATAGTTCAGCCACTTACCTGTCAAAAATACCTTATGAAGAACAATAACCGGCAATGCTACCATCGCCCAGTTCAAAGCAGTGTTGAACAACGTCAGAGGTCCAAATAAGAGGACAATGGCTGCCCATGGACCAGCCTTCAGCACCCCACCGGACTGCCACCATGTCCAGCAGTTGATAGTACACCAAGTTGACGATGCTGAGAGCAGGAGCATGTACCTCAGTCGACTGCGAAACAAGGATTTTATAAGGGGCTCATATGATTGATTAGAAGGTGGTAGTGTTGGCGTAGACCTGCCCGCAATTTGTGAAGTAATAGCTCTGATAGGTGTCGCATTCTGTGAATTTGACGGGTTCGGTGTTGTTGTTGACATCGAGCTCAACTACGATCCTCCGAGTCGTGGTTCTCAGTGTCCGAAGCACAACCGTCACAACACAGATCACGCTCCTGGCGTGACACAGAAACTTTGCGTTTGCGTCCACATGTGTAACCGTTTCCCGCCTCAAAAGACTATTGAGGCTCAAATATTTATGTTGAGGCAATTTTTTCCCTAGCTGGCGTTGGCGTTGCGGATCCAAAACATTGCCACTGGTGTAAACCCTTGCGCCTAATCACTTATTCTACGACTTGAATCACCCTTCTGACAAGCCCTAACCGCGACTAAGCTATCTACGTCTAAGAATGGCTGATCTTTCTGCCGTAGACTATCAATGACAGATCCGACAAAGTGTTTGTGAACATTCGGAAAGACCATTGATCAAGAAATGCTTACCGTAAGTCCTACATCATTCATCGTAAACGAGCCAAGGCATATCAAAGAGGTTACCAATCAGCGGGTAGCTTTCGAGGCCGGGTGGTAGGGGAAGAATTACCGTTTCTTTTTCTCAAGTGCTGAATAACATGCAGCCAAAGAAAAAAATGCAGCCTGCATACGGCAGGGATAATTCACCAGCAGATCCTTCATTGATCCACCAATGACGAATTTTTATTGAATGGCCTATCTACTACTACTAGCTGCTTCGAACGCATGGAGTTGATTCAACGCTGTTAACACGCCGACTTGCATTGTCTTTCCACCAGGAACTCACCATGTTCAGGGTTGCAATAGCAGCTATATTGTTTCTTACGCCGTGCAAGTCGGTGACGCAGTGCGATGACATGGTTCATTATTGTGCATGGCTAATGTCGAGGTTGTCGTTTTGCTGACATTGATGTTAGAGTTCAAGACCGTGTTTTATTTTTCTTTTCTCAAATGAAAAATGCGACCGATGACGCGAAGAAAAGATCACCTTGCAGCCTGGAGTTCATTGGGGTGAGGCATTGACCGAGCTTGAGCCTCTTGGAGTCGCCCCGGGAAATCAGAGTAACCATTACATGTTCTTTCCGCATGCTTTCAATTCTAATTTATCCTATTGTCTCAGAGATGTTGGCACAGACCTCCTTTCTTGGTGGCGGGTTAATTACCTATCTGGCGAATACGGCCTTTCCGCAGATGATTATACAGAACCTGAAGTTCCGAGTTCTCGCTTTTATCATACCGGCGTTTGCCGATAACCGCATTTATTTATTTTGTGCTCAGGCAACCTCGGACATATCGAACGGCTCCGCCCTATCGTTAGATCCGGTTGTTGCGACATTGTGTGACTCCCAGGGCCCGTACCTCAGAGGTGTTATTTATTTTGACAATCAGCATAACGTTCACCGAGTGTGTGGTAACAAGCACTGGTATGATCTAGTTTCATGACAGGATCTTCACAGGTTGCTCACCAGCATATGAATCTCAAGACTTAACATCGATCGCTACGGAAAATGTTGGAAAATGTTGTTATGGCATTCTATACCCGTTCTCCTCCCGTGTCCCGAGGAACCCGGACATGCCAGGCAGAACAGCGACCCTCACAGCTCGTTCTGGTCTCTGGAGAGCTGGTCGCAGCTACAACAACGCCGACCTCTTTCGTGCCTTGAAAGGCGGTGCTGATCGATTTGGCATCGTTCTGCGATACGAAGTCGAGGTTTTTCATACTGGCATTAGATAAAATTTGATTTGGAGGGATTATCATGGTACTTGGATGATAGACGCCCGCTTTGGGGCATTGAGCTAATCGGGAAATGATAGTATCCAAATTCATCTGCGGAAGCGCTTATCAATGATATGTCCGGAACATATCGGATCCCAAAACTTGTACCGATCACGCTATGATCCTATCTTCACATCATAGCAATTCTTGGGATTTTTTAACGTCAGTGATGATGTTACTGCTAGGCATTTCTTGATACTGATCTATTGAACTTCTGGGTAGTTTTTAAGACTTTCTTCTCATTAGCTTGACGTGTTAGAGTATCTGATTGTCTATTAGAGTTCTCCCAGTTCAAATATGGAGGATTTCAAGTAAAAATAGTAAAAATACACGAGCCTTCCAGGTTTGAACCGGGATTTTAATCCACAATTAGATACTCTACCAAATCAAGCTAAATTCCCGCGGCACCCATGAGCTATCTCGAAGCGAACAGTGTTCTGGGACACGGGCGGTGGTCGTGAGTTTTGGGCGACTTTTCTTCCCATCAGCTTTTAAACTTAATAACACAGCCGGTGGTTCTCAAGGGTCAGAGGGCAAAACGGTTGACTTTTCTAGTATCAAAAGGTCCTTATCTGGAACGGTGTTGGCGTTTATGCCATATTATACCCGAGTTTCAGATACTCTCAGGACGAGAAAAGGGAGGTAAGATTATAGAGGCAATTATGTTGCTGTCCAGGTGCAGAAATGGTCAGCGGAGTGGTAACTCTGTCACCTATCCTACGTAGAGGCTGCGTTGCGATCCTAGCCAAAATGTTTTTGCTACATATGGCCGTCTTGGAGAAATGAAGAAATGAATCTACATATGCCAGATACGATCCGACGCGGTGAGCCTTCAATGATATTTTTTCTCCTTTTTCACCGACTGATGAATGGTGGTTTGGCAGCTTCAACCCAGATGGTCCAATTGTATAGAACAAATCATAATGTTACTGTGTTGTCCCATTCAAGCTGCCAATCAGTCGAATTCTCACGGTTACGTAATATGCCTCAAATCCTTACACGTGCGTGCAACGTTCGTAGCTTTCTTGCAGGAAGGCGTCGGACGGGCAAAGTCAAATTTTGGCCTCCTTGGCAAGAGCTCCGTGAACGTGCAAGAATCGGAGGGAGTTGTCCAGCGTATGTGGACCTCTTCAAGTTTATATGACACCCTGTGACTGAGCCCATAGGTGGCCCAAGTCGTCCTTATCTGCAAGTTTGAACTCTGACACGTGTGGGTTCATCGATTTGAGCCAGTGGGCAGTATTACATACATATAGAAGTACCCCAAATGATGTTTCCCTTCTCTTGCCGTATCTCTTGTCGCCACTCAGCCATGGCTGGTGCGGACGGCGCCCCCATATTCCTAGCGAATCCTCCATGGTCCTCTACAACATCTATAGGCTCACTCCTCATCTCCTGCATGATTCTATCCACATCCTACTACAGACTCTCTCCCCGGTATTCAACAACTAAGCAATCAGCCTGGATCCTCACCACTATCTCAAGCGCAGTCATGACTATCGCCAGCCTTCCTTTCCTGTATGACTACTTCTCCAATGGTGGGAGTGTGAAGTATGTTCGTACTGTACCCAACCTCTCGGTAGCAGCCAATCGATTCTTCCAATCATACCTAGCAATGTAAGAATTCACACTCTTTACTTTACAATTATTCTTAACTAAATTTGTTCAACCCCCCTGTAAAGTGACTTGGCGCTAGGAGCTGTACATTATCCATCTCAAATCGGTCTTCTTACCGGTTGGATTCATCACACTGTGTATATGGTGATTGTGGAGATTGCCATAAGGAGGTCATGGTCACACATATTTTGTCTATGTGCTGCAATGGAGGTGAGCTTTTTTCGTCGAGCC
>Ga0193742_1001833_pt1 | contig 12440 bp, 12 predicted proteins | sample L2c1metaG_FD_165511 | JGI IMG/M metagenome (GOLD analysis project Ga0193742, IMG submission 165511) | Soil microbial communities from a riparian zone of the East river system, Colorado, United States - L2c1 | ecosystem: Environmental > Terrestrial > Soil > Riparian zone | place: USA: East River... | reverse complement strand
GCCCTAACCAGCTTCTTGCGGTGACCTAGAGAAGATACTCCGAGTTTTTCGAGATCATTTTCCGTCAAATCCGGAAGGACGGAGTAGTCGATATTGTTTTCTGCGAAGTTTTTGGCGTACTGGCCTAGACCGTGTCCACCCAGCCACTCGGCTATGTCGGTGGTTGTTGTCCTCGTCATTGCAGAGGCCCTTGCCCACTGCCGTAGTTCATTAAGAAAGAGTTTGGCTTCAGACCCACCATCTGGTGCCTTTGCTTAAAACCAGGAAAGCGTTCTCCCGCGCACAATATCATCTCCCGCACAACGATATCATATGAGCGTTCTTTGACCGCCGATATTTGGCGTCGAAGCACAACTGCAGCTTGGCGCAACGACACCAGCGCTGGGTGCCCTACCCAGCTACCCATGGCGGCCGAATCGCGAGCAGTCACGCGGCCCTCATCGTTTTAAACGCAACCGTGCTATACCCTATGGGAGAACCGGCGCGTCGTTTCTCGTGCCTCACGCCATGCCAAACTGCGATGACTATCGCGCTATTCCGCTCATGCTGCGGGCCTAGCGCCGCGCTTTTCACCGTGCAAAGGATATGAGGTGTGACGATACGGGAGCGCCTCTCCGAGCGCCTGCTCAAGCTCCTCAAGCATCTCAGCTTCGGATTTGAGAAGCTCGTGATTATATCCCTCCGCCAGGATCACTGCCGATTCATACGTCTCCTGAACGACCCTGATACGGTCATTCGCGGGAAGGGAGGCAACGAACTCGATCGTTTCTTTGACGTGAGCGGCTTCGCTTCCGAGGGAGCTGTGACTTCTGAGGAAGCGGGTCGCTTCGACGTCAGGCGGACACATCGCCCGCACCTTCTCGATATCGGTCTCCTGCTTGAGCGCAGCGATGCGTTCTAGGCAGTACGAATAGCCGATGCAGCCCATCGGATAGTCCTGGACGCAGAGATCATCGAAGCGCTTGCAGAGCGGCTTGATGCCCTCCGGGATAAAGCTAGCGACGAGTCGCTCGCCGGGCACACCCAGCGCACGCAGATCCTTGAGCGCGAGCCTGTCGTGACCGGTCTCCTCGCGCGCACGCTCTTCCAAGTAGGCCGCGACCTCGGGCCTCCCCAGCTCGTTGAAGCGCCCGGCGGCGCGCCGGAGATTTCGAGGCGTGTCGACAGACGTGTGATAGGCGCCGGCCAAGGCGACAATATAGCCGGCGATTGTCGGCTCAGGGCGCGCAAGGCGCTTTTCGATTCCGGCAAATCCCAGATTTATCGCGCCGTCGAGCAGCCCGACCGTGGTGCCCGCCGAGCCCACACCTGTCATCGGTGTCGCGAATGGATCTACGGTTTCTTCCGTGCCTCCCGGGGCATGAAACCAAACCTCTCCCGACTCGCGAGCGATGATCGAAATATCGCCCGTGACGTTGACCCACTCCGTGACCAGCCGTGCCATTCGAAACCTCCACTTCCGAGTGAACGCCCGTGTATTCTCGCTGGATGCGACCAAAACACGCGCCCAGTTAGAGACACCCTGCCGCATCCGAGACGGATTGCAATACCGCTAGATTCCGTTCGGCGTGATGGCCATCAGCATCTTAGCCGTCTCAAGCAGAGGCGGCCCACCAAAAGTCGTCGCACGTGTATTTCTCGGCAACACAAAAACGACTCCGTTCGTTGCCGTTAGGCCTGCGTCTAACAAATTGAAACCCTCTTCGTACTCGTCTTCCGTGATCAAGATCGGTTGCTCCAAATAGATGCCCCGAGCCGCGAGAACTGCTTTTGCCGCAACCGAGCGCGCTTGGTACTGCGCCGGGTTCGTTGCAGGCGTGATCAGATTGGGGTGGGCACCTGTCCACATGTCGACGATCAATTGTGCGAGGCCATCATTTTGGTACGAGAAATCAGCCACCTTATCTTCTAGGTCTTTTTTCGGAGTATTTTGCGGGTCAGCGTAAATCCCGCGTTTTTTCTTCGGCCCGGCTGCGTGCGCTGCTACCGGAAGCATTGCGCCGCCGGCGGCTCCTGCCAGGAACCAACGCCGATTGAAGCCGGAATCCAGTTGCGTCTTGGTCTGCGAGGCCATGATCAATCCCTCCCTGTTGAAACCAGTTCGGTGTCTTACCGCCGCACCTCGTATTTTAGTTGTATGATTTCGTCCTGACAAGTCTGCTGCAACACTGCCTAAATTGACCCCACAGAGTAGCGGATTAAGTCCGACCGCGGATTACGTGGGCGCGACGAATTTATGAGTACATTCCAGATGCCGTAAAGCTCGTGCCGACCAGAACAGAAACGCGTGGTCAGCATGGGTTCTGGCTGATCTTGCACTCCGCTGAAGCCAAGCTACGGCGCACGGACGACACGCGAATTGAACGGGTTCCGTATTCGTCCGTGGGACCTTTTTCCGGTCCTCGCTCGGATCGAGTTCAAGTTCCTTCGCTTAAAATTGCTGCCGCCGCCGAGGTTACAGCAGCTGCGTGCGTCCTACTAAACCAAGTGGTCACACGTGCTTTGACTTGCATGGGTGAATACGACTTACCTAAGGATCTGTCGAACGCCGTCGCTTATACCGCGGCGAGCCATGGCAGTCGCAATGTATCGGGCTACCGCTGTCAACCTGTTATCTTGCGCAAAGCAGACGCTTGCGAATGGCCTCTTTAACGAGCGCGAGGGCTTCATAGGAGGGGGCTCTGACGTCGGGCCTTCTTGGCAATGACGCCGGCCTCGTCAAAGCGACGAAGCTGAATCACCACGCTTCCCATCCCAGCGAACGTTAGGTGTATCTGACGTTCATCGAGCCCTTCTGCCACGTCGGCACGGATACCGACTATGATGACACGATGACGGGCTTGAGGAATACAGTTGCCTGGCTGTCATGGGCATCGAATGGCGAGATTGATTTTGAACTGATTTGGAAACAGCAGGCGATTTCGAAAGAGCTGATGGGATTGACAGAGACTTGGACTGACAAGGTCGACGCTGCGCTCCGCGAATCTGCAGGGAATCGGATGCCGAGCGAGTGGGCGAAGAAATCGGATTGCCGTGACGAAATGCGCGAATTGTTTCCACGGCTGTCTCGACGCCCTCCGCCCGAGTTTGGAGCCACGGCCGCGGCCATGGATCGGACAGTAGCAAGCAGCCAGACTTAAAAGTCCGATAATCCGCTGCGGTGCTCAGTGCTTGAGCCGGACGCTGTGGTGTCCGAAACTAGAAGAGGGACGAACAGATTATGCAGGAAACCATCAGGGATACCACATCGCTGGGCTGTCTTCCTCCTGCGGGGCGTATTGCCTGCTCAGTGTGTCACTCGGTACCCGTTGTTTTCGACGAGACGCGTACGGAACGAAGTGAAAGGGACTGGCGAATTACAGCCAATCCGCTGTCGTGGGGCAACACCCGCCCGGAAGTGCTCGTGCTCGGTTTCTCGAAAGGGCCAAGTCAGGCAGGTGAGCTACGGCGTCTTCCTCACAATGACATCCCCTATCGTAAGGGCCGATTGCAGGTAGGCAAAATTCTCGCCCACGTTGGTCTGCTTGCGCCGGGAAGTCCGGATGAGCTCAGGCGCGCAGTCGAACTGTCCATTGCTGATCCAAACGGACGGTTTGGGTGGGGTTCGCTGATCCGCTGCACTGTCGAGCGTTTCGACGTTCGGAAAAGCGAATGGGTTGGGAGTGGGGGAATGATTGATCAGTTTATGGAGACCCAATTCGGGCAACAAATATCAAGCGCCTGCGCGATCCGCTTCTTGCGGGATCTCCCGCAGGAAACAAAACTGATAATCATGTTTGGTCTCGGAGCTGGCGGGATTTATGTGGCGACCGCCCGAAGAGCAATCGAGCAAGGTCGCCCGGGGCGTTGGAGGATGTTGAACGAAGTTGCTTACACGGATGGCAAGGTCACCGTCGTCCATGTAGAGCATTTCGCGTCGCAGGGGGCGAACATCCCAAATTGGCTCGGCCAGAACCAGCACGCGAGAGCCCGGCTCGGCAGTTTGGCCAGAGACGCCGTCGAAGGAGCGCTAAGGCTGGCTGCCTAGCTGCTCGAGCTAACAGCCATAGAGCCAGCGAAACGACGCTCGCAATCAGGCTGCGGAACTACGAACTACGCCTGTGCGCGGCGCATCCATTGGCGGCCCAATAAGCGTCTTGTTGATCGATTATACCAAAGCGAGACTTTTGGCTTACGCTTGTTTTCTCCATAGTGCAGAAAGTCGTTGCCCCGTCATTTCGCGTCTCGCTACTTCGGTTGCCGCTGGACTCCCGTCGAGCACTTGATGGACGATCGTTGTCGACAAGAGTGCAAGGTTTAGAAGACGGCTGATATAACTATCGGTAACATTTTCGCGGCTGGCGATACTCGAAATCGACGATGCCTTGCCGGACGTCAATTCCTCAAACCAGCATGTACCGCGCGCGATCGCTGCAATTAGAGAAGCGTCCTCAGTCTTTTCTCCTGGTTGGGTGAGGACCAGTTTGACCGACCCATTTTGCACAGTTAAAGGCGTGGGAAGATCGACAGTCGTATGTTTTTCAGCATTCTGGTCGACTTTTTCGGCCCCGCCTAGGTAACGGGTGATCCCGCTTATGCGGAACGTCATCCGTAGGCCTGCCCGCGTGAGGTCAACGCGGGCTATCAGGTCGGTGACGAGCTCAAGTCTGCACCGAAACGACATGGCCTCCAGTTGTTGGCTTGTGGCCTCGGCCTTTTGCAGGGCCTGAGCCAACTTGCCTGAACGAACTTGCGCCGCTCTTAACAGCTTTGCCAATCCGGTACTATCGGTCAAAAATCTCTGAAGGGCGCTGATGATGAGCGCATCGACGTCCGCCGCGGGTATACGTAACTTTGCCTGACCCACCGGCGCCGGTTTCCGGCCCGAGCCATCCGACGTGATATAATAAAGATATCTCTTGCCGTTCTTGGTGGTGTGGCTCGAGACCAGCGGGCGTCCCGCTTCGTCATAGATGAGTCCTGCGAGCAGATTTGCTTGCCCGGCTTTGGCGCGGACGCGATGCTCGCGGCGGTTACTGCCGATCAGGGCGTTGACGGCGTCCCAAATCCGCTGATCGATGATGCCGGGATGCTGACCCGCGTGCCGGACTTCCTTGTGAGCAATTTCGCCGATGTATAACGGGTTTGAGAGGAGGCGGTAAATGTGGCCGCGCGAAAACGGTAGGCCTCCAAGGATCTTCCCTGTCGAAATCGGGTGCGGCTTGGTTGTGAGCTTCAGCCGGGCGAGCTCGGCCTGGACTTCGCGGACGTTTTTCAGCTTGAGAAAAAGATCGAAGATTGCCCGAACCGTTTTGGCCTCATCCTCATTTATTACCAACGTGCGGTCTTTTCGATCGTAGCCGATCGGTACCCAGCCGCCCATCCACATGCCCTTCTGCTTGGAGGCCGCGATCTTGTCGCGGATCCGCTCCCCAGTGACCTCACGTTCGAACTGGGCAAAGGACAGCAGGACATTGAGGGTCAAGCGTCCCATGGACGTCGTGGTGTTGAATTGCTGGGTGACTGACACAAACGAGACGCCGGCTGCGTCAAAGATTTCGACGATTTTGGCAAAATCCGCCAAGGATCGGGTCAGGCGATCGACCTTGTAGACGACCACCACATCCACGACCCTGGACTGGATGTCGGCAAGAAGCTTTTTGAGGGCAGGGCGTTCGATCGATCCACCGGAATATCCGCCATCGTCGTAAAGGACCGGAAGCGCCATCCAACCCTCATGCTTTTGACTCTTAATGTATGCCTCACAGGACTCCCGCTGCGCATGTAACGAATTAAAATCCTGCTCCAGTCCTTCTTCCGATGATTTGCGGGTGTAAATCGCGCATTTGAGGACCTTCAGCTTTGCGACCTGATTACGCACGGGGATCCCTTTCATTCGGGTTCCGGGAAGGTACGCGAGCATCCCCTTCAGAGTCCGGTTGATTCATAAGCCGGGAATTCCGTTTCGAGCCTGCTGCGGCCTTGTTCGCGCGGGCAGCGCGCTTGATTCCGAAAAATACGTATCCGTTCCAGTTGGTGCCGGTGATGGCCTTGGCGACTGCGGAGAGCGATTTGTAAGTCCGCCCACCCATTGCAAATTCGTCGTCCAAAACCATGACGGTATAAGTCGTGCTCTGCCACTGCCGGATCAGATGTGTGCCGGGCTTGATCTGAACGCCGCCGAGAACGCCGGTACGATCACCATTGCGAACCGCAATACCGATCTCCCGGAGCCTACGTTTTGTTGCGGCGGACAGGCCGCCGTAGGCCGCAACCTGCATCTGGTAAGCCACCGCTCGCGCCAAGAACTTGCGCCTCAGCGATTTTGGTGCGGGATGCCCGAACAGCAGTTTCCAGCGCTCGCGCAGTTCCTCATGACCGAGGTCGGGCAGACGCGCGATCTCGGCCTCCAGAGCTGCATCATCGTGTTCTCGCCGGGACATTGGATCACGTCGACCGTCGTTTATTAGCGGCCTTTACGGCTCTGGATGCCCCGATCCGATAGGTCCTGATACCGTCCACCTTTTCGGAAATCAGTGGAAGTTTCAGCTTCTTGCGCACTGTCCCGGCCAAAAATCCGCGCACCGAGTGTTTCTGCCATCCGGTTGTCTTAACCAGCCCATCCAGGGTTGCGCCTCCCGGCTGTTGAAGCAGGGCGACTATTTGGTCCTGTTTCGAATCCGGGTTGCGACCGCCTGGTGACGCTTTGGTTGCTTTCGCGGATGGTGCATCCGCCTTCTTCGCGCTCGAACGCCTTGCGCGGCCCGGCCGTTCATTCAAGTTAGTTTCTGCCGGCGCGTTTGCCGCGACGACTTCATCGGGGCCAAGGGTAGCATTCTCGTCTGGCGCTTCGGCGACAGCCTCGACCTCGATTGCCTTGAGGCCGCCCTTGGTGATTCGTAACGTGTAGGGTCTGTTGTCATCCCCGCGCCGCCATACTGGCATGTCGTCCTTGGCGCGAATCTCCTGTAATAGTTTTTGTTTCAGCAGCCTGGCGATTACTTTTTTCCCAGCACTTCCCTTTAGATTTGGAGGGAGCGTTGCTGCGTGGTCGGTTCGTTGCGAGGCCGCAGATAGAATGAGAAGTTGTGTGTTAGAGAGCGTCATTTGAACCTCCTTTGAGATCGCGCGGCATCAACGCCGCCACGACCCCATCCCCGCGAAAGCGCTGAGCGCCGGCGGGGAGGAAGTAAAGAAATGCCCGGTCAGCTCTTTTGAGCGATCCGGTTGATCAGGCTCGCAGCATTGAGCATCGTCGTTGCCTCATACAGGAGTTGCTCCATGTCGAGCGCGACTTCGAGGCCCTTCTCATAGAATCCGGCACCTGCACAGGCATCGGCCGCGCGGCCTATTCCGGCGGCCTTATCAAGCCGGCTACGGATTTCATTCAAATATGTCTTGATTGTTGTTTCAGCTAACTGCGGATCCATCGGCGTCAACTCCTTGCTGCCAGCACACATGCTTCCCGTGCCAGCGAAGTCCAGCGAAACCAGAGCAATCTTGTTGCTCGTTTCGGGGGAGACCGAGCATCTTTGGATCCGAATTGAGAATGTCGTCGTTAAAGTGAGGACGACCTCAAAAAAGAGCCTGACCGATGTCCGCTCTGCCATTGACAGCGGATGCTCACTGTACCGACCGGCACGTCAGCTTTGTGCCAAGAGCGGAAATGGTCCCGTCGATTAACTACCAAGCCGCCGTTGAGCGAGTCGAAGCAAGATAGCTTGAGCTTCGCTATCGATTTCTCGCACGATCTCCGCTGCAGGTTGTATCTTATGAACGAGGGCAGCACTCTGCCCCGCCCAGAGCGACAATGCATCGATATCACCCTCGGCGTCGGCGGCGGGCGTGTAGGATCGATACCGCAAGATTGGCCCGCGAGATTTTGAGGTAGCCACGACATCACCCTCACCGGGCCGCTGGCCCGTCGCCGGACGTCCGGCGGCTTCCCAAGCAGCGACAGTACTGTTGCGCAGTACGCGATGAGGTGCCTTGGGCCAGCCGATGTCGAACAGTTCCTCGAGATAAACGGTATCGTCTTCTGTGGCCTGCAGAATTCGCTCGCGATAGCGCGGATGAATTGCTGCCTCATTGCTTGCAAGAAAACGGGTCCCGATCCAAACCCCCGAAGCGCCGAGTGCTAAGGCGGCGGCAAGCCCACGACCATCGGCAATACCCCCCGCCGCTATAACTGGAACTGGCCCGACAGCATCAACCACCGCGGGGATAAGTGGCATCGTTGCGACTCTTCCACGCACGTGGCCACCGGCTTCCCATCCTTGCGCGACAACGACGTCAACGCCACACTCCACTGCGTGGCGCGCTTCCGCAGCCGTGCTGACCGTGTGAAGCACCGTGGCACCACCAGACTTCGCGCGGGCCACAAGGACGGAAGGATCGCGCCAGAAAAAGGAGATAACCGGAACGCCCTCCTGCAAACAGGCGTCGAGTCGTTCTTCTTGCGGAAATTCCAAATTCAAGTTGACGGCGAACGGTTTAGCCGTGAGAGCGCGAGTTTCGCGAACCTGCTGACGCAATGTCTGTATGTCCGCTCCCCACAGTGCAAGCGTACCCAAGCCGCCGGCGTTGCTGACTGCTGCCGCAAGAGCGGGGCCGACCGTTCCGCCCAGGGGAGCTTGAATTATCGGAACTTCGATCCCTAGCCGCTCACAACCTGCCGTAATCATTGAGGCACTCCGTTCGTGTTGTGTGTTAGATATATACGGCTTCTGGAGAAATCGTACAATCTTAGCGCGGGCGAGACGCGCTGGCCCCGCTTTGAGCTACTGCCCACGAGTGACTTCCGCTCTGGGTCCTGGCTGCGTGAAAACTCAGACGTTGAACTTGCGCGTAGAACTTCTGTTTAGATTTCGTCGATGTGAAAAACAATTGTACTGGCGGTCTCTTTTGGGAGGATGTAATTGAGAAAACAATTCTGCGCATCCTTGGCTCATCCGCGTTTTCACGCAACCAAGGTCATTTCCGGACCTCGGCGGACGCCACCGCGATGTCTGCTTTACCCCGGTGAACGGACGTCGTGTGCTTGGCCGCTCAGGTCCGTAAAGTGCCAAATCCAGACTCATGCACCGCAACAAAAAGGGGGATCTATTCGATCACTTATCGGCGCACGCGTGCGCGGGCTCATTCGGGCAACCCCGCCTTCCGAAGGCCCTCAATCAATAGCTTCAACTGTGATTGTCTGGCCCGACCCATCCTCGCGGATATCGTGAAGGCGGGATCGGTCTCAAGCAGACGCGCCGCCGCCTCACGCGCCTCACCGTCGCGTCCGAGATGAGCGAAAGCGGACGCGAGACAGAAAGAAGCTGGCGGAAATGAGGGGTTCTGGCGTTGGGCTTTCTTCCCTGCGACGATGGCCTCGTCAAAGCGACGAAGCTCAATAAAGGCCATCCCCATCCCAACAAATATAAGCTGTAGCCGCGGGTCTACCGGGCTCGTGCGAATGGCACGTTCAAAGCTCCGGATCGCTTCCTCCGGCAGCCCCGCAATTCTAAAGACGTGGCCTCTGCTGCTCCATGCCAAGAATGAATTGGGGTTAAGTGCGACCGCCCGGTTAGCCATTTCGATCTCACGTTCACAATCGCCGACCATGAACGCCGAGATTATGGCAGCCATCGCTATCGTGTCTGGATCACCATCGTCGATGCTCAATGCCAAGCGAAGAAGCCGAACTGCTTCCTTCCTGTCGAATTGAGGATCGACAGCATAGCCAAAAAGGACCCTTTGCATGTGACAGACACCTGCCAGAGCCGTGACCAAGCCGAACTGCGGGTCCAGCTCCAAAGCGCGATGAGCCAGCCTGATCGCCTCGGCCAACCCTTCGCGGGTCGATAGGTAAAACTGCTGCATGGCTCGGAGAAAGAGATCATATGCGGTGAGGTTCTCCGGTCGCCGCCGCGTCGCCATTGCAATTTCTGTTTGAAACAATTTTGGCTGAATGGCCGAGACAACGGCGACCGTGACTTCGTCCTGGAGAGCGAAAACATCTGCCATGTCACGCTCGAACCTGTCCGCCCAGATGTGCGCGCCGGTCACCGCATCAACCAACTGTCCTGTGATCCGAACCTTCCCTGACGCCTTGCGCACAGACCCCTCAAGGACATAGCGCACGCCAAGCCTACGTCCGACTTCCTTGACATCGACGGCTTTGCCTTTGAACGTAAAGCTTGAATTGCGAGCGATCACGAACAACCATTTGAACCGTGAGAGCGCGGTGGTGATTTCCTCAACCATCCCGTCCGCAAAATACTCCTGCTCGGGATCACCGGACATGTTCTCGAACGGAAGCACGGCGATTGACGGCTTGTCGGGGAGCGCCAGAGCTTGCGTGCTTTCGACAGGCGGCTCTATCGGCGCTGCCGCAGAACCGCTCGCATTCATCCTCAACCGCCACGTTCGCATCGGTTCAATAATATTCTTCAGGTTCTGCGGACCCATATCCTCAAAGGCGAAATCGACCTTCCCGCGGACCTGACGTTGTGCGTCGTCAGAGATGCAAACGCCACCCGGCTCCGCAATCCCTTCAAGGCGAGCGGCGATGTTGACGCCGTCGCCAAAGATATCGTTGTCATCGACGATGATGTCACCGACGTGGATGCCGATGCGAAATTCGATCCGCTTGACCTGCGGCATCGGAGCATTTTGCTCAGCCATACCACGCTGGATCTCAATGGCGCAGCGCACCGCATCTACGACACTGCCGAACTCAGCGAGCACGCCATCGCCCGTGTGCTTGACGACCTTGCCACGATGTTCGCTGATCTTGGGATCAGCGAGTCCACGCAAACGCTCCCTCAGCCGGAAGTGTGTCCCTTCCTCGTCCAAGCCGGTCAGGCGACTATATCCAGCCACATCAGCCGCAAGGATAGCTGCAAGCCGCCGTTCAACGCGATTGTCGGTCAAAACGGCCTCCCGAGATCGGTAGATCCGTCGGACATATCAAAGCATAGGGCGTTGCCCTTGGGCTAGGGCCAATGTCCGAGTTGGGTCAATCGCGTCGGTTTGGAGATACCCGAACCACGTCCGCTTTCCCCCCGTTAGCGACCATTGAGCGGACATGCGGGGATGTCCGTTCAGTGCCACTTCCAGACGTCACGCCATGTCAGCGCCGCCCCGTCATCTTGCTCAATTCTTTCGATACGCGCTTCACAGCCGTCAGGCCGTCTAGATCGGACGGAGCGAGTTGAGAGTACATCTTGAAGTCAGCCAATGCCGCTTGCAGATTGCGTTTCATCTCCCACGCCATGCCGCGGTTGTAATAGGCTTTGGGTTCTTTCGGATCGAGCCGGATCGCCTGGCTATAATCCGCGATGGCCCGGTCGAGGTCGCCCCTGTTGCCCCAGGCGCTGCCGCGGTTGACGTAGGCGCGCCCATATTTCGGATTGAGCTGGATCGCCTGGTTATAGTCCGCCATGGCCCGGTCGAGGTCGCCCTTGGCCCCCCAGGCGCGGCCGCGGTTGTAGTACGCTTCAGCATCTTTCGGATCGAGCTGGATCGCCTGGTCGAAGTCCGCGATGGCCCGGTCGAAGTCGCCCTTGGCCCCCAAGGCGCTGCCGCGGTTCATGTAGGCGGACCCATATTTCGGATCGAGCTGGATCGCCTGGTTATAGTCCGCGATGGCCCGGTCGAAGTCGCCCCTGTGGTACCAAGTGTTGCCGCGGTTGTTGTAGGCAGCCGGATACGTCGGATCGATCCGCATCGACTCGTTGAAATCCGCCATTGCGCGGTTGAGGTCGCCCTGTGTCTGGTACGCCCCGCCGCGACGCGCATACAGCCGCGCGAGGCTTCGACCCGTGTATTGGTGCGAGTCGATGGCGCGCGAGCACCCTGCGACCGCGAGGTCATCTGATAGCTTTACGCAGGAATCCCACTCGTCTGCGGCGGCCACTCTCGGCAACCCGGCGAGAACCACCACGGCCATGCATGCTAACAACCGGTATGTTGAGAAGCGCATCTGCATCGCACGTGGTCTCCGCACGTTGGTCGGAGCAGCCGGAATAACCGACCGCCATTCTCCGGACGTTCATTTGTCCTTTAGTCGGGGTCGCAGAACAAATGGTTCATCAGCGATGTTTGGACGCTCGGTTTCCGCTTCGGGTCATTCGCGTCGTTTTGACCCAAAGCCGCTCACTTCCGGTCTGCCCCCATAAACAGACATGCCGAGCGTCCACCGGCATGTCCGAAAACGCCAGGAGCCGGCTTCAACGCACCTATTCGATCACGTCGCCGATCTTCCATTCGACGACTTGATAAATTATCCAATATCGCGAAGGATTGCCGTGAACAGCATTGACGACGGAGAATCCTCGTGCGGAAAGACCTATTCGCGGCGCTGACGCTCGCAACGCTTCTTTCAGGCCACACAACCGCGATAGCGGACGAACTCACAGGCACGCTCGCGAAGGTGAAGGAACTCGGATATATCACCATCGGGCACCGCGAGGCGT
>Ga0193742_1001832_pt1 | contig 12443 bp, 12 predicted proteins | sample L2c1metaG_FD_165511 | JGI IMG/M metagenome (GOLD analysis project Ga0193742, IMG submission 165511) | Soil microbial communities from a riparian zone of the East river system, Colorado, United States - L2c1 | ecosystem: Environmental > Terrestrial > Soil > Riparian zone | place: USA: East River... | reverse complement strand
CCCGGTCCCGGCCGAGCTCGGTGGCGACGTCGTCGGGCAGCGCCAGCGGGCCGCGCACGAACCGGCCGAGCAGCGTCAGCAGTTGCTGGCCGCGCGCGCTGCTCCGGTTTGCGAAGTAGTGGAAGGAGCTGGGTACCTCGGGCGTGATGGCGGTCGGCCGAGTGGTGGTCGGTCGGGTGGTGGTCGGTCGGGTGGTCATAGCACCGAGGGTAGATTAAAATTGATATGTGTCAATATTAAATCAGTCTCCTAGGGTGGATCAGTGACCGACACCTCGAGCGCGCGCCCCCGGGGCCGGCCGCGCAAGGACTCCGGGCCGGCACCCAACCCGGACGTACTGGCCGCCGCGCTGCACGCCTTCGCCAGCCACGGGTACCAGGGCGTGTCGGTACGCACGTTGAACCGGGAGCTCGGGGTGAGCCACAACCTGCTGCACCAGCGGTTCGGCTCCAAGGAAGCCATCTGGTACGCCGCCGTGGACTGGGGGTTCGGCGGCCTGCTCGAGGAGTTGGCACTGGCCGACGCGGACCTGGCCGACCCGTTGGAGCGGCTGCGCGCGTTCATCCGGGCGTTCGTGACATTCGCCGCCCGCCATCCGGACCTGGCCCGGGTGGCCAACGCCGAGGGCAGCGCGGAGGACAGCGGAGCCATGGAACGACTGGAGTACCTGCTGCACTCCTACGTGCGCCCGAGCATGGAGCGGATCGCCCCGCTGTATCGCGAGCTGGTCGTCTCCGGGCGGGTCCGGGAAGTTCCCCCGGAGACGCTGTACTACCTGGTCACCTCGGCCGGACTGATGTACAGCAACCACGCCATGACCCGGGCGCTGTTCTCCGGAGCGCCGCTGGCCGAGGACCGGATCGAGTCCTACGCGGACAGCGTCGCCACGGTGATCCTGGACGGCGTGGCCCTGCGGCCGGGCAGCGGTGGATCAAGTACCGGCGAATCAAGTACCCAGGTGGCGCGGGGGCGGCCAGACTGAGAGCCGCGAGCGATGCTGGTCACCCGGAGCAGCCACACGAGAGCGAGATTGAGAGACTGGGCGACGTGACAACTGCGCCAACTTCGAGTCCGACCACCCTGGAGATTCCCGCCGACCTCAAGCCGTCGGACGGCCGCTTCGGTTGTGGTCCGTCCAAGGTGCGGGCCGGCCAGCTCGCTGCCCTGGCCCGCGAGGGCGCCGACGTGATGGGCACCTCGCACCGCCAGAAGCCGGTCAAGTCGCTCGTCGGGCGGGTCCGCGCCGGGTTGCGGGAGCTGTTCTCGCTGCCCGACGGGTACGAGGTCGTCCTGGGCAATGGCGGCACCACGGCGTTCTGGGATGCCGCCGCGTTCGGCCTGGTCCGGGAGCGCTCGCTGCACCTGACCTACGGCGAGTTCTCCTCGAAGTTCGCCACGGTCACCAAGGGCGCGCCGTTCCTCGCCGACCCGGTGGTGATCTCCGCCGACCCGGGCAGCGCGCCGGACCCGACCAGTGACCCCTCGGCGGACGTGTTGGCCTGGGCGCAGAACGAAACCTCTACCGGCGTCTCGGTGCCGGTCCTCCGGCCGGCCGGGTGGAGCGACGGCCAGTTGGTGGCGATCGATGCCACCTCCGCCGCCGGTGGGCTGCCGGTCAACGTGGCCGACACCGACGTGTACTACTTCGCACCGCAGAAGTGCTTCGCCTCCGACGGTGGGCTGTGGCTGGCTCTGATGAGCCCGGCCGCGCTGGAGCGGGTGGCCGAGTTGGGCGCGAGCGACCGGTGGATCCCGGAGTTCCTCTCGCTGACCACGGCGGTGGACAACTCCAGCAAGGACCAGACGTACAACACCCCGGGCGTGGCCACCCTGTTCCTGCTCGCCAACCAGATCGACTGGATGCTGCGGCTGGGCGGGCTGGACGGCTGCGTGGCGCGCACCGTCGACTCGTCGACCAGGCTCTACGACTGGGCCGAGCGCTCGAAGTTCGCCACCCCGTTCGTTGCCGACCCGGCACACCGCTCGCAGGTCGTCGGCACCGTCGACTTCGACGACTCGATTGACGCGGCCGCGGTGGCCAAGGTGCTGCGCGCCAACGGCATCGTGGACACCGAGCCGTACCGCAAGCTGGGCCGCAACCAGCTGCGGGTCGGGATGTTCCCCGCCGTGGAGCCGGCCGACATCAGCGCGCTGACCGAGTGCATCGACTGGGTGGTCGAGCGCCTCGACTGAGCGCCGCACCGATCCCAGAAAGACACAGGCCCGCCACCGGGGAATCCCGGAGGCGGGCCTTGTCGCTGGGACGTGCGCCTTCTAGCGGCGTAAGCGGGCGTGTCTGCGCGGCGGTGGCGGGCTCCACCAGTCCACCGGCTGACGGCGGATCGGGCGGCGCGCGCGGTCGATGCGCACCGCCAGAGCGATCATCGCAGGCAGCGCGAGCATTGCGATGACAAGCACCCAGGCAACGCTCACACCCGACTCCCAGCGCTAAAATGATCACCGTTTGATTCGGTACGTTGACGCTATCCTACGTACGTAGAAAACGCACGTGATCGAATGAGTGATGCGCGATACCACAGAAGGGGCGAGCGTGACGGAACGGCGCCATGGCCTGGCGCGCATCCAGGTTGCGGCCACGCTGCGCCGGATGCGCGAGCAGGCCAGCGTGACCAGGGACGCGGCCGCCCGCGAGCTGTACTGCACGGTGTCCAAGATCGGCGACATCGAGACCGGCCGGTCCGGGGTCAAACCTGCCGAGCTGGAGAAGTTGCTCGACCTCTACCGGGCGTCTGGCGAGGACCGCGAGGCGCTGATCGAAACCGCGCGCGAGTCACGCAGCCGACGCAAGACCGGCTCGAGTATTCCGACCAGCCATCGGCGGTATTTCGACCTCGAGGCACAGGCCCGCTCGGTCACCTTCTTCTCCCCCGGCCTGATACCCGGATTTCTGCAGACCGACGGCTACGCCCGCTCGGTGCTGGAGTGGTCGGGGAGCCTCGGCGTCACCGAGGTGGACTCGAAGCTTGCGGTACGTGCGGAGCGGCGAAAGAACCTCACGCGAACCGACCCGCCCCCGGCGTCCTACTGGTGCATCCTGGGCGAGGCCGCGCTCCGGGCTAACGTAGGCGGCCCGGTCGTCATGGCAGAGCAGTTGGAGTGCCTGCTGGAATGGTCCAAGACCATTCGCCACCTGATGATTCAGGTGCTGCCGCTGGGCTCCGGTGTGCACGGTTTCCTGGGCTGGACGCACACCCTGCTGCGCTTCGATCCGCCCGCCAGGGACATCGTCCACATGGACAGCTCGATCCGTGACCTGTTCTTCGACGTCGAGCCCGAGGTCCGGGGAGTCGCCGACGATCTGGAGCTCATGAAAGCCAAGGCAATCGGTCGGGACGAGAGCCTGGCCCTGATCAGGCACATCCTGTGGGAGTACAAGGAGATGAGCGGGCATGCCGCGCTGGAATGAGTGGTTCACGCCGCGCCGCTCGAACAACGGCAACGAGTGTGTCGAGACATTGATCACCGACGGCACCGTGTACGTGCGTAACTCGAAGAGCCCGACAGTGGCCACCGTCGAGTTCACCCACGAGGAGTGGCGGGCGTTCATCGCGAGCGTCCAGGAGGGCGACGACTACACTCTGCCCAGCTAAGGCCGGAGCGGGCGTCCGACCCCGGCCGGCGCGCCTCCCGAATGGGCAGCGAGCCGACCACTACCGTCACTCGGACGAGCGTAAGGGCGAGCGGAGGGCTGGATGCGCGCGCTGCGGGTCGTGGGTTACGGAGAGGATGGCGTCGTCATCCTCGAAGACCCCGACCGGCGCGAGCGTTTCACCGTTCCGGCCGATGAGCGGCTTCGAGCCGCCGCGCGCGGCGACGTCCAACGACTCGGGCAGATGTCGATGGAGTTGGAGAGCCAGTTGCGACCACGTGAAATTCAAGCGCGCATCAGGGCCGGCGCTTCCGTGGAGCAGGTGGCCGCTGCCGCCGGTGTTCCACTGCAGCGTATTGAGCGGTTCGCCTACCCGGTATTACTCGAGCGTTCCCGCACCGCCGAGATGGCCCGGCAGGCGCATCCGGTGCGCGAGGACGGGCCGGACGTGCGCACCCTGGACGAGGTCGTCGAGCACACCTTCGGGCTGCGCGGTCAGGAGTACGAGCAGGCCGAGTGGGACTCCTTCCGCGGCGAGGACCACAAGTGGGTGGTGGCGCTGAGCTGGTCGGTCGGCCGCTCGGACATCACCGCCCGCTGGACCTACCACCCCGGAGCACACGGCGGCACCGTCACCGCACTGGACGAGCACGCCACCGACCTGATCGACGGTCTCTCCCGGCCACCGCGCCGAGTCGGCCCGGTGATCGACTTCAGCAAGGCTGCCGCCGAGGAGGAGCCCGGCCCAGCCGCCACCGCCTCCCCCGCCGAGCGAGACGACAACGGGACGAGCGCCCCGGCCGCACCGGCGGCCCCGGCGGCCAAGGCCGGCGCCACCGAGCGCGCCACCGGCACCGACCAGGCCAGCGGCGGACGGGGCACCGGCTCCGCGCCCGGGCGCGGCTCGGCCTCCGGGCGAAACACCAGCTCCAACTCCGGGCGCGGCTCCACCGCCGACCAGGGCGCGGGCCGGCGGGCCACCAAGACCACCACCGGCTCTGGTGCCCGGTCCGCGCGCGGCGACTCGGCGGCCAAGCCCGGCCAGGATGAGGCCGAACCGACCGCGGCCAAGCGCCCCGCCGGCAGCCGCAAGGCCAAGCCGGTGATGCCGTCCTGGGAGGACGTGCTGCTCGGGGTGAAGCGCAGCTAGCAGCGCCTTCGCCCAGACGGTCCGCTAGCCGCCGGGACGGAACACCACGTCGACCAGCAGGCCCAGCCAGGCGACCAGCAGCCCCAGGGCGATCCCGTACCCGATCCAACGCCAGAACGGCGTGCGGTGCATCAGCCAGACCGACGGCGCCATGCCGATCCCGATCAGCACGTTCGCCGGTACCCAGAGCCAGCCGAAGGATTTGGCCAGCGCGCTGGTCAGGATCAGGTCCAGCGCGGCGACCAGCGCGGCGATGATCACGGTCACGGTCAGCCCGGTGGCCCACGGGGTGGGCTCCCTCGCGGGGCGGGGCGGACCGGGCACGGCCGGACTCACCGGGGGCTGGCCGCATAGAACGCCAGCGCCGCCGCGGTGGCCACGTTGAGCGAGTCCACCCCGTCGGCCATCGGGATGCGGACGCACTCATCGGCGGCGGCGATCGCCGCCTCGGTCAGCCCCGGCCCTTCCGCGCCGAGCAGCACCGCGATCCGGGCACCGGCCAATCCCGCCTCGGCCAGCGGGCGGGCCGACGGACGTGGGCTGAGCGCGACGATCCGCCGTCCGTCGCCCCGCAGCAGGTCCAGGTTGGCCGGCCACGGCGGGTCGGCGGGCAGCGCGGCGAACGGCAACCGCAGGACGTGCCCCATGGACACCCGGACGCTGCGTCGGTACAGCGGATCAGCGCACCTCGGCCCGAACAACACCCCGTCCACCCCCAGCGCGGCGGCGTTGCGGAACAGCGAGCCCAGGTTCTCGTGATCGTTCACGCCCTCCAGCACCGCCAGCACCCGAGCGCCGGCGGCCAGTTGGGCGGCGTCCACCGGCTCGGCCCGGTCGGCTACCGCGAGCACACCCCGGTTGAGGTGGAAGCCGACCACCTTGGTCATCACGTCGGCGGTGGTGAGATAGACCGGCGCGGGGTGCCCAGCGAGGTCGTCGGCCAGCTCGGCGAGTCGGGACGCCACCCCGAGCACGGCCCGCAACGGGTACCGCGAGTCGAATAGCCGGCGCACTACCAGCACACCCTCGGCGATCACCAGCCCTCTGCCCCCGGGGCGGTCGGGACGCCGGTCCGCCGTGGTCAGATCCCGGAAGTCGTCGAGGCGGGAGTCCGCCGGGTCGTCAACCGTGATCATCCGCGGCACCGGGGCATCGTCCCAGGATCGGAGCGGCGATCGCGGGCGGGGCGGCGGCGACGTCCCCGGCGACCTTCGGCGGGCCCGGGAACGGCGTTTCCACCTGCCGAGATGGCGTACAGGACGTTGCTCACAGTGCTCGTCATCCGGACAGCCGTAGCATCCGAGCCTCCCGTGTGTCACGGTGATAGGCCCGCCCGGAATCCGCCTGGACCCGAACGAGGAGGGCCGTGTGGGCCGTGATCTGGCCCGAAGTTCATTCACCCGACGCGAACGACAGCAGTACCGAGGCAAGGTGCATCGATGCCTGAATGCCCTGGCCACGATGCTTCGCGAAGGCGCGTTCGCAGGTGACAACGAAGCGACTACCGGCTTGGAGGTCGAGCTCAACCTAGTTGATCAGAGACTGGACCCGGCCATGCGCAACGTCGCGGTGCTGGACGGGGTGGACTCGCCCGAGCTGCAGTCCGAGCTGGGGCGGTGGAACGTTGAGCTGAACCTGCCGCCTCGCCCGCTCCCCGGCGAACAGGGTCGGTACCTGGAGCACCACCTGCTGGACATGCTCGCGGAGATCGAGAAGCAGGCCGAGGCGGTGGGCGCCCGGGTGATGACCATCGGCATTCTGCCGACCATCACCGAGGAGCATCTGGTCACCGAGCGGCTCTCGCCGTCCACCCGGTACGCCGCGCTGAACGAGCAGATCCTGAATGCGCGGGGCGAGCCGGTACGCCTGGACATCACCGGCGTGGAAAGAAACGGCCACCCCGCCGAGCGGCTGCAGATGGACTTCGATTCGATCGCCCCCGAGGCGGCCTGCACCTCCCTACAGCTGCACCTGCAGGTCCCGCCGAAGGCGTTCGCGGCGCACTGGAACGCCGCGCAGTGTCTGGCCGGGGTGCAGCTCGCGGTCGGCGCGAACTCCCCCTTTCTGCTCGGTCGCCGGCTCTGGGCGGAGACCCGGGTCCCGCTATTCCTCCAGGCCACCGACGTGCGCTCGGTGGAGCTGCGTAACCAGGGGGTGCGCCCCAGGGTCTGGTTCGGGGAGCGCTGGATCAACTCGATCTTCGAGCTGTTCGAGGAGAACGTGCGGTACTTCCCCGGGCTGCTCCCGGTCGCCGGAGACCAGGACCCACACGTCGAGCTGGCCGCCGGGCGGGCGCCCTCGCTGGAGGAGCTGCGGCTGCACAACGGCACCATCTGGCGGTGGAACCGGCCGATCTACGACGTGGCGGACGGGGTGCCACACCTGCGGGTGGAGAACCGGGTGTTGCCGGCCGGCCCGAGCGTGGTGGACATGATCGCCAACGCGATGTTCTTCTACGGCCTGCTCCGGATGCTCACCGATTCAGACCATCCCCCGCTGTGGTCCCAGCTGCCGTTCGCCGCCGCCGAGGAGAACTTCAAGCTGGCCGCCAAGGGGGGCATGAACGCCACGCTGTTCTGGCCGGACGAGGGCTGGGTGGAGCCGGATCAGCTGGTGCTTCGCCAGCTGCTGCCGATGGCCGCCGAGGGGCTCTCCCGGTGGGGGGTCGCGGACGCCATCTCCCGCCGCTACCTGGACGTCATCGAGCAGCGCTGCCGGCTGCGGTTAACCGGGGCGTCCTGGCAGCTGCGGACGGTGGATGCGCTGGAGCGGCGCGGGGCGGACCGGATGACGGCCATTCGCGGGATGCTGGAGCGCTACCTGGACGGCACCACGAACAACGCGCCGGTGCACACCTGGCCGGTGCCCTGAGGTCCCTCGGCACATTCACGGCGGCCTCTGTCAATAGCGATTGCCGGGTCGTTCGCGATCGCAAACGCTCAGACCGATTCGGCTCATCTGGCTGGACGGGCGTTCCTATAGTCGGCCTTGTCAATTCGGTGACGGAAAGTGCCGACCACCACCGATGTTGACTGCGGAGAGTGATCTTCCGCATGCCGGCACGGCACTGCCGGCGGTAAGCCCGCCGGTCCGGGGGTGCCCAGGCGCAGCCCCCGCGACCCAGCACCTCCGGACCGGCGAACCACCTCCGCGGATCGATGCCGAGCGAGCGATGGCGGACGCCCTTGCCAGCCACCTGAGGGATGAGGAGCCGGGATGTTCCGACGCAGGCGCGAGGCCTCCTTCCAGGCACCCGCGTCGAGCGCATGGTGGCCGGCGGGGGCGGGTTCCGGCGTCCCCGGCGGCCCTGACCCTGACCTCGGCGGCTCGGGCGTCGGCGGCTCGGGCGTCGGCGGCTCGGGCGTCGGGTCGCGGCCTGGGGCCCTGCCTTCAGGTGACCCGTTCGGCGGCTGGCCGGCTTTTCCCGTCGGCAGCGACCCGACCGATCCGGTACTCGGTCAACCGGCCCCGCTGGACGGCTGGGGCACCCCGGTCGCGCCGAAGGCCTCCGGTGGTCTTCCCGGCCAACCGGCCACCGCTGGCCCTTCCACTGGTGACGCTTCTGAGGCGTCCACGAGCTGGATGCCGCTGCTCACCCATGCCGACGACGGTCAGCCGTTCCAGGCCTCCCCGGAGAACCCGGCCGGCCCGGACGACCAGCCCGGTGCGGACCTAACCCCCGCCACCCACCCGGAGCCTCGCCGGGTGCGTGCCGCCCGCCGGCGCGCCGCCCGGGCCCGCCGCACCGCCGACCAGCAGCTGCCCGAACCGGACACCACTCCTCGGACCGGTGCGACCACGGACCCTCCCGCCCCGGTGGCCGACCCGTTGAGCGACCCCTCCTTCGCCAACGGCGCCACCACCTGGCTGAACCCGGTCGCGCCGCCCAACCCGATGGAGGCCGCCGCGCTGGCCGGCGCGTTCGCCGCCGACTACCTCTCCTGGGACGAGTCGTCGCCGGAGCGTCGCGGGCAGGTGCTGGCGCAGTACCTGCCGTCCGACGTGAGTGGCAGCCCCGCGCTGCTGGGCTGGTCGGGCAAGGGTCGCCAACGCGCCGAGTTCGCCCTGCCCGGGGCGGTTCACCCGGACGGCGACGGGCGCGTTGTGGTCGACGTGCGGGTCCGGGTCACCCCGTACCGGGCGGTCGGGCAGCCCGCCGAGCCGGCGCCGGCCGGTGAGCTCGAGGTGGCCGGCGTGCCGGCGGTCGCCCCGGCCCCGACCGCGCGCGGCTGGAAGAGCCTGGACTCCTACTGGGTGCGGCTGACCGTGCCGATCACCTACGACCGGGGCCGGCTGGTGGTGGACACCTGGGATGAGCAGCTCGGCCAGGACGGCGAGCCGGCATCCGCCGAGCACGGGCCGACCGCCGCGGCGGCCGGCGGGGTTGTCGACCCGGCCACCGCCGACGACCTGGACGACGACCTGGACACCCCGCTCGCCGTGGCCGGAGGCATCCGGTGAGCCGGCTGCGCGCGCCGAGGATCGCCGGGGTGGCCGGCGGGGTCGGCACCACCACGCTGGCCACCGCGCTGCGCGGCTACGACCGGGGGCGGGCCGCCGATCAGGGCGCCGAGGTGCTGGTCTGCCGCTCCACCGGCGGCTCGCTGCACGCCGCCGCGACGGTGATCGCCTGGCTGGGCAGCACCGGGCAGCCACGCCCGGTGCTGGCCGTCATCGCCGACCAGCCCGCGCCGATCCGAGGCCCCCTGCGAGCCCGGCTGCGGATGATCGAGCCGCAGGTCAACGGCCTGGTCGTGGTCCCGTACGTGGCGCACTGGCGAGAGCTCACCGACCCGCTCGCCGAGGCGGCCCGGCTGTCGGACTGTCCGGCCGACCAGCTGCCCAAGGCGCTGCGCGGATACGGCGAGGCGCTGGCCCGGCTGGCCGAGGCGGTACTGCGCTCCGGGTTGCTGTCCGCCAGGCGCCCCGGTGGGCCGCACACCCCGCCGCCGGCCAACCGGGCCACCGGCCCACAGGCTCGGGTCGCCAGTACCGGCCCACAGGTCCCGGTCGTGGTCACCGGCCCGCACGCCGCGCTGGTGGATACCGGCCCTCGGGCGGCGGTGGGGCCCGCCCCGGCCAACCCGCCCGCCGACCTCTGCTACGCCCCCGCCGTCGCCCACGGAGGAACACGATGATCACCTACCTGGCCACCCTGCTGCTCGGCACCGGGGCCGACGCGGTGCCCGCTCAGGTGCCAAATCCACCACCAGAGGCGCCACCGGGGATCGACCAACTGGCCGGTCAGATCGTCGGCTGGCTCAAGTGGGGTGTGCTGGTCGTCGGCGTGGCGGGCATCCTGGTGTGCGCGGGCATGATCATCATCGGCCGCCGGCACCGGGGCGGCCTGGCCCAGGAGGGCCTGATCGGGTCGCTCTGGGTGCTCGGCGGATTGACCCTGGCCTCGCTCGCGGCGGTGCTGGTGGGTGCCTTCGCCGGGATGGGCGCCCAGTGATCAGGCCGGTGGGCGCGGCGGTCACGCTGCTTGCTGACGGTGAGCCCGGCCCGTCGTTCACCGCGATCGTGGAGTCCGCCGCCCGCGCGGCCGCTGCTCTGGTCGGCGACGCGGCCAGCTGGTGGCAGGTACCGAGCACGTCGCTGCTGGCCCCGGCGGTGCTCGGCGCGCAGGATGCGCTGCGCCCGGTGCTGCTGCTGGTGCTCACCGCCTCGGTGCTGGTGCAGTCCATCCGGATCATCCTGATGCGCCGGGGCGAGCCGCTGTTCGCGGTGTTCGGCGGGCTGCTCCGGTTCGCTGTGGCGGCCGCGCTGGGCATCACCGTGCTGCAGGGCGCGCTGTGGGCCGGGGACATGCTGGCCACCAACCTGCTGAGCTCCGGCCTCGGATCTGGCACCGAATCGGGTGCGGTGGCCTTCGGTGCCACCATGCGCGAGGCGCTCACCGCCCGGCGCGGCGGGCTGGCCGAACCCTTCCTGCTGTTGCTGCTGTCCGTCGTGGTGCTGCTGTTGGCCGCCGCGCAGTGGATGGCCATGGCGCTGCGGCAGGTCGCCCTGCTCGCGGTGGCGGCCACGCTCCCGTTGGCCGCCGCCGGGTCGCTCACCGCCACCACCCGGGGATGGCTGTCCCGGCTGGTGCCGTGGGCGCTGGCCATGGTGCTCTACAAGCCGGCGGCCGCGCTCATCCACGCGGTCGGCGAGCAGTACCTCAGCCAGCTGGCCGAGCCGGGCGGCCCAGGGGTGAGCACGGTGCTGGCCGGCACCGTGGTGCTCGCGCTCGGGGTCGCCGCGCTGCCCATGTCGTTGCGGCTGCTGTCCTGGTCGTCGGTGCGGATCGCCAGCGGCGGGGGCTCCGGGGAGGCGATGGCCGGCGCCACCGGCGCGATCCGACTCAGCTCGCTGGGTTCCACCTCGCCGTCGGTCCAGTTGGCCACCTTCATGGAGAACGCCGGGCCGGGCAGTCATCGACGGCTGATCACCGGCGCCGGCCCGGTGCACACCGCCGGAGCCGCCACCGCCGGAGCCGGCGCCGGGGCTGACCGCCGCGGCGCCGGCAGCGTGCCGCCGCTGGCCGAGGCGTCGCTGCTGGAGCCGGCGCTGACCCGGCCGATCCCCCGCTACACCGAGTCCGCCGGTCCAGCCCGGCCCAGCCCGATCCCAGCCACCCGAGGAGCCCGGTGATGACTACCGAAGGCGGAGCCGAGCGATGAGCGCTGGCCAGGAACGCCAGGAGCCCCGGCTGTACGGGCACTGGCGCCCCGAGCGTGGCTGGGGCGTCGGCTCGCTGGGGCCGGCGCAGACCAGCATCGTGTTCGCCGCCGTGCTGGCCCCGGTGCTGGCAGCCTCGGTTGCGCCCCGGGCGGCGCTCGGGTTGGCCTTGGTGGCCATCCTGGTGGTGCTCGCGGTGACCGTCCGGGTCTCTGGCTCCACCGCCGCCGAGGCGATGACCCGCCGGTTCCGGTTCACCACCGCCAGGGCGAAGGGGTGGACCGAGCTGTCCGGCGGCATGCTCACCGAACATCCCCGCCGGCATGACCTGCCCGGCCCGCTGGCGCCACTGGTGGCCCTGGACAGCGACGACGGCCGGGGCGGCCGGCAGGCCCTGGTGCTGGACCGACACACCGGCACCCTGTCCGCGGTGCTGCGCTGCGCCCCGGCCGGGTTGGACCTGGCGGACCGGGCCAGCGCGGACGAATGGGTGGCCTGCTGGGGGGCCTGGCTGGCCGACCTGGGGCACCGCCCGGTGATCCGGCACGTCGCGGTCACCGTGGACACCGGCCCGGGCGGGCACTCGGACAGCGACTACCTGCGCGAGCGGGTATCCCCGGCCGCCCCGTCGGCGGCCCGCGCGCTGATGCACGAGCTGATCGAGCTGACCCCGTCCACCTCGGCGCGCACCGACGCTCGGGTCACCGTCACCCTGGACCCGTCCCGCGCGGCGCCCCGGCCCCCTGATCTGCTGGCTTCGGTCGCCGAGGTCACCCGCTGGCTGCCCGGGCTGGAGGCCGGCCTGGCCTCCTGCGGCGTGGCGGTACTCGGCCGTGAGTCGATCTCCAGCCTGACCGCCAGGGTGCGCTCGGCGTTCGACCCGGTGTCCCGCGACGAGATCGCCCGGCAGGGCGAGCAGCACCAGCTGCGGCACTGGGCGCAGGCCGGGCCGATCGCCGCCAACGAGACCTGGGACAGCTACCAGCACGACTCGGGTGTCTCGGTGTCCTGGGCGCTCGG
>Ga0193742_1001831_pt1 | contig 12447 bp, 7 predicted proteins | sample L2c1metaG_FD_165511 | JGI IMG/M metagenome (GOLD analysis project Ga0193742, IMG submission 165511) | Soil microbial communities from a riparian zone of the East river system, Colorado, United States - L2c1 | ecosystem: Environmental > Terrestrial > Soil > Riparian zone | place: USA: East River... | reverse complement strand
CTCGCTTGGTATCTTCTTCCAGTCTTCCTCCCAAAGTTCCAGGCTCGCTCGGAAGTTCTTTTTCCACCAAAGCGGTTAGTTTACTATCGGATAAGCAATGGGGTATAATCCCGAATAAAAGATCCATCGGTCCCCCCGCAATCCTGGTGTGTTGTAGTCCAATGTTTCTTGAAAGTTGATAATGCCTGCTCAGAACCTTCGGGATGATAAATTAGACGCCGAATACCAGTGATTACTGCGATAAATATCCTGAAGGTAGCGAACTGAGTACCAACTCTATGCGACCTGATGGTACAGAAATAAGCACGTGCGAAAGTACTACGGGTAGGTTCTGTTCCTCCAGCATTTTTGAACTACTTCGTCAGATTGACCCGATCTGCTTTGTGCAGCTCGTCCATAACTCCTTCTCTGGCTTCGCCTTCTGAGAAAAATTTATCGATTTTAGCTGAGAATGCCAGAGGTCATTTCTTGTGAAAAGAATACATCCAAAGTTCATCAATAGGATGGATGATGGTGGAAGGTTTATGGGAAGGCGAGGGCGGACGTAGGTGACATAGCCTAGCAGTGCGCCGTTTAATGACGATTTGTAGTCTTTTGTGTAATTATTTGACAACCAGTTTTTAGCTGCTGAACAAAAGTATCGAGAAAAAGATGCTCCGTTTTGAAGGCTTTTATCGAACGAGTATTCCTTCATCAACATGTGCTCATCGATATGGATGTTTGGGAACGTTTTTAACCAACAACTTGCAGGGGCACAACTTGTCGATTACAAAGGTTTGGAGTCTGGCGCAATGAATAATATTGTTTATGATAAGTACACGACATACTACTCGTTTGCAAGTGGTGCATATCGATATCAAGACAGCCTTCAGAGAAGACCTTGGGACGCAGAAGAGTGGAAAAAATTGGTCTCGGAGACCTGCTAGAATGGGCGTGTGACAATATACGGATAGGACGGAAGTGAGATAAAGATCGATGAAGATTGTGGGTTCAACAATAACTGACAAGTTGCGTAGGTAATAAAACATCTGTAAGGAAGAGGGGATCGCACTTGGATTGAGGGGAGGAAAAAAAAACTGAATGGTTTATAACACAGAGAAAAGTGATAGGAAAAATCAAGCCAATAATTGGGAACGAGGGGAAAAGATATTAAAGGTGCATCAAATTAGGGTATGCAGACTCAAAATAGTGGAACAGAGGATATAAAAAGTGGACTTGAACAGGAAATAAAAAAGAAAAAAAAGGATTAAGCAGCTCGAGAAAATGTAGGAAAAGGGAAAAAAGAGTCCGGAGTGAGGTGGTGTAATAAGTGTGGGATTAGGTGTACATTGGGAAGACAAGAGTTAGGGGTGTTGACGTGTCTCAAGCTTGTGTAGCTGCAAGATCGGCACGACTGCAAAAAAAAGGTTCGAAAGTCAGCGAACACCCCCTCAAAAAGATATTGCGCAGACCCGACGTACTTTCTAAGGGTATCATACAAAAACTTGTAACTGCGCAAATTACCTTTCAGACGCCTGATGTCGAGACTGAAAGTATCGTTCAAGCGGTCCAGGCGTGTCAATTCGACCGAGAATCGGACTTCATCACCTGCATCCTGGCTCGGGTCTCCAAACGCGATGTCTTGCATCAACAGAGGTTCACTCACGACCACAGACGTCTCATCATCGAAAGGCAATGACGGTTGTGAGGAACTTGGCCCGTGATTGGACACCTGTGATGATTGTCGGCGCATAAGCAGTCCCCGCAACATACCACCAGTTCCCGAGAAAGCCGAAGCCGAAGGAAGCGGCAAACCACGCCTGTCAATCTGAGGGGGAAGTAAATTAGGGCACAAAAACAAACGGATCGGTGAAATTACTGACCCCGTTTGAGGCGGCACTTCCAACCATAGTCACAGCGGCCAAACTGGTAGGACTGGCAGAGCCAGCGCCAGCAGTAGTTGAAGAACCAACCACATTTTTCTTTTTCTTTGCGCGGATACACCGATACTTGTATTCGCTCTCCAATTGGATTTCGACGCCCATTCCTTCCAATACTTTTTTAACATGAGCCATAACTTCAGGAGGTGGTCGAGTAGTGATTGTTGTCTGGTCTACAGCACCGTGATGGATACGAAGTTGCCCGTGAGGATGTGTTTTATCATGAATGTGATGAGGGTTAGATCCGCCACCAACAGTAACAGAATTACGAAAACGCGCGACCAAGCTCGTTGTTGTTCCAGCTTCTAGGACAGAACTCGCAGAACGCTGTGGATGACCCCCCTGTGATACAGATGAAGGAACAGGTCGTTGAAGACCTGACATTGGGGAAGTAAGGACAACCTGGACAGGAGCTACTCCGATTTCTTTGAGCCCAGTTGCAGGAGCGCCCACGACCTGCGTCTGATCCACGGTATTGCTCGACGCGGAGAAGCCCCTACGATACTTGGGCTGGTTTGACGCAATACCTTTCTCCTTCGACACTTCCTCCGTAGGGAATCCGACCGAATCTCCACCTTTTGACTTAGTCCTAAACCATTGCATAACCTTACGGGCCTTACTCGTCGATGCTTGCAACCCGTTGACATCCCCAAAATCTTGCGGTCCAGGATGACCAGCAGTTTCACCGGTTGCTATGTTGGCATTTGTTGGAGGTAAGACAGCACTTTGTGAATGGGGAGGGGTAGTTGCACCAGCAGTGGCAGGGGCAACAGTGAGCGGGGTACTCGTCATTCGACCTTTCCTGTTTCTGATAGATCGACTAAATGGCTCTACCATGACGGTCAAAGTATTCCTTCTCGACTTTTTGGCTGTCTCCTTATCCGAGCCGACAGGACTTAAAAGTACAGACGTCGTACTGGCATGTCCTTCAGAAGGCACAGGCGTGGTGCTGCCTTGCAAGCTCTTTGTGCTTCCTTCAGTATTGTTAACGGGGGTCGGACCAAATCCCGAACTAAAAATTTTGCTGAGACCAAGCTTGTCAATGCTTGATTTGCCTTTCTTATGGCCTTTCTGGATTGACGAAGTGGAGTTCTGGCTGACAGTATCCTTGTCCTTTTCCTTCTGGGCAGAAGTACGAGGCGTTGGGGGTGGAGAAGAGATATTGACAACCAATGAATCTCCCAATTGTTGGATGCCATTAGGGTCGTTGGCGCGAGACGCTTTTGGTGGTGTCTGTTTGGTCGGCGTGACGTTATTGGAGGGCGAGGTGGCGGGATTCTTGGGAGTCACAGGGGAACGATAAGATGGTTGCGAGTTAGAAGTGGGAGGAACAATGATAGGCGAAGGTGGCAGAGGCTTTGAGCTACTCTGCGATACTTTCCTTTCTTTCGTCGTCGTGGTAGGTGGAGTTGCTGGAACGACACCATTTTGCTGTCCATTCGTAGTCGAGTGGTTTTGACTGCCGCTCCGCTCTCTGCGTTTCTCGTCGCTCCTCTTTGTATTCTTTGACGGCGGTTCGTCGTACTCGACTTGAATGGTATGCCTAAAACCACCGGAGGTAGGTTTGTGACCTTTAGGTGAGGAGGCATTGGGAGCAAGGGTGGAAGCACCACGAGAGGTTTCTTCAGATCCAAGCTGCTTTGAACTGGCGGTGGTGGCATTAGATGTGACAGCTTCATTGTTTGTGCTGACATTCCCCGGACCGGCGAAAGGGTCGTCTTCGCTAAGCCCAAGAGCAGCCGGGCTGCCATAGGTTTTCCGAGTAGTTCCATTCTGGGTTGGAGTAGTATTAACATTGGCCGGAAGAGGAGACGTGGTCGATTGATCTAGAGACGAATCGTAAAGGTACTCTGGTTGCGTAGATCGACTGCGACTTCCACTTGGAGGTATGGCTTCGTGATTCGGACGATAACTTTGTGTTCTAGGAGGCGAGACGGGTCCGTTAGCCAAAACATTGGCCTTCATTTGTTTCTGGTAGGCTTGACGCTTCTGCTGGTGCTGATCCAACGCTGCCTTTTCCAATTCATCCACGGTTTTCCCAAAGGCATTGGGTTGGCCATCAGTGCGGATTGAATGATAGGCACCCAGCCAGGGATGACGCATTACACCATCCAAAGTCGTACGACGGAGTGGATCAGGGACGAGCATCAAACCAAGAAGATCACGGGCTTCCGTGGATATATAATCAGGAAAAGATAGTGGAGTGCTGACGATGTATCTATACAGGAGATTAATATTGTCACCGTCTGGATTTGCGGGATCGTCGTCAAATGGGAGGTAGCCGGCAAGCATAGCGTAGAGAATGACTCCACAACTCCAGATATCAACTGCGCTGCCGACATAGAGCCCTTCGCTGATAACAAGCTCGGGGGCCGCATAACAAGGGCTTCCACAAGAAGTTTGCATGAGGTCATCTGGGCGGTGTTCAAAGCGGTTGGCGAAACCAAAATCTGTGATTATAACATTGCGATGGCGATCAAGTAGTAAGTTTTCGAGTTTGAGATCTCTATGAACAATTTTTTTCTGGTGGATGTACCAGACGCCCGAAATTAGCTGAGAGAAAAGTTTTGCTGCGTCTCTTTCGCGAAGGTAGCGATGTGCGAGAATGTGGTCGAAGAGTTCACCTCCAGAGGCATATTCCAGAATAATTCCAATGTACTTATCAGTTTCTATAACATCGTATAAACGAACGATGTTCGGATGTTTGAGTGTCTAAGGTAGAAGTTTAAGTTTGTGATTACTTTAAGATAGAAGTCAAGTACCTTCAAGACCTCGATTTCTCGTTCTACTTTGGACATTCGAACTGTACCGTCCACATTTCCTCGACGAATCAACTTGACAGCAACTTCCTCACCCCATCGATTGTGAAGGCCTAGCTTGACTTTTCCAAACTCACCCTCTCCTAGTGTTTGGAGGAGAAGATAAGGGCCAAATTTTGGAATGGTACGACGAGGATGGGCCGCCGTGTATGCAACAGCTGCGGGATGAGAGTAAACATCTGTGGTAGGGGGAATATCGTCATCATGGGTTTGGCCATGAGAGTTCCCTGACTGTTGTGATGTAGCAGTAGGCGATACAACTGTATGAGAGGCACGTTGCTGGCGTCGTGAGGGTCCTGAAGGCGTGGATGATGCAGGGGTCACTGTATGAGCCGCAACCGACATTGGGCGCGAAAAGGATGCGTTGGGGACCGACGATGGGCTGGATGTTGTCGAGGGGTTATTATGGCGTGACGGGCCTGAACCCGAGTCCACGGATGGTATTTGGAGACTGGCGGATGTTGAGGGTGCCATCACCAACTTTGTAGAATCAACAAATTGAGGAAAACCTAATAAAATGTAGTCATTCATCTGATGCTGATTACTGGGGCCATTGTTCTATGACTAACCTTATGGCGTCGCAGTCACACTGCACGACGAGCAAGGTGGTTTGTAAAAAGCTTGGGTGACAAGGCAAAAGGGTTTGATTCAACAAAGGGCAACACGCACAACGTGGGAATAATTTTGTTACTATCATCACTTTCTGGCAACATATTCTTCGTTGCATAATTTAATCGCTAAAGGATATCCAAACTGTCTGTATTGCGGCTATACCTAGTACCCATGACGAACGTTGTGAGTTGGCTCCTGAGTTGAAGGATTGTCGACATCCAGTGCAATTGGACGGCTTGGCTGATTGCTGAAACTCCACAATATCAACCCCTCGACAGAATATGGAGTACCGATGACCAAACTGCGCCCTCTACTTGCGCTGCCCACTTAAAGGTCATCGGAAAAGCTATGCTTCTTGTACTGATTTGCTCCATCTTCCTTCCTGGCTTCGTTCGATTGCCTAAGATACAGTGGAACACCGATAAGCATCTGGCGGGCAATAGTATTGCCTACAATCCCCCTGGAAGAATTGACAACATGCTAATAATTTGAAATTCCAATGGGTTGAATTCGACAATCAACACGATATGACCCTTCCACCCAGTCGCCGCCGTACAGCAGAAGACAGTACAATTCAGAGTTGTACAGTGAGCCGGCTCCGATTCAAGCCTTGACTGGAGATGCTCTGGCTGACAGTTTGTATAGGAGACTAGTAGGCATGATTGCGTCTGTATGCTGCGTCATTTCAAAGGCCAGACCTTTGACTCAGGCTCAGGCTGTGGCTCATCAGCGATTACTCAGTTTCAATGACTGAGCTCAAAGCTCTGAACTTGTCTTCAACTATTGAAGCGCTGTTTTCGACGTTTCTCCTCAGGGTTAAAACATCTCGGCATCAACCACAGTCATCTACACGACGGTAGTCCATCCTCCTTTCATAACCGAGACTTCTCTACCCGCCATTTTGGGTCGAATTTCACTCACCACCAGAGTGGGCCAATTTGCCAAACACAGTACCGTGTCCGCTCTATCTGATAAATCATCGGTGCAAACCCCAAACCCAATGTGGCCTACTCGATATTCTGCCACGGTGAAATAGTTAAGGAAATTTTTACATGGAGAAATTTCATACTATCAGAACCCAGTAAGACAGTTCAAGATCTGCATCATCACCCGTCTTTTGTATTACATGCGTAGATGTCAAAGTGGAACGCACCCTGGTTACTATAGTGGCGCTGTGTTTCTGACAGCACTGGCGTCGTTTCGGACAAGCCAGAAGCTTTGACCTAAGCTTGTCTGCATCAGGCAGGCTGCAGGTCAAGTGTTCCTCCGAGTCGTCAAGACTCTAGATCATTAGTGCAAACTATTAAATATAATAAGTAGAAGGGCTAGAATCCCGACAAATTCCAATTGTGGAAATATAGTTCCATCTGGGTTATCGATGGGTAGACAGTCTGCCCAAAGCATTTGTGACTTGAAGTTTCTTTAGCTTCACTATTCAGCAAGCAGCAAAGTTTGGGCTCGGAAGTTCTCGACCATTGAGCTCCTCTCCGCCCCCCATATCAACTTAAGGCCGTCAACGGTTGCCTCGAGATAATTTAGCTGCTATTTGCCTTCTAAACATCTGCTGTCTTGGTTAAGTAGGTCCAGCGTTCGAAACGCCAGGAAAGCTCACAAGTGCAATTCAAGTGCCGAAAATGCACTTAATCGCTAATTTCGAGCATCTAAGGCTGTTTTTATATTCATCTAAAAACAATTTTAAACTCGGCTTCAACTCATAAAAAGAAAAGGGAGTCGTGAGCGACAAATTATTTCGATGTGATATCATTAACTTAAGTTGATCATTCAAATCAAACAGCGCTAAGGTTTTATTAAGGGGCCCGGGTCTTTCAAAATAATGAATTCAGCATATATAAATAATCCTTTTTTAACCATACAAACCGCGAAGTCTCCTTGTGTCGTGCAAAGGCGCTTCATTAAAAGACTCCGGCTTCACTACAAACGGTTTGCAACTTCGCTATATCTCGCCTTGGTCTGTCAGCGGAATTACTTGCGAATACTACTCTCAACCTGGCTATGCTTACTATCAGCGACACATTTTCTAAATCTGGCCTGGACTCGGAGTAAGAAATTTCCATTCCTAAGTTATATTTATTTCTACTACTACTAGAAATATAATTTTATGGATCAACCCTTCAAAGCAGTCCTTACAATGTTTCAAGGTCGCTGACACAAACTTGCAAAGTCGACGTCTGACAACGATTACATATGTGTCATTTACTGACATTGAGGTATATTTACTCGTAGTGACCCCATTCCCGTCCCTGATGGACGGCCCAGCCTGCCCAGGGTATAGATGAACCCGTGATGCTAAAGAAAATCACAACAAAAAAAACGGAGGACGCACTCGTTCTAATGGCAGAGTAATGTAGACTACTTGGAATTAGTATGACCACTGAAATCTTCAGTCATTTCTTACTCTTGAGTCTTAGTCTCATGGGTTGCCTTGGGTTGGGCATGATTATCAATTCCATAATTTCATCACCGAGCGAGGTCTTGAGATACTTCTGTCAAGACGTTGGGATCCGCCGGCTGGGTTGAGCGGGGACTCGATGCCAAAGCCATTTTTGAGAGTGATTTTAGAGGCATGGGAAGACCAAAATTTTATTAGGGTCCAAAGTTCCCCATTTTCGAGGGTTCAAGGTTACAGCTTGCCTTCGCTTGAACTTTCCGATACACTAGCCACTATCTATGGAGTTTTTCAGAAAAGAGTATAAGTGTGTTTATTATGACTGAGTTATGGTATTGAAAAGCGCAGTAAGTAATACAGGAGCTCTGAACTCTAACCCCGTTGCCTTTACCTCGGCTACTAGCTTCCCTGGTATCCTTCCGAGCATGGCTCGCTCGTCTGCTCTCTCTTGTTTCTCCAAACCATGCTCAAGTCTGCCCGAACACTATCAAGCTTCTCAATAACCTCGTTGCGTTCATAGGCCTCGTTGAGCTGAGAAACATGGATATTCGATTTCATGCATGACGTCTTGAACAACACCCTGCTCGTCGATCATCTGGCATAGAGCGAGAAACATTTTCGGCCCCGTTTAACCAAGAGAGTAGCTGCGCATCATGTGTGTCTGGATCCCTGACATGCAGAGTTTGAGATGATTCTCGCTTCATCCTTCCTTTTCTCTTTGAACATGCCGGATGGATTTGCGACTGTGCCATCTGACATTGGGTTGTACAAGGGCCTTGTTGGAGCTAATATGCTATTTACCTCTCCCATGTTTGCTTCGCGTCCACGCGACGCGGTTGCAGCACTACAGGAATGCATCTGAGCTGCATCCTCGTTCCCTCGATTATTTCTTGTCCAACTGTGGTGGATGGAGCTACTCACCCTCCACGTGTGCAACTTCTCTCGTCGATTTGGGTAAACGGGAAGTCCGTTGGAGGATGAACAAAAAAACTTGTGGCGAAAATGAGGCGTGAAATGTAATCAATGATCGCCTGGCGTATGGATTATGACCTGACTAGTGTGTCCCTTTGACTTCCTTCTTCTTGTTTTTTGAAGATGGTTGGCTTGTGTGACTTCTGTGATAGCAACGGACTCATTTTATGCAAGCACGCGGGTCGATATCGATAGCCCACTGCTGCGCTTATGTTTTAATTGCGTACAAACCAATTAATGATTGTAATATAGTCAACTCCGGGTCTGCTGACACTCGTCATGAAACATCATGCCGCTATAATGTGTGGATGACCCTTGGCAAACCTAGCTCTGACAACGATCGCTTCCCACCACTATCACAACGTGTATTCCACGAATTTTGAGTGGTTTGCGCCAGGAGGTCGGCAGGGGGTGTAACCTGTGGATTAAGTCTCGGAAACATTACTCCGTTGCGAAAGTTCCTGAAATGTCCGGGGTATGTACGACACAACGCACAACACATCATCGCCGCACACGAACAACGAGGCTAAGGGCTCGATCGTCCACCCTCTTAAATACCCGCCCACACCAATGACCTTGCGAGTTGTTCTTATTTCTACGCGTCAAGCCAACTACCCTGATACCTTCTCAACCTGCGCCCGCCGTTTTTGAATGATGCTTAACGCCTTTAAACTCAAGCCATTCAATTTGGAACCAATTTTTGCCGAATGGAAAGGTGGTCCCATATTCTTAGGAAACCCGAAGAAAGATCCTCCGGTTGATGAATGGCTGGAAAAGATCAGAGAGGGTTGCGTCGAACGAGGAGTGCCGGAAGAGTACTGGTATAAAGTAGCTCAACACTTCATGGGTCCCAAGGCGAGAGCTCGGTAGGGTTACTGTTTCCATCGTAATTTTGAAAATGTTGCTAAACCCGAAGAAATGATAGTCTGGACCAATTGAAACAGGTCATCGTGAAGATACATGGAGGGAAGTACCGATGGACCTGGAAGAAGTTCAAGCTCGCTGTGCAGAATATGGGCTGTGAGTGTTTTTTTCGTGATCCCTCGCAATTGTGCCCAAACAATAATGCGAATTCATATAATTAGGGTCTATCGACAACGATGTTAAAGAGACAATCAAGGTCCAAGGGAAAGCATCAGGACTTTGGTTTATGCGCAAGAAAGATTCCGAGTCTGGAAACGTCGAAGAGAGTGTATCTATCCAACGCCCTCCCCTTTCTCATTCCAATTCCATATGGCTTTTGAGAAAGCCTTTAGTCGATGAGCCACTGGAAGAGCCGGTAAAGGAGCCGGTAAAGCCAGCGCCCTCACGCCCTACTACTCGCAAACGATCCAGTACCACGTCGAGTTTCTGGCCAGGGCGCATGAACACGAAGGACGAGTCGAAGGAGCCTCCATGTCCACCACAAAAGGAACGGCGCCTAACCAAAAGTCCTTCCCCGTCTCGGTCTGATACCTCAGATGGAGGTGAAGGTGAGAAAAACCCTTCTTTTTGCTCGAGCTGATGTGACCACCCAAACCTACTATAGTGGTGACAGCGGAAACGCAAGTACCTGTCTGGCTGTTGAACGCGTGCACTGCGCTAGATTACATCACGAGTGAACACCCGAAAACCATGAGCATAATCAGTGCTATTTTGATCACGGCTGGATCGATCCCAGCTATTCCTGCCATCGCAGCTGGTGCCGGTGGCGCAGTATTGGCGTCGGGTGCAATTCAGGCGGTTGGAGCCATTGCAGTTGGCTTGGGCCAAGCGCTGAACACCACAGTAAAGAAGCATGAGACACCTGCCTCAAGTACAGTTCGCTGAGGTGACGGCAATTGCTGCCATATTTCTGTGCCTTTTTGGTCGACGTCAATATACCGCTAGGGTGGTCCTTGATAAAATATTTGCCAACCTTTTTTTTTAATTCTATTATTGCATTTCAGTATTAGTGCGCAGTATTGAACATGTAGAAGCATAGTAAAAATATGGAAACAGACTGGAAGACGAGCTTTAAAGAACGTGATTAGCTAACGATCTCGTTGTCAATGAAAATTGCCTTTTCCTTCCAAGGTAAAGGAATGCCTACATCCTCGCAGATTTTTTGGAAATCTGGAGGTGGTGGTGAACGGACGCATAGGCGATATCGTTCACCAGATATTGTTCGATGTTTCTAGCGAAGATGTGGGCTAGTGAATGGCCAAAAGCTGGAAAAATACGCACAATGAATGATATCTCTGAGCTATGTAAGAATATGCGATTGTCGGGCACGACCGTCGCGTCCAAGATCGTCGAATCAATGGGTTTGCGAGAATAGAGTTTGTCTCCAAGGATAGGTGCTGGAATGTAGTATGAAGGGATGGAAAAATTAGTTGTCGCAAATGCCACATACTCTGTAGGCTTTGTGCCAGGTGTATCCTGAGTTGATGTTTGTTCCCAGTGACCAAATTAAGTTTCAATAAGGAAATCGGAGCTTTAGGCTACGATCGTAAGTAGGGATGTTGACTGAGCAGTAACACTTGCCTCACAGAAGATCCAATAAGTTCCCATTCGGTTCGAGATGGTGTGCCTTTGTCATTAATTTTACCACGTCCATCTGTGTAAAGTATCGGTTTTTTTATGACACCTGAGGTTCCCGAAAAAGATTTCAACCCTCCACGAACGATAGCCAGATAGGATTTGTAGACGTCTTTTTCACGAAATTGCATAGACAGAGATTTGGCTACTTTTGATGTTAGAGCGACGAGGAGGCAACCTGTCGTTCCCTTTTTCAAAATTATTCAACCCCCACAATGCATCGGTCTCAAATAAAATATGAGATTCACCTTATCCAGTCGATGAACGGAATACGGTCCAGCATCCAAATTTAGTGATGTCTTAATATCTTGGGGTCGGTGATTTGAATAACTCGAGACCTAAAAGGAAAATGGAAAAGCGCTCACCACCAAAAACCTGATTGAAGCTATAGAATGACCCTTGTTTCTAGAGTCAGTGACTTTTAAACTCGGACCTTTAACTCAGGTTGAGCTTGAAAATGTACCTCAACATCATCTCTGGTGGTGGGTCGATGTAATTGGCAAACGAGATTCGGGGGTTTATTTAGAACAATTGCTTGATGATCTGCAAAGAGAACTTTGGACTTGAGCCATGGTGAACCTCGCTCATGAAGAAGCCTAAAAGTTGCGGACATCATTGAAAGGAGCGGCACATCTGAGTTTGAATTACTGCAGATGGTGACTATTCTATTTCTGCTCATCTTATCACTAATCTCACTGAGGGCCTTTTCGTAAGTCCATTATTCGGTTTCTAGGAATAAGTCATTAATATGAATTTCAAGCCTTGAGGTTCCGGGATTTAGAAAATGGACTTGGGATTCCAATTTTTCAGTGCTAAACCAACCTAATCAGGAAGCCAATGATACCATATCTTCTAAAATAGATATGTGCCCCACTCTCCCTGTGTTAATTTCTCGGTACCTGTTTGAGCGAAACGCAAGATAGATGATACTAAAACAACGAAGTTGGATTATGGGATGTTGGGTAAAAGAAAGAGCGAAAAATAATTGAGTTGCTTACGTGGGATATCGTGATTCTATGTTAGTAACAAACCCAGCCCTAATTCTACTCTGCAAAAAAGGGAGCGATTGCGCTATTTTACCCTTTTTTAAAGGGTTCGTAAGGTACATATTCCTAAGATGGTCATGTGAAACAGAATGGCTCGCTGAAAATTAGCCAGG